>Ga0070748_1000080_pt1 | contig 49179 bp, 44 predicted proteins | sample VirMetDEL_Nov_12_FD_77015 | JGI IMG/M metagenome (GOLD analysis project Ga0070748, IMG submission 77015) | Aqueous microbial communities from the Delaware River and Bay under freshwater to marine salinity gradient to study organic matter... | ecosystem: Environmental > Aquatic > Marine > Coastal... | reverse complement strand
CTCTCCATATGTGAAATTCAAACCCCTTGAAGTGGCGGGTTCTCCATATGTGAAATTCAAACCCATTGAAGTTGCAGGCTCTCCATATGTGAAATTCAAACCCATTGAAGTTGCAGGCTCTCCGTATGTGAAATTCAAACCCATTGAAGTGGCGGGTTCTCCATATGTGAAATTCAAACCACTAGAACAAGTTGCATAACATTAATCAGGTTAGGGAGAGTGGCTATGATAAATTCAATCAAAAAAGCACTCGGTTTATCCAAGCCAGCGCGTAAAAAAGTTAAGTTGCCTGAAGGCTTAAACCACCTTGAAGTGATTTCTGCGAAAGGTTGGTGGAATTAATTAAAATCCTGTGGTTATGGGTCTAACTCATGCACAGTGATAACAAGTTAAGCTAGCGCAGCTTTAAAACAATAAAGGGAGCATTGGCTCCCTTTAGTTTTATATGAATATGAAAAGTGTGAAAAAATATGTCATAACATACTGATAGATTAGCTATTTAACATCCCTTCCTCACTACAACGGATTTTCCTCAAAGCTAAATGGCTGTGTGTCGTAAAAAGTGGGTAAGCCAGAGGCACGAGCACAAAACCCAGCAGCACCCAATGCTTAACAGTAAGACCTGCGGTAAATGCAGCCAAGCCAAAGTACCAAGCCGAGATTAATGCGATACAGATAACCAGCAAGACCACAAACCACCTCTTTAAAAACAACAAAATCATAAATGTAGAGAAATGAATCCCCATCAAAATGCGGATACTGCTCGCATAGTCTTGCAGATTGGTGCACACGTTAAATACGCCATTTTAACGGCTGAATGAAATATTCTCTGCAGACTGCTGAAACGAGCAACACTTATTCATCGCTATGCTCTCAGTACAGGACACCTAGCACTGAGCACAGCTTTCTTCATCAAGGGCTTGGATAATACAAGATCTACAGCTAAATTGTGAACATTTTTTAGGCAAAAACATGCCTTGTGGCAATAAAAAAAGCGGCAATGATCTGCCGCTTTTTTATTCAACCTTGGTTAACTAAGACCTAGATTAACTATGACTTAGATTTACTAAAACTTAGAAAAAGTGCGCGTTTTCTTGAGCCATGGTTTTCAAGCGCTCACAAGGTTCGAATCTGCTGCCTAATTGACTTTGATAACCTTCAAGAATTCGTACTAAGTTCGCGGCGCCCAAAGTGTCAATATAATGGAATGGACCACCGAGGAATGGTGGGAAGCCAATACCGAAAATGGCACCAATATCACCATCTCTTGGCGATGCAATAATTCCATCATCCAAGCAACGCACCGCTTCGTTGAGCATTTGTACGACACAACGCTCGGCTACTGCTTTGGCGTCTTTATTGGTGCCAGGCTTAATACCTAACACGCCATAAACACTCTCATCGACAGCTTTAGCTTTCTTGCTCGATGCGCCGTATTGATAGAAACCTTTACCATTTTTACGGCCTTTACGATCGTCACCCAAAAGCTTGTCAAAAGCCGCTGGCGCTTTAAAACGTTCACCCAATTCTTTCTCGAGGATTGGTGAAATCTTAGCGCCCACGTCGATACCCACTTCGTCAAGTAAAGTAATGGGGCCCACAGGGAAACCAAACTTCACTAAGGCTTTATCCAGATGTTCAACACTTTGGCCTTCAAGTAATAATTGCGCGGCCTCATTCATGTAGAGCGCAAGAATACGGTTCACGTAGAAACCCGCGCCGTCTTGTACCACTATCGGTGTTTTACCTTGCTTACGGGCAAATGCGACCGTGGTCGCAATGGTTTCTGGTGACGTTTTAGCATGGGCAATCACTTCCACCAGCGGCATTTTTTCTACTGGCGAGAAATAATGCAGACCAATCACGTTCTCGGGACGTGTCGCCGCCTCGGCGATTTGGCTAATAGGCAAAGATGAGGTGTTTGACGCAAAAATAGTGTGCTCACCACACTCACGCTCAATGTCTTTCACCATTTGATGCTTAAGCGCTAAGTCTTCAAATACCGCCTCCACAACGATGTCGGCATCTTTAACGCCTTTATATTCAGTCGTTGTGGTCATCAGTGCCATTAGGTTGTCACGAGCAGCAGGCGTCATATGACGGCGCTTAACCCCTTTATCCAACAGCTTGTAGGCGTAAGCTAATGCATTACTTAAACCTTTTTCGCTGATGTCTTTGACACGAACGGGGATTTTAGCCTTGGTCGTTGTGACAGATGCGATACCGCCACCCATTAAACCGCCACCTAAGATCACCGCTTTTTTCACTTTACGCGGGCTCGCACCTTCAGCGCCGGTTTCTTTCTTCATTTCTGTGGTCGCGAAAAAAATACTGCGCAGCGCTTCAGATTCTTTCGATACCACTAATTCGGCAAAATGACTGGCTTCGACTTCTAGCCCTTTTTGCATGCCCTTAGCAATTCCTTGGCGCACGCAATCAATGATCTTGGCAGGCGCAGGATAATTACCTTGGGTTTTCTTTTCGACCTGTTTAGTCGCTTGATCGAAAATAATGTTACGGCCAAAACTCGTGCCTTCAAGCACTTGATTAACGAGTGACTTTTTAACAGGCTTCGGAACTCGTTTACCCGCAAGCGCCATCTCAACTGCGGTTTGTAACAGAATCGTCTGCGGCACAACATCATTCACTAAGCCCATTTTCAAGGCTTGTTTAGGACGAATTTGTTTACCGGTCAACATCATATCTAAGGCTGTCGTAATGCCGACTAAACGTGGCAAACGTTGAGTCCCGCCGCCGCCTGGCAATAAGCCAAGTTGGACTTCCGGAACGCCGAGCATAGTCTTGCCATCATCGCTACATACCCTTTGATGACAGGCTAAGGCTAACTCTAAACCACCGCCTAAACAGGCACCATGGATTGCGGCAACCACAGGAATAGTTAAGGCTTCTAGCTCATTGAAAACTACATGACCTTGTTGGGATAAGGCTTTGGCATCGCTCGCCGTTTTACAAGCATCGAGCATAGAAATATCTGCGCCCGCGACAAAAGAATCTTTTTTGCCTGAGATCAGCACTAAACCGCGAATGCTCGAATCACTTTTGATCTCGGCCAGAATCTCACTGATTTCAGGGCCAAACTGTGCTTTTAGGGTGTTCATGGTTTCGCCAGGAACATCCATAGTCAAAACGGCAATGCCGTCGTCGCGGCGGATTAAATTAAATGTCTTTTCCATGCCAATTACTCCACTTCCACTATCATAGCCACACCCAAACCACCGGCCGCACAGGCCGTTGTTAGGCCTGTTCCACCACCACGACGCTTAAGCTCACGGCACACTTGGGTGATTAAACGGGTTCCCGTTGCCGCAAAAGGATGGCCGTAGGCAAGTGAGCCGCCGAGCACGTTAAACTTGCTCATGTCGATTTCACCAATGGCGCGGTTACGACCGAGTTTTTCTTCGGCAAATTTCTTCGAAGCAAACATCTGCATATTCGCTAATGTCTGCGCCGCAAAGGCTTCGTGCATTTCAATCAGGGTAAGATCTTCTAGCTCCATTCCAGCACGTTTCAGCGCCAGTGGCGTCGCATAAGAGGGCCCCATCAGCATGTCTTGCCACACATCAATGGCGCTAAAGGCATAGCTCTTAATGTAGCCAATCGGTTGATAACCTAAGGCTTTGGCTCGACCTTCACTCATCAGGATAATCGCTGAGGCACCGTCAGTCAGCGGCGTACTGTTGGCCGCCGTCACAGTACCATGCTGTTTGTCGAATGCAGGACGCAACTTAGCGTATGACTCCAGTACCGAGTTTTCGCGGATATTATTATCGCGATCGATAAACTGTTTATACGGCGGCACATGGGCAACCATCACTTCGTCACGAAGATGGCCCGAAGCCCAAGTTTCACTCGCTAAGGTGTGCGAGCGGTGCGCTAAAGCATCTTGATCGGCGCGGCTAATATTGTAGGTTTTTGCCATCTGCTCGGCGGTTTGTCCCATAGACAAGCCCGTTGAGTACTCGGCTACCGCAGGCGGCACAGGTAATAAATCTTTAATGCCTAAACGACGGAAAATTTGTAATTTTTGCCCAAAGCTACGGGCTTTATTCAGATCGACTAACGCATGGGCTAATTTTTTCGATACACCGATAGGCAATACAGAGGAAGAGTCGGCGCCGCCCGCAATACCGATTTCGATATTACCCGTCATGATAGATTCAGCCACGTTTACGGCAGATTGAAAGCTAGTTGCACAGGCACGAGTGACACTATAGGCATCGGTCGACACATTCATGCCAGTACCGAGTACGATTTCACGGGCAATGTTAGGTGCAGCCGGCATTTGCACGACTTGTCCATACACTAATTGCTCAATCAGCTTAGGATCGAGTTCAGAGCGCGCCAATAATTCATTGACCACCATTTTGCCCATATCGAGCGCCGATACACCGTGGAATGCCGTGGCTTGCTTTGCAAAGGGCGTTCTTAAACCCGCTACAATGGCGATACGCTCGCCCTTGGCGTTCGTAACCTGTTGTCTATCACTCATTTGTCACCCTCTTTATGTGCGCAATCGCTGAGAGATTTCAGGCGGCGCTAGCTATTTCCGTGTTTGACCCATTGCTTTACGGCGAAAAACGCCCAATAACAGGTCTGACCATTAAAGTGTGATCTGATTCTAACTTCTTGTCAGCAAGTTTTAAACACCTGTTTGTTTTTTTAACACTAGCCAAACCCTAAGGGAATTCTTTACCATAGTTGTTGTCTATAGCCCACACACGTATTTTCAACATAATAAAACGAGTAGCATCATGCCTTTGAGTCGCTTCCACGCATTACGCACTTACCTAAATAAGGTTGTTTTAGGGCAGCCAGTATTGACCGAAAATCTGCTCATTGCCTTAATTGCCAATGGCCACTTATTAGTTGAAGGGCCTCCGGGACTGGCAAAGACCCGTGCAGTGAAAGCCTTATGTGACGGGGTTGAGGGCGATTTTCACCGCATTCAATTTACCCCAGATCTGCTGCCTGCCGACTTAACCGGCACAGATATTTATCGCTCGCAAACCGGCACCTTCGAGTTTGAAGCCGGACCGATTTTCCACAATTTGATCTTGGCGGACGAAATTAACCGCGCCCCCGCCAAAGTACAATCGGCCTTATTAGAAGCTATGGCCGAAGGTCAAGTCACCGTCGGTAAGCACAGTTATAAGCTGCCACCGCTATTTTTAGTGATGGCAACCCAAAATCCATTAGAAAACGAAGGCACTTATCCCCTGCCCGAAGCACAGCTGGACCGTTTTTTAATGCACTTGAATCTTGATTACCCGAGCGGCGAGACTGAAATCGAAATTCTGCGCCAATCCCGTAAAGAAGCACTCACCCACGAATTGCCGACGACTGAGCCGATTGCTCAGGCCGATGTGTTTGCCGCCCGTGACGAAGCCATGGAAATCTATCTCGCCGAGCCACTCGAAAAATACATAGTCGAGATCGTTATGGCGACCCGTGAGCCTTTACGTTACAGCGAAGACTTAGCTAAGTGGCTTGAGTACGGCGTTAGCCCACGCGCCACTATTTCGTTAGAACGCTGCGCCCGCGCCCGCGCTTGGCTGCACGAGCGAGACTTTGTTTCACCGGAAGACATTCAAGCCGTTGCACCGAATGTGTTAAGACACAGATTATTACTCAGCTATCAGGCACAAGCCGAAGGCGTCAGCCGCGATCAGGTGATCAATCACATCTTGAGTCAAGTAGCAGTACCTTAACGGTGAAGATAAAGGTGAAATAAGATGAGTGACACTGCGCGACTCTCAGCCTCGGCCGATGGCTTGCCGCTGTTTGCCGATGGCTTGCATTTAACCGAGCAAGAGCTGCTGGCGTGCCAAAATATCGCCCGTGCTATGCCTGAACGTTACAGCCGTGCCCGCGCTAATTTAGCGGGCCATCGCAGCAGCTTAATCAAAGGCCGCGGGATGGAGTTTGCCGAGGTGCGCCACTATCAACAGGGCGACGATGTGCGCACCATTGATTGGCGCGTTACCGCTCGCACGGGCAAAACCCACACTAAGTTATTTGTCGAAGAACGTGAGCGCCCTATTCTGTTGTTAATCGACTTGAGCCAAAGTCTCTATTTTGGCTCAAGTTTATTGCTGCAATCGGTGCAAGCAGGACACCTTGCGACCACCTTAGGTTGGAATGCCATTAACCATGGCGATAGACTCGGCGCCTTGATCGCGTGCGAGTCTGAACATTTAGAGCTCAAACCCCGCAGCCGTCGTCAGGGCATATTGCAATTAATCTCAGGCCTGCGCCGCGTGCATGAGAATCAACTCAATCATGTTGGCAGCGGCCAGCGCGATCCCGACCATATCCTGCGCGCTTGTCAGCGATTACAACGTATCGCCAAACCCGGCTCCTTAGTTTGGATAGTGACCGATGGCAGCCATTTTAGCCCCCAATGTATCGCGCCTCTCACTGAGCTTAAGCGTCATTGCGATGTGGGCGCCTATCTTATTACCGATCCCCTGCGCCAAGGGACACTGCCGTTACCACACAACTTTAGTTTGCCGGTACGTGATGGGGACGAGGACTTAGTGCTCACCCGCCACAGTTATCAGGCATGGCTCGACATTCAGCTGCGTCAGCAAAGGGACTTTATCGCCATGATGCAGCAACTGTGCGTGCGCACCCAGCTCATCGATGCGGGTGCTCCCCTAGCCCATCAATTGGAATTATTGCGTTAACTATGGATCCAGCAACAGTGAATTCAGAAATAGTGACACCAGTGATAGCAAATCCACAGGCTGCAGTCCCTATGGCTACAGCGCCAAACCCAGCGCTGGCGGATCTGCAGGATATCATTCATCCCGATCCAATCGGCGCTTGGCCTTGGGCAATCGGTTATTGGTTGGTCCTCGGGCTAGTGATTGCTCTCATCACACTCTTAGTTATCTGGCTAAGAAAACGCGCCCGTGACGTAGCGCCGAAAAAAGCCGCAAAGCAGTTACTCAATCAGCTTGATAGACAAGCGCCGTCCTATGTCTCTGACGTTAATAGCCTATTAAAGCGAACCGCCATGAGTTACCTCAGCAGAGATGCAATAGCCTCCTTAGATGGTGAAGCTTGGGCGACGTGGCTAGACAGCTATTTACCCGCGCCAAAACGCCAACGTCTTGGCCCCTTGTTGGCCAAACGTCACCAGCCAACGCCGTTGACCTTAGCTGAAGCCAATGAGTTACATGAACTCGCAAAAGCTTGGCTGGCATCGAAAGCAACACTGAGTGCGCCTGAGTCAAATCTTGTTCAAGCTAAGGGCTTCGTTCAAGCGAGTGGCGACGCTCAAGCTAAAAGCCAAGCGCCAATCCAGCCAGCTGACACCAAACAACCGGAGGCACAATGTTAACCATTGCATGGCCTTGGCTATTGATATTATTGCCTTTACCTTTGATTTTTTGGCGCCAACACACCGTACAAGTGGATGGTGGCCGGCTGCAATTACCCGGAATAAGCCAAACGGGTAAACAAAGCTTAGCGGCCAACACGCGCCAGAGTCGCAAACGCTACTGGCTGATGTGGTGCCTATTAGTGCTCGCTATTGCTCGTCCGCAATGGCTTGGTGAACCTATCGAACTGCCGAGCCAAGGCCGCGATCTGATGATGGCGGTGGATTTATCCGGCAGTATGCAGATTGAAGACATGGTGGTAAATGGCAAAACCGTCGACCGTTTCACCTTAATCCAACACGTCGTCAGTGACTTTATCGAGCGCCGCAAAGGCGATCGTATCGGTTTAATTCTCTTTGCCGATCACGCCTATTTGCAGGCGCCGCTCACCCAAGATAGACGTTCAGTGGCGCAGTTTTTAAAAGAAGCACAAATCGGCTTAGTCGGTAAACAAACCGCCATAGGTGAAGCCATAGCGCTGGCGGTAAAACGTTTCGATAAAATGGACGAGAGTAACAGAGTGTTGATTTTATTGACCGACGGCTCTAATAACGCCGGCAATATTGAGCCAGAGCAAGCGGCGCAAATTGCCGCTAATCGTAAAGTTACTATTTACACTGTCGGTGTCGGTGCCGATGTGATGGAGCGCCGCACACTCTTTGGCCGCGAGCGGGTTAATCCCTCGATGGATCTGGATGAGAACCAACTTAAGCATATCGCCGAAGTCACCCACGGTCGTTATTTCCGCGCCCGTAACAGCCAAGAGCTCGACCAGATTTACCAAGAAATCGATAAACTCGAACCTGTAAGTCGCGATCAGTTAAGCTATCGTCCGCAGGCAGATTTGTTCTATTGGCCGCTGGCACTGGCGTTACTGACGAGCCTGTGGATTGCCTTAGGTCAATTACCATTCTTTGCAGCGCGCCGCGTTAAACCCTCTGTCGCAACCACTTCACAGGGGAACATTAAATAATGAGCCTACATTTTATTCGCCCCGAATGGCTACTCGCCCTAGTGCCACTGGCTTTAGTGTTGTTGAGTTTATGGCGACAACACGAGAGCCACAGCGCGTGGAATCGGTATATTGCGCCGCACTTAGCCAAGATATTGGTCACCCAAGGCAGCAAGAAATCCCGCCGTCCGTTGCATTTATTAGCTTTCACTTGGCTGATTGCGACTTTTGCGCTCGCAGGGCCCGCCGTTAATAAACAATCCTTACCTGTGTTTGCCGCCGAGCAAGGCCGCGTATTGGTGATGGACATGTCTGTGTCTATGTTCGCTACCGATCTTGCGCCAAACCGGTTAACCCAAGCTAAATTTAGGGCTACGGATCTGCTGCGTAATCTTAAAGAAGGTGAAACAGGTTTAGTCGCCTTTGCCGGCGATGCCTTTACTATCAGCCCGTTAACGCGCGATACCGGCACGCTACTCAATTTATTGCCGACCTTAAGCCCTGAAATCATGCCCGTTCGTGGCTCAAACTTAGCGGCAGGTTTAACCCAAGCTAAAACGCTACTGGCTCAGGGTGGGCATATTCGCGGTGATATTATCGTGATGACAGATGGCATAACTGCTGCCCAATTTGATGACGCTAACTCGGCATTAAGTGGCACGCAATATCGTCTTGCGGTCGTCGCTTTTGGGACCAGCCAAGGCGCGCCAATTCGTCTACCCGACGGACAATTGCAGCGCGACAGCAGCAACGAAGTCGTTGTGGCCAGCACTGACTTTGGCCTGCTGCAAAAACTGGCCGCGGATAACAAAGGCGTGTTAATCCAAAATCGTACCGACGGCAATGATCTGGCCCAATTACAACATTGGTTAAGTGATACGGGCGATGCCAAAGCCACAGATCTTGACGGTGAAACCTGGCAGGATCTCGGCCCTTATCTCGCCCTGCTATTACTGCTGCCCGCCCTTTTCAGCTTTAGGCAAGGAATCGTGGCAAGCGTTGGATTTGCCACTCTCATTGGCGGCTTACTGCTCGCAGCCGCGCCTCAGCCTGCCCATGCCAGTGTGTGGGAGGATGTGTGGAAAACGACAGATCAGCAAGCGATGCAGGCCTATCAATCCCAAGATTATGCCAACGCCGCTAAGCAGTTTGAGTCACCCCAATGGCGTGGCAGCGCCCAATATAAGGCCGGTGATTATGAGCAAGCGCTGAAAACCTTCGAGCAAGATAGCTCTGCCCAAGGCCTCTACAATCAAGGCAATGCCTTGATGCAACTCGGTAAACCCGATAAGGCTAAGGAGCGCTATCAAGCTGCACTTGAAAAACAAGCCGATTTCCCAGCGGCGAAGGCCAACCTTGAACTGGCTGAAAAGCAATTGAAACAACAGCAAAAGCAGCAAGGTAAAAACGATCAACAGGATAAGAACCAAGATCAACAAGGCGATCAGCAGTCCGGTGATCCCAAATCAGGTGATCAACAGTCTGGCGACCAACAATCCGGTGACCAAAAATCGCAGGATAAACAGCAATCTGACCAAGATAGCGCTCAGAAAGATAAGCAAGATCAAGCGGGACAAAAGTCTCAGGATCAACAGGACGATGCCGACGCGGATCAAAGCCCTGAACAGCAAAAAACGGATGAGCAACAGTCTGAGCAAGATAAGCAAAATGGCAATACTCAGGATCAGCAGGATGAAGCCAAGCAGCAAAATGGCGAGCAGGATGCGCAGGAAAATGAGCCTGCAGACAATGAAGCTAAGATGCAAGCGCAAGCTAAAGCCGATGCTGAAGAGCAAAAGTCAGCTGAGCAAGAAAAGCAAAGCGTTGGCGCCAAAGAAGCTCCTGAACAAAATGCGCAAGATAAACAAGAGGCTGCTATGAGTGAATCGGTAGAGGCACCGCCAACCAATAGCGAGCCACTGCCCGCAGAAATGCAGCGAGCACTTAGGGGCGTGAGTGAAGACCCGCAAGTGTTACTGCGCAACAAGATGCAGTTGGAATATCAAAAACGCCGTCAAAATGGCCAAATATCAAAGGATAACGAACAGTGGTAATCAGACAATTTTTTATCCTGCTACTCCTTGCCATCGGAGTGGCCCATCCCGCCTTTGCACTCAGCAAAATTGAGGCATCGGTCGATCGTAATCCTGTGATGGAGGGTGAATACTTTGTGCTCAACATCAGCGTCGATGATGAAATCGATACCGGCAAGCTAGACACATCCGCCCTGCTGAAAGACTTTATTGTTGGTCGCACCAGCGTGAGTCGCAGCACACAGATCATGAACTTCGATGCGGTCAAAGAGACTCGCTGGCAAGTGTTGCTCGCGCCAAAACAAAAAGGCCAGTTAACCATTCCAGCCTTTACTATTGATGGCATCAGCTCGGCGCCGATCCCACTCAAAGTGGTCGAAACGGGCAGCCAGCCCGCGCAAATGAACAACCTATTCATCGATGCTAAAGTGTCAACTGACGAAGCCTATGTCGGGCAGCTCATTACCTACAAGGTCAAACTCTATCTGGCGGTAGAATTACAAAGGGGCGTATTGAGCGCACCAGTAATCGAAGGCGCGCAGATCAAACAAATCGGCGAAGATAAGGATGGCTCTGAGATAGTCGATGGCCGCCGTTACCGCGTGATTGAACGCACCTATGGCATCATTCCGGACTTACCCGGCCAAGTGAACATCAAAGGTGCAACCTTTGCGGGCGATGTGTTAGTTGAATCCCAACGCCGCGGCGGCATGTTTGGCTTTAATGAAAGCCGCCCAATGCAAGCGGGTGCGCCCTCACTCACAGTGCAAGTGAATCCTGCACCGACAAACTTCCAAGGCCAATGGCTGGTTGCCGATTTAGTGGTGCTAAAAGAGAACTTCCCTGAGGATATTAAAGAATTTACCGTCGGTAGCCCTATCACTCGCACTATTACTTTGTTGGCGTCCAATGCCGATGAAAATAGCCTGCCAGATATAGTGCAAACTCTGCCTAATGAACTGAAGTCATACCCAGAGAAACCTCAGCGACAAACCTTTGTGCGCGATGCACAAATTGTCTCCCAGTACAGTATTACGTCGGCAATTGTTCCCAGCAAAGCGGGAACATTTACCCTGCCCGAAGTCAAAGTGCCTTGGTGGAATCCGCGCCTTAAACGTCAAGAAACTGCAACGCTGCCCGCACGCACCATAGTGGTAATAGGCGGTGCTGTCACAGATGCGCCCGCCCAAGCTTCTTGGCAAGCCAATTCAGCGGCCGATAACAATGACTCCTGGATGATTAAGGTGTTTGCTGCGCTATGGTTGACCACTCTCGTCGCTTGGATCATCACTTTAATCGCTTGGCGCCGCGCTTTAAAAAACCAATCGGCCGCCCCGACAGCAATTAACGCTTCAATGAGTTCAGCACAATCAGTAAATGTTGCGGGCTTACAAGGATTGGAGCAAGCCTGCGCCAGTGGCGATGTGAGCCGTATTATGTTGCAGTTACAGCGCTACTTCAGCGAGTTACAGCAAGCGCCTATGACACTCGATAAGATTGCCGAGCAGTCACCGCAACTCGCACAGGCGATACAGCAACTGCAAATTGCCGCCTATAGTGCGAAGGCCGATGCCAACAGCCATACTGACAGTGCGAATACTAACAGTGCGGATACTAACAAGCTGACCGTAGAGTGCGCCGCGTTGCTTAACGCGGTTAAGGCCTGTGAGCATAAACATTCAAACCCAAAATCGGCGCCATTAAGCCCACTGAATCCTAAGTAAATTAAGGATTTAATGAGAGAGAAGCGAGCTCAACTATGCTAAATATTCAGCCAACAAGCCGAAAAAATAAAAATGTTTGCTAACTGGCGTAAGAAATCCGTCGAGCTCGCGGTCTCTTCTGACATGCTAAGTAAACAACGACGATATAACAGCCTAGTCAAGGCGCTACATGCAGACATCTTCCGCTACGCCTACTGGTTATGCGGCGATAAACACGTGGCTGAAGACATTACCCAAGAAACCTTCTTGCGGGCATGGCGCTCTTTAGATTCCCTCAAGGATGATAAAGCGGCGAAAGCATGGCTTATCACGATTCTTAGGCGTGAGAATGCACGGCGTTTCGAGCGTAAACAGTTCGATTATTCCGACGTTGAGCAAGATACCTTAGAGGACAATATCTCCAATAGCAGTGAAGAGCAGACCGAGCAATACCTGATCCGTCGGCAAATTGGCAAGCTGGATATCGAATACCGCGAGCCACTCTTACTGCAACTGATTGGTGGCTTTAGCGGCGATGAAATTGCCGAGCTGATGGAGCTCAATCGCAACACCGTAATGACGCGTTTATTTCGGGCGAGGAGCCAATTGAAAGAATTACTTGAGAAGAATGATGTGAGAGGTCAATCCAATGGATGAGCTTAAATTTAGACGTCAAGCTTATGAAGATCCTCATAATCAAGATGCTGATTTTCTGGCGCAAATTAATGCTAAGCCAGAAAACCAAGCCTTAATCAATGAGCTCAAAAACCTTGATGCCAAACTGACAAATGCATTGAAAGTAGAAGTGGAGGACGATCTCGCCGATAAACTGATTTTGCGTCAGCAGTTGCAACAACACCATAAACACCGCCGTCAGACAGGCTTTTTAGTGGCGATGGCGGCCTCGGTAGCATTTGTGGTGGGGATCAGTTTTAGTCTAATGCGTTTAGGGCCAATCGATTTAGCCGAACATGCACTCGCCCATGTCTACCATGAAGGGGTTGCCTTACAGGTGGATCAAAACGTCAACTTTAATCAGGTCAATGCGCAGCTCGCGTCGATGAAAGACTTTGGCAATGCTAAGTTCACTCAACAACCGGGCAAAGTGTATTACACCTCCTATTGTGATTTTCAAGGGGTGAAAAGCCTGCACTTAGTGCTACAGGGCGAGCAAAGCAAGGTCACACTCTTTATCGTGCCACTCGAAAAACGTATGGTGCTAGACCAAACCTTCGCCGATGGCAAATACCAAGGAATGGGCTTTGAAACACCCGATGCGTTTATTTTGCTCATAGGTGAGGATCAAGCTGACCTTAGCTATGTGAAAGACGAAATCAAGAACACCTTTATCTAACCATATATTATATTTACCATTTTTAAATTAACCTCCGATATTTCAATGCAATCGGAGGTTAGATTTTAATCACACTTTTATCTGCTAATGGGCGATTGTTCAAACATCTGGTAGCATGCTTGCCACTTTTAATAATAAAAAGATGGGAAAAGGCAAGATGACGATTGAAACCCCGATTTTAATCACATTTGTTGGTTACTTAGTATTGATGATGGGCATAGGTTTTTGGGCTTACCGTGCTACCGATACTGTTGATGATTATATTTTAGGCGGCCGCAAAATGGGCCCCGCTGTGACCGCACTCAGTGTGGGTGCATCCGATATGTCAGGTTGGCTGTTACTGGGTTTACCCGGCGCGGTCTACTTAGGCGGCTTAGGTGAAGCTTGGATTGGCATAGGATTAATTTTTGGCGCTTGGCTAAACTGGCTATTTGTCGCCAGACGACTGCGTATTTACACTCAACTCGCCGATAACGCCCTCACCTTACCGGATTTCTTCGAGAAACGTTTCCACGATACCCAGGGCTATCTCAAGCTCGTCTCCGCAATCACTATTTTAGTGTTTTTCACTTTCTATGCTTCCTCAGGCATGGTCGGTGGTGCGATTCTGTTTGAAAAAGTTTTTGGTCTAGATTACACAGTGGCACTAGTGATTGGCTCAGCCATCATAGTCGGTTATACCTTTATTGGTGGCTTCTTTGCCGTGTGTTGGACAGACTTTTTCCAAGGCTGTTTGATGCTTGTCGCCCTTTTAATTGTGCCTTTTGCCGTTTTCTCTCACCCTGAAAGCCACGCCGGTATTGAAACTATCGATCCTGCGATGTTGGCCTTAGTCAGTGACAAAACCACAGTGATAGGCATGTTGTCTTTACTCGCATGGGGCCTTGGCTATTTTGGTCAACCGCATATTTTGTCGCGCTTTATGGCGATTGGCAGTGCCGACGCCCTGCCCTTGTCGCGCCGTATTGCCATGAGCTGGATGGTATTATCGCTGATTGGTGCGCTCGCGACAGGCCTTGCAGGTTCCTTATATTTCGCTAACGCCCCTCTAGCGAATTCAGAAACGGTATTTATTCATTTAGCACAAGCCGCGTTTAACCCTTGGATTGGCGGTCTACTCATTGCGGCCATCTTGTCGGCCATTATGAGCACTATCGATTCACAGTTACTGGTGTGCTCAAGCGTTATCACCGAAGATTTCTACCGTAAATGGTTACGCCCACAAGCGGATGATCGTGAACTGATGATGGTAGGTCGCATGGGCGTGCTGGCGATTGCAGTGATCGCAGGCATCATTGCCCTTAATCCTGAAAGCAGTGTATTGAGCCTTGTGAGTTATGCTTGGGCAGGCTTTGGTGCGGCCTTTGGTCCTGTGGTCTTATTATCACTATTTTGGAAGCAATATAGTCGTAATGGCGCCATCGCCACTATCATTGTCGGCGCATTAACAGTCGTGATTTGGAAGCAACTCACTGGTGGTATTTTCGAACTATACGAAATCCTCCCAGGGTTTGTATTCGCCACATTTGCCGGTATTTTGGTGAGTAAATTGTCTGCACCGAGTGAAAATGTAACCACAGAGTTCGAGCAATTTAAGTCTTCACTCTAGTTTCAACACGCTTGTATCACTTAAAAAGCGCACACTTGTGCGCTTTTTACATTTTGTATCCTTTTAAATACTCAACACAAAATTACAAACCGTTAACGTCAATTGAAACCTATCGATAAACCCAAAGCCCTTCATATCAAGCATCTGGCCAGACCATTCAAGCATGCTAAAGTTCAACCTCTGTTTTAAAGTTTTTTAATTAACTGAAAATTAACATTTTTTCACATCTGGTCGGACTTGTTGAGGCTACATTCAGTCCATAAGATGCCGAAGACTAATAAATGGATTTAAATACTTTCGGCTGACTAGGACCGAATAAAAATCCAATACTTATAAAGAATAGAGAGAATAATAATGAAAACATTCAACAAGACACTCATTGCCGTTTCTGTCGCATTAGCAAGTACTCAAACCTTAGCTTCAGGTTTCCAACTCAACAGCCAATCAGCCACAGGTATGGGCCGTGCATTTGCGGGTGATGCGGTTATTGCCGATAACGCTTCTGTGTTATCACGTAACCCTGCTGCTATGGCATTATTCGATAAAGATGCAGTGTCTTTTGGCTTAACTTATGCCGATATTACTGTTGATGTTAAAGACGTTAACTTTGCCGGTGGTGCCGTTGACTTAGGCAGCATCGATGACGCGGGTAGCTCTAAAATTATCCCTAATATTTTCTACATCCACCCAATCGACGATAAGTTCGCCGTGGGCTTTGCTGCGTTTTCTAACTTTGGTACCGGTACCGATGCCAGCTCACTTTCAAAGAGTTTACCTGCAAACTCACCAGCACCTTATGATTTACTCGGCGAAACAGAAGTCACAACGGTTAACTTTAACGCCAGCCTTTCATACCGTATTAATGACATGTTCAGTATCGGTGCGGGTCTGGACGCAGTCTATGGCGAAGGCCGCTTAACCCGTAATATGGGCACTACGCCATTGGTTGACGTCGACGCTGACGGCTGGGCCTTCGGTGGTATAGTAGGTGCCACCATTGAGCTAGATAAAGATAACCGTTTCGGTATCAGCTACCGTTTCAGCCCGACAGTGAATGTTGAAGGTGATATCAATACCGTCTCGATGACAACCATTCCTGGTGTAGGTACTGTTCCGGTTGCGACCAATTTTGATAGCTTAGATGTTCCACTAGCGGATATCTTCCAAGTTGCTGGTTTCCATCAAATCACCCCTCAGTTTGCTCTGCACTATACTGCGCAGCACACCCAGTGGGGCAACTTTGATCAAATCACGGCTAAAGATGGTACAGCCACGATTGCAGCTGTTGGAGTGACACAAGCCGTAGGTGATGTTGCACTGAAAGAATACCAATGGAAAGATTCATGGTTATTCAGCTTAGGTGGTACTTACACAATCAACGAGCAATTCACTGTGCGTGCTGGTTATATGCATGACCAAGGCGTTGTGGACGAAATCAGCTCCATTTCATTCCCAGACTCTGACCGTAACTGGTACACAGCGGGTATGAGCTACCACATCAACCCACAAAACACCGTTGACTTTGGTATCGCTTATATTAAAGGTGAAAAAGTTCACCTGATCGAAAACAGTGCTATCACAGGCCCTGTTAATGCAATTACTGAATCAAGTGGTATGTACTACTCAGTTCAATACAGCTACCAGTTCTAAGCTAAACGCTTAACCCCAAAAGCCGCATTTTTTGCGGCTTTTTTGTATCTTAAGCATTTATTGCCTAAAGTTAATTCATACTCCTATACACGCAGCTACGGCTATGGCTAAAGTCATTGGACTCGGTGGAATTTTCTTTAAAAGTGCAGATCCCGTTACCTTGGCAACTTGGTATAAAACCCATCTTCAGGTCCCCATTGAAAACTGGGGCGGCGCCGCGTTTTATCACACAGATAAAGCGACACTCGGCTACCATGTTTGGACGCCCTTCGCCCATAGCACGGACTATTTTGAGCCTTCAGATAAGAGCTTTATGTTCAATTTTATCGTTGATGATCTGGCCCAAGCGCTCACACAGGTCGAACAAGGTGGCGGTCAGCTCGTGGGTGGCATTGAAGATTCAGAGTTTGGCCGCTTTGGCTGGTTTATTGATCCCGACGGCAATAAAGTCGAATTATGGCAGCCAAGTGTTATTCCTCCGGAAAAATAGCCCGTCTCAATAAAGCGATATCAAGCTGATATCGCCAACTTGTCTTCCTCAAATCTTAAGCGGTATCTATCCCGAATAAACCCAGTGCATGACTTAGGTTTATTGGGTATCGTAGGCTGAGTTTATCTAATCAAGAGATTCTTTTTATGGAAAAAAATAACATCCTTCCTGCCCTGCTGCTGGGCGGTTTCCTTTGTGCTGGGCTTGTGTATGTTGGTCAGACAGCGAGCACAGCGTTATTGCAGATGAAAGCTATGGAACGCACAGTGACAGTCAAGGGCTTAGCAGAAAAAGAAGTCAAAGCCAATGTGGCGATTTGGCCAATCAATTTCACTGAGGTCGATAATAATCTGCCTAAACTCTACGAGACGGTTCAGCAAAAAACCGACCGCGTTGTGGCGTTTTTAAAGGAACAAGGCTTTAGCGATAGCGAAATTACGATTTCATTACCTTCAATTGAAGATCGCCAAGCCCAAGGTTATGTCGATCCCAATGTCAGATACCGTTACTCGGCAAAGGTGAATTTGTCGGTTTATACCCCGCAAATTGATTTAATGCTCAATACCCGTAAGCAGATGATTAGCTTAGTGAAGGAAGGCATAGCGATCGCCAGCCAAGAGTATGATAATCGCACCGAATTCCTGTTTACCGATCTCAACTCAGTCAAGCCTGTGATGGTGCAAGAAGCCACTCAAAATGCCCGTGAAGTGGCGGAAAAATTTGCTAAGGATTCGGATTCTCGCCTCGGTAAAATTAAAACCGCCAGTCAAGGCCAGTTTACTATTTCGGATCGCGACAGCAGCACGCCTTACATTAAACAAATTCGCATTGTGTCCACACTCACCTACTATTTAAATGACTAAATCTTAGGCTTAGTCGGAATTCACTGAAACGATGGGAATAAGGCACTTATGGACCTTATTCCTAAATTAGGGAAAAATACTATATTAAATTTTTCTAATAAATATTGATTGCCTATTGAAAATAACTCCATTAGAATTTACTCATAAATTACATCTGGGATGATATAAATTATGACGTCAATTTCTCGCGCTTTTTTCTTACTGTTGGCACTTGCCAGTACTCAAGTCCAAGCTGCCTCAGTCGAAACTATCGAAGTCTTAACTAAACCCTACGCCAATTGGGTCACCTTAGATGCCACCATAGAAGCAGTAAAAGCGGCGACGGTATCGGCGCAAACCTCTGGCCGTATTGTCAAACTCAACTACGATGTTAACGATGTTGTCCCAGAGGGAGCCGCGCTACTGGAGATCACCAGTAAAGAACAAGGCGCTGAACTCGCAAGCTTTGAGGCCGACTTAGCCAAAGCCAGAGCCTTGAATGTTGAAGCACAGGCGCAATACAAACGTTATAAAGAGTTATTTCCCCAAGGCGCGATTTCTAAGGGCGCGATGGATGAAGCCACCGCCAATGCTAAGGCCACAGAACAAGCCGTAACCGCAGCGCAAGCACGCGTCATCAAAGCCAGCGAATCCTTAAAATACACTGTGGTATCAGCGCCTTTTAGTGGTGTAGTCACAGAGCGTTTTGTCGAACTGGGCGAAACCGTGAGCCCAGGACAAGCACTACTTTCAGGGTTTTCCGCGAGTCAAATGCGCGCCATTACCCAAGTGCCACAGCGTTATATCAACCAGCTGAAAAACGCCCCCGAATTCCTCGTCCGTTTAAGTGATGGCCGCGAGTTAACCTCAAAGGATCTCACTATTTTTAGTTTTGCCGATCCCGTCAGCCACAGTTACCAAGTGCGCATTAATCTGCCTGAAAATGAAGCTAATCTTCAACCCGGTACTTGGGCAAAGGCTTCCTTTAAAAATGGCGAGCGAGAAAAAATCCAACTGCCTACCTCAGCATTACTCACAATGAACGAACTGAGCAGCGTTTACCTTAAAAAGGGCGAAGAATTTGTACTCACCCAAGTCCGTGTCGCTAGTCCCATAAATGGCGAGGTCGAAGTGCTGGCGGGCCTGAAGTCGGGTGACAAGGTTGCCGTTGATGCCTACCAAGTGTTGCTCAACAAAAAGCAATAAATTCCCAAGCGACTTAAGCTTTGTCGAGGTTGTTTTATGAAACATGCTCCAGTACCACAGACCACACTTGGGATTTCCGGTCGAATTGCCGCCGCCTTCCAAAATAGCGCCATCACGCCGCTATTAGCGCTTCTCGGACTCTTACTTGGCTTATTCGCTATTTTGGTGACGCCAAAGGAAGAAGAGCCACAGATTGATGTCACCTTTGCCGACGTGTTTATTCCTTTTCCCGGCGCGACACCTACCGAAGTTGAAAACTTAGTCACCTTGCCAGCGGAACAAGTGATCTCCGAAATCAAAGGCATAGATACTCTGTACTCGTTCTCCCAACCCGATGGCGCGCTGATTATCGTCATCTTTAAGGTCGGCGTCGCGCGCAATGATGCCATCGTCAGCCTGTACAACCAGATTTATTCCAACATGGATAAATTGCCAAGGGGCGCAGGGGTTGGTGATCCGCTGATCAAACCCCGCGGCATCGATGATGTGCCAATTGTCAGTTTGACCTTGTGGTCAAAGGACAGACAAGTCTCTGCCGAGCAACTGACCCATGTCGCCCTTGGGTTAGAAACCGAAATTAAGCGCATTCCCGGTACCCGCGAAATCTATACCGTTGGCCAGCACGACATGGTGGCAAACATACGTATCGATCCCGCCAAGATGAACAGCTTTAATCTGACCTACGACAAATTAAGACAGAGTCTAAATGACAATAATATGGTCTCTATGCCCGCATCCTTAGTGCAAGGTAATCAAGAGATTAAAGTTCAGGCGGGGCAATTTTTACAATCCATAGACGATCTCAAGCAACTAGTTGTCAGTGTCTATCAAGATAAACAAGGCAAGCATATTCCGATTTATTTGGCGGATATTGCCGAAATCAGCTTAAAAAGTGATATCCCTAAGCAGAGTGTTTGGCACGCGGATAAAACCGACATTTATCCCGCCGTCACTATCGCAATTGGTAAACAAGCGGGACAAAATGCCGTCGATATCGCCGACAGTGTGATTGAGCGGATTGCTAAGGTCGACAATGTATTGATCCCCGCGAATGTCGAAGTCACAGTGTCACGTAACTATGGCGAAACCGCGGCGGATAAATCTAACACCCTTATTTTAAAACTGATTTTTGCCACCAGCGCCGTAGTCGTACTGGTCTTTTTAACCATGGGCGCACGCGAATCCTTAGTCGTAGGTGTGGCCATTATTATCACGCTGGCGATCACCCTTTTCGCCTCTTGGGCGTGGGGATTTACCCTAAACCGCGTGTCCTTGTTCGCCTTGATTTTCTCTATCGGCATCTTGGTCGACGATGCCATAGTCGTGGTTGAAAACATCCACCGGCACATGGCGCTCGGCAAAAAGTCCTTTAGTGAGCTTATCCCTGTGGCGGTCGATGAAGTCGGTGGCCCGACGATTCTGGCGACGTTCACTGTTATCGCGGCATTGCTGCCGATGGCCTTTGTGTCAGGCTTAATGGGGCCTTACATGAGCCCGATCCCCATCAACGCCAGTATGGGCATGTTAATTTCCCTCGTAGTGGCATTTGTGGTCACTCCTTGGCTCAGTCGTAAACTGCTGAAACACAATGACCAACACGATACAGCCCAAGCCTCGCACGAGGATGAAGCTGAAACTAAGATGGTGCGCCTCTTTACTCACTTAATTGGTCCTTTCCTGCTGGGTAAAAATGCCCGTAAGGCAAGAGTGGGACTGGCTGCCGGCGTATTTGTGTTAATCGGCATAGCGGTCGCGCTCCCCGTGGGTCAGCTAGTGGTGCTTAAAATGCTGCCCTTCGATAATAAGTCCGAGTTTCAAGTGATGGTAGACATGCCAGAAGGCACTCCTGTAGAGCAAACCCAAAGAGTATTGCAGGATTTGAGTCGCTATCTAACAACCGTACCTGAAGTCGAGCATCTGCAGTTGTATGCAGGCACTAACGCGCCAATGAACTTTAATGGCTTAGTGCGCCACTATTTCCTGCGTCACAGCCAAGAGCTTGGCGACATTCAAGTGAACCTAGTCGATAAGAAACACCGCAAGCGCGACAGCCACAGCATAGCGGTATCGGTGCGTGACGAACTGCAGCAAATTGGCGAGCAATATCAAGCCAATATCAAAGTGGTTGAAGTGCCACCTGGGCCGCCAGTGTGGTCGCCGCTGGTTGCCGAAGTGTATGGCCCAAGCCCCGCAATCCGCGAGCAAGCCGCTTACGAGATGCAGGCGCTGTTCCATGAAACCAAAGATGTGGTCGATATCGATATTTTCTTGCCCGCTGCCCAGCAAAAATGGCAAGTGATGATCGACCGCAGTAAAGCTAGCCTGATGGCCGTGCCCTACAGCAATATTGTCGACTTGATTGCCACCTCCGTTGGCGGCAAAGATGTGAGCTATTTACATCAAGCCCAGCAAAAACAACCGATACCGATCCGCCTACAATTAAACGAAGGCGCGAAAGTCGATTTAGAGCAAGTGCTGAATATGAAGTTACTGAGCCAAACGGGGCAATCTGTGCCTGTGTCTGAGCTGGTAACCATCAAACGCGGCAAAATCGATGCACCAATTATCCATAAGAATATGATCCCTATGATCATGGTCGTCGCCGATATGTCGGGGCCACTGGACAGCCCACTCTACGGCATGTTCGACATGGCGGGCAAAATTGATAGCGCCGATGGCTTAGGGTTTGATCAGCATTATATTCACCAACCCACAGGGCTAGACTCGGTCGCCGTGTTGTGGGATGGCGAGTGGAAAATCACCTACGAAACCTTTAGAGACATGGGTATCGCCTATGCGGTCGGCATGATCGCCATTTATCTCTTGGTAGTGGCGCAGTTTAGATCGTATCTGGTACCGCTCATCATCATGGCGCCCATCCCATTAACTGTGATTGGTGTAATACCAGGCCATGCCCTGCTCGGAGCGCAATTCACCGCGACGTCCATGATAGGCATGATAGCGCTGGCGGGGATTATTGTGCGTAACTCGATATTATTAGTCGATTTTATCAATCAAGAAACCGCATCCGGCGTGCCCTTTGAGCGGGCAGTGATCCACTCAGGTGCAGTGCGGGCCAAACCAATTATGCTCACCGCATTAGCGGCCATGATAGGGGCGCTGTTTATCCTTGATGATCCGATTTTCAATGGCTTAGCGATCAGTCTGATCTTTGGTATTTTTATCTCGACCATACTGACCTTAGTTGTCATCCCTGTGCTGTACTACACAGCAATGAAAAACCGCATGAATACTGTTCAGATACAGACACAAACACAAAACTAACCACAACAAAGGCCATCACCAAGATAGCCTCAAGGAGTAAGGTATGTCATTAGAACGCAGCATTATGGCTTTTGCCGGATTTATGGTGTTACTGTCACTGGTGTTAACCGCCTATGTGCACCACAACTTTCTGTGGTTAACCGCATTTGTTGGCGCTAACCTGTTCCAAAGTGCTTTTACCGGTTTTTGCCCTGCCGCCATGGTTTTACGCAAATTGGGTGTAAAATCAGAGGCTGAAATTGCCAAGCAAAGCTAAGCCACACAAAGTCACTACTTAATAGTTAAGACTTAAGAGTTAGGTAAGCAAGTAACCGCTTGGCTAAAACAAGCTTGCCCAAAAGATCGTCAAGGAGAGATAAAGTGACCCACAACCTCGTAACCCGTGGCCAAAGCCTGATGCGCTTAGCCCTGTTAAGCCTGCAGTCGCTGGTACTCATGCCACTGCTACTAATGCCAATGATGGCCAGCGCCGCAGACCAAGACCCTGTCATCGCATGGGATAAAATTGCCGCTGGCGCTATGGTGCTCGATGTTAGAACGCCTGAAGAATTTGCCGAAGGTCATTTAGCGAATGCGGTCAATATTCCCTTTGAGCAAGTGACAGAGGAGTTTGCTAAGCGTGGCATAGCCAAAGATACGCCTGTTGTCTTGTATTGCCGTAGTGGTCGCCGTAGCAGTATCGCGACCGAAGCCTTAGTCGCCGCGGGATATACGCAAACCTATAATGGTGGCGGTTATTCCACCTTAGTTGAAGCGCAAAAAAAGCCCGCTAAGTAATTCACAGCCATCGAATAGGCTCTAGCGCGGGGAAGCAAGCGTTAATCACTTAAGCACTGTCACCTCGCTCTAGTCATTCAAGGTTTAACGGCTAAAAGCGCCCTAAGGCGCTTTTTTATTGTTTAAGTGGAATATCGAAATTAAGCAAAGGTGGATTAGTAGGTTCTAAACACATACATTGCGTACGCATTCACTACTATATTTGCCGCTCACATTCCCCTTCAAAAAACACCTCAACGAGTTAGCGTGAATGGCTTAGCCGTCGTCAATGAATTGGCAACCGCCACTCCCTTGACAGGATTTTGCAACAATTTCGCATAATCAATCACTTGAGAAAATCTCATTATTATCCTTAAACTTTAAAGTTCAATTTAGTTATTTATAATCACTAAAAAATATATGCATAAATTTCAATAACATGAAAACAAACAAATCAATATAAAGTACTCATATTGACCGTAGATTCGCATTCGCTTATTCATTTTTACCACATAAAAAAACAAAAACTTGAATAGAATTTGGTTACAACTCGTTACACCTTGAATTTATATTCACATTAACTGCTTATAAAACCTGGTTTTTTTACAAGCGACCATACCATTAACAATTGATTTACAAATACTTTAGTCGCAGATAGATTCACTAACCGAGTAGCATCTGAGTCGTAGTTATTCTTATGAAACATAAAATAATAATGATTAACACTAAATTGACCATGGAAGAAGAACATGACAATCAACAGAACCACTAAAATAGCGTTAAGCCTTTCAAGCTTAGCTATTGCGATCTCAGCCGGTGTACAAGCAGCACCACAAGCCCCAGGTTTTGCCGCAGCATTACAAGCACAAACCTCTCCACTGCCAAAGCGTTACATAGTGAAATTTAAAAACGCCAATGCAGCGGCCATTATGTCGGCCAGTAATGTGCAATCAATGAGTGATCAGCAATCAAGTGACGCGACAACTGATGCGCTGCCAAGCACGATGAATTATCAGCCACAAATGGCGGAAATCAGTGCCCAGCACACTGCATTGAATAAAGTGCAAGCGAAGGAAATGAAGCGTATCGGCCGCAGTAACAGCTACTCGGTCAAACTCGATGCTAACGGCATCAATACCTTAAAAAAACGTGCCGATGTGGAATATGTTGAAGAAGACATGCCGCGTCACTTTCTGAGTGAAAGCACGCCTTGGGGCCAAACCTTTGTGGGGGCGACTCAGCTAAGCGATAGCCAAGCGGGCAACCGCACGATTTGTATTATCGATTCTGGCTACGACCGTAGCCACAGCGAATTAGGTGGCAATAATGTCACGGGTACCAATAACTCAGGTACAGGCAACTGGTTTGAGCCGGGCAACAACAACGCCCACGGTACTCACGTTGCGGGCACGATTGCGGCAATTGCCAACAACGACGGCGTGATCGGCGTAATGCCAAATCAAAATGCCAATATTCATGTCGTAAAAGTGTTTAACGAATCTGGCTGGGGTTACTCTTCATCCTTAGTGGCCGCGGTAGATACTTGTGTTGCCAACGGCGCTAACGTTGTCACTATGAGTTTAGGTGGTGCGGGTTCGAGCACCACTGAGCGTAATGCTCTTGCTGCCCATTATAATAATGGTGTTCTCTTGATTGCCGCAGCAGGTAACGATGGCAATAGTGCTCACAGCTATCCAGCATCCTACGATGGCGTGATGTCAGTCGCCTCAGTGGATAATCATAAAGACCATTCTGCATTTTCCCAATACACCAACCAAGTTGAAATCTCTGGCCCAGGTGAAGCGATTCTGTCGACGGTTACCCGTGGCGAAGGCCGTTTAGCCGATATTACTATCGGTGGTCAGTCTTACTTTGATTCAGGTGTGGTGCCTCATAATCGCCTCATTTCATCGGGCGGCAACTATGTGGCTGCACCATACAATGGTACAGCGACAGCTACGCTTGCCGAATGTAGCGTCAGCGGAACTAGCTTCAACTGCGGCAACATGACCAATAAGATTTGTTTAGTGGAACGTGTTGGCAATCAAGGCACAAGTTACCCTGAAATCAATGCGGCTAAAGCATGTAAAAATGCCGGTGCCAGTGCGGCGATTGTTTACAGTAACGCGGCATTACCTGGCTTACAAAACCCCTTCCTTGTCGATGCAAACAGTGAAATCAATATGGTTTCCGTATCAGTGGATCGCGCAACAGGTTTAGCACTGCGTAATCAACTGGGTGCGACAGCAACAGTCAGCAACCAAGGTAATAAAGATTACGAGTACTACAACGGTACTTCGATGGCGACGCCACATGTGTCAGGTGTTGCAACCTTAGTCTGGAGCTATCACCCTGAGTGTAGTGCGGCGCAGGTTCGTAACGCATTGAAAATGACCGCTGAAGATCTTGGTACTGCGGGCCGTGACAACTACTATGGCTATGGTTTAGTCAACGCTGTTGCCGCGAAAACCTTCTTAGATGCCTCTTGTACTGGCCCAACGGGTCCTGTTGATCCAACTCCAACCGATGGCGTGTTAGTTAACGGTGTGGCTAAGACGGGCTTAGGCGGCGCAGCGAGTGAAGAACTGCACTTCTCCTTTGACGTACCACAAGGCGCAACTAACTTAGGCTTTGTGATGAACGGTGGTACAGGTGATGCGGACTTGTATGTGCAATATGGTGCAGCGCCGACTACAGCTAACTATGATTGCCGTCCATATAAAAGTGGCAATAGCGAGTCTTGCCCAATCACCAATGTCCAATCAGGCACTTACTACGCCATGCTGAAAGGCTACTCGGCCTTCACTGGTGTGTCATTAACAGCAAGCTACACAGCATCTAGCGGCGGTACTCCACCGACTACGCCTGCAAGCTATAGCAACACTGATAACTACAACATCCCTGATAACAAAGCAGCAGGGATCACTAGCCCAATCACAGTCACTCGCACAGGCGATTCAGGCACTGTGAATGCGGTCGTGAACATAGTCCACCCTTATATTGGTGACTTGAAAGTACAGCTGATCAGCCCTTCTGGTAAAACAGTTACATTGCATAGCAACACAGGTTCAGGTGCTGCCAATATCAACAAGAGCTATACCGCTGATATGACGGGTGCGAATTCGAACGGCGTATGGAAGTTAAAAGCCGTAGACAGTGGCCGTGGTGATGTGGGTTATATCGATAGCTGGGAGCTGAGCTTCCAGTAAGTCGAAATCGATACTCATTACTGAAAAATGAAAGTAATAAATGAAAAGAGCCTGCAATCGCAGGCTCTTTTTTTACAAGACATGTTATGCAATATCTTTGAGGATTTCAGGTTCGATCAACACGCTGGTCTCATTATCCGATAGCCAAATTTGGCCTTCGCTGATAGAAACCTGCAATGCCATATTACGCCCAACAAAGGCTTCCATCGCCGCGACTGACTCTTCGGCAATATTCCACACTTTTAGATTCTGGTAACGCTCTAACGCCTGCTGATTCTGTTTCCACCAAATGGGTACACTGCGGCCACCATAGGTAAATAACTGCACGACTTTGGCGCGGCCACTGGCCTTTCGCAGCCATTTCTCATCGGCCTGACCAAACTCAACCCACAGATCAATTTCGCCTGATAGGGTTTTGTCCCATAGCTCTGGCTCATCATCGACGCACAAACCTTTACTAAAACTTAAGGTTTCGCTGGCATTCACAATAAACGCCAGTAAACGCACCATCATGCGGCCATCGGTTTCGGAAGGATGCTGGGCAAGCGTCAATTGATGGTCTTGGTAATAATTCCGATCCATATCGGCTATCTGTAAATTGACCTTAAACACGGTCGCTTTGAGGGCCATAGTCATCCTAAATGCAGAGTGAAATCCTGAAACAGCGAAATTCTAAAATAAGGCTGCCGAGTCTACCTGAGACTCGGCATTAGCTCAAACGAACAATAGGATACGTCCATAAATTGGACGAAAGGTTAAATCGCGCCGGGTCGTAAATGCTTAGCCATCGGGAAATGCGCTTTCAACTGACTGATTTTTTGTGTATCGGCCACCAGCAACATGCGTGTGCCCTGTTCGTATTGCAGGCTCAATTCACTGAGTGCGGGTAACTCGCCCCGATTGGCGTCTCGACGCACTAATTCTGCCAATTCGTCTCTCAAATCGCCTTGGCTATAGATCCAATCGAGGCGCTGCAACAACGGCATGGCGGCGAGTGGCAGTAAGTCCACAGAGGTTGCATCATCCAGCAAAAGGATTTCGCCGCGGCTGACTAAGTTATTAAACGCATTATGGTAATGCTCGGTGGTACGACTATCGAAACGGTCGCCATTGGTATCGAAAAAACGTTCCCAAAATAAGCGGCGTTTAGAGGTTGAATCGAGCTTGTCTTGCACTTCGGCGCGTCTATCGGCGACAAAGTCGAACAAAGGCTTGAGTGATTGCGGTAGGCTGGATTCTAAGCGCGAGCGAATCGTGCGTGCAAATACTGGTGCTGCGCCAGCAGTGCTGATCGCGACCACTAAACGGCCCCTATCGACAATCGAAGGGGTGATAAAACGGCAAAATGCCGGATTATCAACGGCATTAACCCAAATACCGCGCGCGGTGGCTAGAGTCGCCAATTCGGCATTAAGGCTGTCGTTTGCCGTGGCGAGATACACGAGATCGTAATTTTGAATATCGGCGTGAACCACTTCGCGCTGGGATAACAGAATACGACCCGTATCAGCATAACGCTGCACTTCAGGATTGACCTCTGGGGCTACCACATGGATATTAGCTTCGGTACGTGTTAGTAACGCCAACTTACGGCTCGCCACATCACCCGCCCCCACCAGCAAGACATTCAAATTAACCGTATCGACAAACAAGGGAAAATATTGCATCAAATGAGATCCTGAACACTTAATCCTGCACCACTGGCAGTTGACGCTGTACCCAGCCCTTGTAACCACCAATCAAAGAAGCAACGTGAGTGTACCCCATGAGTTGCAGATTATGGGCCGCCAAGGCAGAGCGCGCACCACCTGCGCAGTAAAGTAATATAGGGGTATGTTTATCGGGGAAACGCGCTTCAATATCGCGCTCTAAAATACCCCGACTTAAGTGTTTCGCTTGGGGTAAATGATCCTGCAGCCACTCGCGATCCTCACGCACATCCACAAGGTGCCAGCTATCGTCTGCCTGATAAGCTTCAATGGTCACTTCGGTGATATTAGGCAGTATTGCGTCAACAAGGGCGGAAAAAGCATTGGGGTGCAGCATCACAAACTCCTAGATAAGATATTGAATGACATAATGAATGTCAGCTTATCAGCAAAGTGTAATCTGCTCATCCAGTAGACGCAATCTTTCAGCCACAGCACAAGGCAGAAGTGCTCGCCTATCCAAGGCTAATTGTGGCTTTCACTGCGCTCAGAGCTGCATTGCCAGCACAACTCAAAACTGCCTTCATTGGTTTCATGGCATTGCACACATTGCCATTGTGGGCTCTCAACATCTAACGCATTCAGTTGCACTTGCGCCGACGCATGTTGGGACTCGCCCACCCACAACTCGACATTGTGCATTCCAGTCGGAAGCTCACCAATCCCGCCTAATAGCGCTTCACCTCTGAGCTCAACATGAATACCGCAGGCTTCCAATAAGCCTTTCCATGTGTGGGCTTGCAATAAATTACCACCAGCAACTAACACTTTACGTTCTTCCATGCGACATCCTACGGCTACAACTCTCTGGAATATGGGTTGCCGACATCCTACTGCTAAATAGCCGAGCCTGTCGAGCGCTGATTTTTACACCAGTTGTTAATTTAATTAACATCCCACTTTTACAGCATAACTGACTATAACTTTGTGAGTTTGCTAGCAGAATGCCAGATCTAGCTCAAAATTAAGCTAAAAAAAAGCCACCTCGTCGGTGGCTTTTTAACGCTAATGTAACCTTTAAGGCATCATAGGAGGTTGATCAGCGCCTTCTTTCTCAATCTCAACTGGCATCATGTGCTCACGATTGATCCCCAGTTTGATGGCCAAGAAACTCGCCACATAGATAGAGGAATACGTACCCACAAAAATCCCCATCAGCAATGCAGTCGCAAAACCATGGATCATAGTACCGCCTTTAAGGAACAAGGCCACGACCACCACTAAGGTTGTACCTGTGGTGATAATAGTACGGCTCATGGTTTGAGTAATGGACACGTTAACCACTTCTTCCGGGTCGCTTTTGCGCATCTTAAGGAAGTTTTCACGGATACGGTCAAATACCACGATAGTATCGTTGAGTGAGTAACCCACAACCGTCAATAGACCCGCCAGAACGGTCAAGTCGAATTCTAATTGGAATACCGAAAACACGCCCAAAGTCACGATCACGTCGTGCGCCAATGCCGCGACAGAGCCAAATGCTAAGCGCCATTCGAAACGGAAGGACACATAAATCATGATACAAATAAGCGCGACTAATACCGCTAAACCGCCTTGCTCAGCCAGTTCTTTACCCACTTGTGGGCCAACGAACTCAACACGCTTCTGCTGAACTTGTGGATCAACTTTCTGCGCAGCTTCCATGACAGACTTAACTTGCACGTCACTCTTCACGCCTTCTTTCACCTGTAAACGTACTAATACGTCACGGCTAGAACCGAAGTTTTGTACGACTGCACCTTCAGAATCTGGCGTCGTCAGTTGCACCCGCAGGGCGTTTAAATCGACTGGATTAGTGAACTCCATTTCAACGACAGTACCGCCAGTGAAATCAAGCCCCCAGTTAATGCCATTGGTCACAAGAGAAACCAATGAAGCCAGTACCAATACAGCCGACATAATGCTGATTGGCAGTGCATGACGGAGGAAGTTTACCGTATGTTTTAAAGATAAAATTTCTAACATTGTCACTTCCCCTTAGATAGACAGAGTCTTCACGCGCTTACCGCCCCAAATCGCGTTAACGATTGAGCGAGTACCCACGATTGCAGTAAACATGGAAGTCGCAATACCTATCATCAAGGTCACCGCGAAGCCTTTAACAGCGCCAGTACCTACGGCAAACAGGATCAGCGCCGTTAGGAAAGTGGTGATGTTCGCATCGGCGATGGTGGAGAATGCGTTGCCATAACCTTCGTGGATGGCCTGCTGGACGCTACGGCCCGCACGTAATTCTTCACGGATACGCTCATAAATCAGCACGTTACCGTCAACTGCCATACCCACAGTCAACACCATACCGGCAATACCTGGCAGGGTTAACACTGCGCCAGGGATCATCGACATCACGCCCACCACCATAACTAAGTTCATGGTTAGGGCGATGTTGGCGATAAGACCAAAGCCACGGTAGTAAACCAGCATAAAGAGTAAGACAACCGCCATACCCCAAACCATAGCTTGAACACCGTTTTCAATGTTTTCAGCACCTAAGCTTGGACCTATGGTACGTTCTTCAACAATCGACACTGGCGCAATCAAGGCACCGGCACGCAGTAATAGTGCAAGATTTTGTGCTTCACCATGGCTTAAACCAGTGATCACAAAGTTGCGGCCTAAACGCGCTTGAATGGTCGCGACAGAAATCACTTCTTGGATTTTCTGCATCTTAACGCTGCCGTCGGCATTGCGCTCACCACTGTCTTTGTATTCGATGAACAAGGTCGCCATAGGTTTACCTATGTTGTCTTTGGTCACGTCAGAGAAAATGGTGCCGCCTTTCGCATCAAGGTTGATGCTAACCTGTGGACGACTGTACTGGTCAAAGCTAGGTTGTGCGCCAGTGATATGATCACCGGTCAACATCACTTCTTTCTTCAATATTACAGTGCCGCCTTCACGGCGCTGGTAGACTTCAGAACCTGCAGACACACGGCCTGATTGCGCTGCATTAGGGTCTGCTTTGTCATCAACCATGTGGAATTCAATCGATGCGGTAGCACCTAAGATTTCCTTAGCGCGAGCCGTATCTTGCACACCTGGCAATTCAACGATAATGCGCTCGGCGCCTTGACGTTGTACTACAGGCTCAGCCACACCTAACTCGTTTACACGGTTACGAATGGTCGTAATGTTTTGTTGCAGTGCTTCTTCTTTAATCTGCTTAAGATACACGTCACTCATCACAGCTTGCAGGGCAAAGTCTTCACCCTTGCTCACATCGGTGAACACCATATCGTTGCTGCGAGATTTTAGGAAACGTTCGGCACTGGCTAAACTTTCGCCATCACGGAATTTAATCTCGATTCCTTGAGCATTATTGCGAATGCCCGCGTAACGGATTTTTTCTTCACGTAATTGCGAACGGAAATCGGCAATTTTAGCCTCTTCCATTTTGCGAATCGCTTCGCCCATGTCCACTTCCATCAAGAAATGCACACCGCCGCGAAGGTCGAGACCGAGTTTCATTGGGCTACCGCCCATTGACTCAAGCCACTTAGGTGTCGCTGGGGCTAAGTTGAGCGCCACAGTAAACTTGTCACCTAAGCTGTCAGCAATCACTTCTTTCGCCAGTAGCTGTTGATCCGCATTTTGCACACGGACCAACAACTGACCTTTTTCAAGCTCAGAGCGCTTTACCGCAATGCCCTTACTGGCTAACAGCTCGTTCACACTGGCTTGGGTTGATGCCGTGACTTCAGCACCTCGAGTCGCCACCACTTGCACCGCATGATCTTCACCAAATAGGTTCGGTACGGCATAGAAACAACCTATGGCAATGACGAGCATCACCATAATGTTTTTCCACATTGGGTATTTATTTAACACGCCTGAGCCCTCTTGGCTTACAACGACTGGATAGAGCCCTTAGGCAATACAGCTGCAATATAGTCTTTTTTGATCGTGATTTGTGTTGTGTCGTTTAAGCTCAGTAACACGTAATCGCTTTCGTCGCTGATTTTTGCAATTTTGCCTAAAATCCCACCACTGGTCAGCACTTCATCACCTTTGCCAAGTGAAGACATCAGATTCTTGTGCTCTTTAACGCGTTTTGATTGCGGACGGAAAATCATGAAATAGAAAATCAGGCCGAAAATCGCCAGCATGAAAATCAGTTCCATCGTGCCGCCACCTTGTGGTGCGCCGGCAGCGCTTGCATATGCATTTGAAATAAACATAGTTTTCTCTTCTTATTAGCAAAAAATCAATCGACTAACTCTGGTACTTCGCGACCTTGACTGGTATAGAAGTCCGCCACAAAGGCGTCTAATGTACCCGTCTCAATCGCACCGCGCAAACCTTCCATTAACATTTGATAGTATCTCAAGTTGTGAATGGTGTTTAAACGCGCACCCAGAATCTCATTACAACGATCTAAGTGGTAAAGGTACGCCCGTGAATAATTTTTACAGGTATAACAATCACACTTAGTATCGAGTGGTGACGTGTCATCTCTATGACGCGCATTGCGTATTTTGATCACACCTTCACTGGTAAACAGATGACCGTTGCGGGCATTACGGGTTGGCATTACACAGTCAAACATGTCAACACCACGACGTACCCCTTCAACTAAATCTTCTGGTTTACCGACCCCCATCAGATAGCGAGGTTTGTCTGCAGGAATTTGCGGACAAATATGCTCAAGAATGCGATGCATATCTGCTTTAGGCTCACCTACGGCCAAACCACCGACGGCATAACCGTCGAAACCGATATCGACTAAGCCTTTTAAGCTTTCGTCGCGTAAATCTTCATACACACCGCCCTGAATAATGCCGAATAGAGAGTTAGGGTTCTCTAAACGGTCAAATTCGTCACGCGAACGTTTGGCCCAACGCAGCGACATCTGCATTGACTTACGCGCTTCATCTTCAGTCGCGGGATACGGCGTACATTCGTCAAAAATCATCACCACATCGCTGCCCAATGCATCTTGGATTTGCATTGATTTTTCAGGATCTAAAAAGATTTTCTCGCCATTGATTGGCGAACGGAAATGCACACCTTCTTCGGTGATCTTACGGATATCGCCAAGACTGAATACTTGGAAACCACCCGAATCCGTTAAAATCGGACGCTGCCAGTTCATAAAATCATGCAAGTCACCGTGCTTACGCATGATTTCTTCGCCTGGGCGCAACCATAAATGGAAAGTGTTACCGAGCAAAATGTCCGCGCCTGTAGCACGTACTTCTTCTGGCGTCATACCTTTAACTGTGCCGTAGGTTCCAACAGGCATAAATGCGGGGGTTTCTACTGTGCCACGGTCAAAAATCAACCGACCACGGCGCGCACGGCCGTCGGTAGTGTCTAATTCAAATTTCATAATTCACCTCGCCAGATAAACAGTCTGACTACATTTTTAATGGCTAATGCCATTTTGATTAACAATAGAAATGGGGACAGCGTTAAAAGGTTCAACCTTTTAACGAAAAAAAAGTTGCCGCCCATACTCACTTTGGGCGGCTATTTTAAAACAAAATCTTGGTCTAGTGGGCTTTTTTCGTCACAAACATGGCATCACCATAGCTAAAAAAGCGATATTTTTGCGCGATAGCATGTTGATACGCCGCCATAACATGATCAAAACCGGCAAATGCGCTGACTAACATGATGAGAGTCGATTCGGGCAGATGAAAGTTCGTCACCATGGCATCGACCACTTGGAATTGATAACCAGGATAAATAAAGATATCGGTATCGCCGCTAAAGGCTTTGAGTTCACCTTGGCTTGCACGCGCCGCACTTTCTAAGGAACGTACAGATGTTGTGCCGACGGCCACGACACGTTTACCCGCCGCTTTGGTTTGCGCGATTAAATCAACCACATCCTGCGGCACATTGGCCCACTCTGAATGCATCTTGTGCTCAAGAATGGTATCGACGCGCACGGGTTGAAAGGTGCCCGCGCCTACATGCAAAGTCACAAACGCGATATTCACACCCTTGGCCTTTAATGCATCGAGCATGGCATCGTCAAAATGTAACCCCGCCGTTGGCGCGGCAACGGCGCCTGGGTTTTGGTTATACACGGTTTGATAACGCTCTTTGTCGGCATCTTCATCGGGTCTGTCGATATAAGGCGGTAGCGGCATATGCCCTACAGCTTCGAGCACCTCTAGAATGGTCAACTCGGATAACAGCTCAAGTTCAAACAAGGTATCGTGACGGGCTACCATCTTCATTTGATAGCCACCGTCGAGCAGAATTAACGAATCGACTTTCGGCGATTTAGAGCTGCGAACGTGGGCGAGGATGCGCTTATCATCGAGCATACGCTCAACTAAAATTTCTAACTTACCGCCGCTGGCCTTTTGGCCAAACATACGCGCGGGGATCACTCGGGTATTGTTGAACACCATTAAATCGCCGGGATTAATCATCCCCAGCAGATCGGTAAATTGTTTGTCGCCTAAGGCGCCAGAATTGCCGTCTAAGGTTAACAGACGTGATGCATTACGCTGCGCCATAGGATAACGAGCGATCAGCTCATCGGGGAGATCGAAAGAAAAGTCTGCAACGCGCATGATAGGCCTCTAGATAGCTTAGAACGGCGGCTAGTCTATGGTTAGAGGCCAAGAATATCAAGATTACTTATTGCCAGCGTCCACTTCTTGCTCAGGAACCATAGGTTTGACGCTAATAGGTTTGACGCCATCTTGGGGCAAATTGTCATCGGCATCGAATTTAAGCCGCGAACGGCTGAAATCATCCATGCTAAAGCGGTGTTGTTCGAAGGGAATATTCACTAACACTTTTTTACGTTTGGGCTGCTCGTCTCGACCAAGCATTTTTATAAACCAGTTCCACATCATCCATGATCCTAAAAAGTGAAAAAATACTGCATTTTTAGCTTCCGTGCTTTCCTAAGCGCGCTTGCGCATGATACCGTGAACCGACGTGGTTAACCAAGTACAAAATATGAACTTTCTTACACACTTACATCTCGCCGACATCAGTAAAACGCATCTTGCCGCCAATGTGGCGGGTAACTATATTCAAGCGCCAATTGCACAAGCTCCAATTGAGTTACGCCAAGCGCTATGGTTAAACCAAGAGATTAGTAATCTCTGCAGCAGCCACGAACTCACAATTGAATTAATGGAAGCTTTCCCTGCGCCTTTAAGAAGCATAGCAGCAGAACTCATGGCCGTGAGTTTCGATCACTATTTAGCTTATTATTGGGAAGAATATCATCACCAACCCTTAGATGAATTCAGCCGCAAGGCCTATGATGCGTTAGATACTTTCGCCGTCCAAGGTGTAGACCCATACCATCCAGAAGCACTTGCTAAGCTCTTGCCCGCCATGCGCAGCGCCGATTGGCTCGGCAGCTACACCACAGAAAAAGGCTTACAACACGCCTTAGCACAAGTGGCAAAACAGCATCCGCAAGCCGCACTGTTTAAAGATGCCCATAAAGTCGTCAATAAAATGCAGATCGAAATCGAAACCGCATTCCGCACTTTTTATCCGCAGCTGATGGCTTATACCCGAATCTGGAGCCGTAAAACACCTGCAGAATATTTGCCTTCCTCCCTCTAGGAATAAGCGAGCATGAGATTATGCTGTGTGCCTGCGTAAATTTTGCTAGTATGGCCGCGCAAAAATGAGGACAAAATGCAGATATTTGATTACCAGCCCCCAGCAGTTCCTTGGCTAGACATCCGCTATAAAGATAGAGATCTGATTATCATCAATAAACCTTCGGGCCTATTGTCTAATCCGGGTATAGCGGCTCACACCTTCGATTGCGCGTTAACTCGCTTACAAGCCCTTTATCCAGAAACAATTTTAGTGCATCGTCTCGACTGCGCGACCTCGGGCATTATGGTGTTCGCTCGCAATAAAAAAGCCGAGTCGCATTTAAAAACGCAATTTCAAGATAGGCAGAGTAAGAAAGTCTATATTGCCGAAGTGATGGGACATGTGCCGCAGGAACAGGGCATGATTGACCTCGCGATAGCACCAGACACTGAGCATCCACCCTATCAAAAGACACTGCAAGCAGGAGAAACTGGCGGTAAAAGCGCGCTCACCTACTACCGTGTACTAGAGCGCCGAGAAAACAGCACCTTAGTCGAGCTTTCGCCAGAAACCGGCCGCACCCATCAATTGCGTGTGCATATGCTTGCCCTAGGCCATGCGATTTTAGGCGATGAGTTTTACGGTGATGTCGAGGTTATCAAAGCCGCGCCGCGTTTATGCTTACATGCACAAAGCTTAAGTCTGACTCATCCCTATTCGGCTAAACCGCTGTTTTTTAGCAGCAAACATCCATTTACTGAGTAACTTAAGCCACTCGCTACAATCCCATAAAAGCAAAAGGTCGCGATTTAGCACTGAGCTAAAATGCGACCTTAGTTATTTACGGATTCGACTGTAGTCGTTTAAGCGACGCGCATGCCTTGAGCAAAATCGGCATCGGCGGCTAATTTATCCGCTTGGAAATAACAGCCCTGCTCATTACAAAATTGTAATTGCTGCGACTGTGTCACGATAAAGAATTCACCAAAGAAATTACCGCCCACATCTTCCAGCTTATGGCCTTCAGCGGTTGGCGACATATAGACTTCATCTAAACTATGGCAGCCATCGCTAAACCAAGTTTCTAAAAAATATTTTCCGTCTTCTTTATAGAGGGTAATTTTGTCACCCAATAAAGGACGCCCATCTAACCAACGACCTATAATTTCACGATTTTGCATATCTGTCTCCCGCCAATGAAGGCGACGGCGTTTTTCAATCCCAGACATCCTGATATCCTTATGCAATACCCAATCACCTAAAGTGAATGTCAGTTGTGGTAGTACATTAAGCATAGAACCCATTTAACGCTTTACTCCCCACTACAGCAAATTACTTCAAACCGCCCGTCAAATGTAACTTTTAGGTTAATTTAAATTTGCTAAATGTTTAAAATATAAAAGATAAATACCTTTGACTAATTAATCGGCAGTGTAGCTCAATCTACAAATAAAAACGCGATCTTTATCACTATTTACTTATCGCTAAAGTAAAGGCAGCTAAAAGACTTATCTACCGAGCTGAATGAGCTTGTTACATCTTTTATTGCCAATTTAAATGGGGTTTCTGATATAACCCATAAGTGAATTACCGTATAAATAAGACCAAGTGATATTTCAATATCCCTACAAAACAAAAATAAAGCAGGAAGCGCTATGCATAACATTCATCGTCGTAATTTTCTTAAGGCCGCAGGTGCCGCCACCGCAGGACTCGTTACTGCCAATATTGCTCTCAATGCCTACGCCAGTAGCGTCGCCCCTAAACCGCAAGCCGGTAAATCCGTTATCGGACTCATAGCACCTAAGATGGACGTGGTTCGAGTCGGCTTTATCGGTGTTGGCGAGCGGGGGTTTAGCCATGTCGAGCAATTCTGTCATTTAGAAGGCGTTGAACTCAAAGCCATTTGTGATACCCATCAAGCGGTACTCGACAGAGCCGTAGATCATATCGTTAAACAGAATCGACCAAAACCCACTGTCTATAGCGGTAATGACCTGAGCTATCGCGATTTGCTGAGCCGCGATGATATCGATATTGTGATTATTTCGACCCCGTGGGAATGGCACGCGCCTATGGCAATCGAAACCATGGAGAGCGGCAAACATGCCTTTGTTGAGGTGCCAATGGCGCTCACGGTTGAGGAGTGCTGGCAAGTTGTCGATACCGCTGAGCGCACTCAGAAAAACTGCATGATGATGGAGAACGTCAACTACGGCCGCGAAGAACTGATGGTGCTCAACATGGTGCGCCAAGGCGTGTTTGGAGAGTTACTCCACGGCGAAGCCGCTTATATCCATGAGCTACGCTGGCAGATGAAGGAGATCGATCATAAGACAGGCTCATGGCGGACTTACTGGCATACCAAACGTAACGGCAACTTATACCCAACCCACGGTTTAGGGCCAGTATCCCAGTATATGAACATTAACCGCGGTGACCGATTCGATTATCTAACCTCGATGAGTTCCCCTGCTCTTGGCCGTGCGCTCTATGCTAAACGTGAATTTCCCGCCGATCATGAGCGTAATCAGCTCAAGTACATCAATGGGGATATCAACACTAGCCTGATTAAAACCGTTAAGGGCCGAACCATCATGGTCCAGCATGACACGACGACCCCAAGACCTTACAGTCGCCACAATTTGATCCAAGGGACAAATGGCGTGTTTGCCGGCTTCCCGAATCGGATCGCCGTCGAAAATGGTGGCTTTGGTCAAAGTTACCACGAGTGGGATATGGACATGCAAAAGTGGTACGACAAATACGATCACCCACTGTGGCAGCGCATAGGCAAAGAGGCTGAAATTAACGGCGGCCACGGCGGCATGGACTTTGTGATGCTATGGCGCATGATTTATTGCCTACGCAATGGTGAGGCTTTAGATCAGGATGTGTACGATGGTGCATCTTGGTCGGTGGTGAATATCTTAAGTGAACATTCAGTCAATGACCGCAGTAATTCAGTCACCTTCCCAGACTTTACCCGCGGCGCGTGGCAAACCGCCAACCCCTTAGGGATTGTAGGCGCTTAAGCAGCGGCTTTCGCCAAACTCATCATTTTGATGGGTTCACCATAAGGATAAGTGCCTCGGCCTTATCCTTTTTCTTACTGTTAAATTAAGTGCTGAGATGACCCGCGCCATCAGCCATAAGCACTTAGCGGTAAGAAACTCGCGACAATAAATTCACCATAAGAAACTCACTACAAGCGTTAGTAGTAGCCAATTCCTCTGATTTTCAAAGAAAAATCACCACTCTGCTGGGCACCAATCACTAGCCCTAGACTACAGACTTGGCTTAAATCTATTGCCACTCGGGAAATGGGTTTACCTCGACATTGGGGCTTGAAATCACGGAATGGAATTTCTATCCGCTGCCAATTCAATACTCTGGCACTACTCACGCCAAAGGTTTGGTGAGTTGGCGTGGGCATAGGCGCTTGATACACCGTACTTTGTGGTGTGTCGACATCCTTTAAATTCACTTTATAGTCTTTAGTTCGGTCGCCATCAAGTTCGAGGTAAATCCCAGTAAATTCACTGACATCTATGGGGCTAAACTCACAACGCACTGAGGCAAACCCACCGCCATTTGCCAGCGACACATGGCCACTAAACTCACCATAACCTAAAGGTGAAACCGTCATTTTACTGCGGGACAAACCGCCCATCACAGTGTCATTTATTCCATACCAGGGCTTTGCAGCATCTAACACGCTAAAATCAAAAAAGATCATAACGACTCCCATAAAAAAAGCAGCCACCTAAGTGACTGCTTCCATAATACTTTTCTATACGAATAACAGCACTCGTTAACTCAGTTTAGCTTTATTCTCAGCGGCTTCACAAGCGGCAGCGGTAAAGATAACGTCAGTTGAGCTGTTCAGTGCAGTTTCGGCTGCATCTTGAACCACACCAATAATAAAGCCAACAGCAACCACTTGCATGGCAACATCGTTAGAAATACCAAACAAGCTACAAGCCAGTGGGATCAATAATAATGAACCACCCGCCACACCCGATGCGCCGCAAGCTGAAACAGCAGCAACAACACTCAGTAACAATGCGGTCAGTAAATCGACTTGAATGCCTAAGGTATGCGCCGCAGCTAAGGTCAATACGGTAATAGTGATCGCCGCGCCGCCCATGTTGATGGTGGCACCTAAGGGAATAGAAACGGAATAAGTGTCTTCATGCAGCTTTAACTTTTCACACAGCGCCATATTCACCGGAATGTTTGCCGCGCTCGAGCGAGTAAAAAACGCCGTCACACCACTTTCTCGCAAGCATTGAAATACCAGCGGATACGGATTACGTTTAATCTTCACGTACACAATCAATGGATTAACAACTAAAGCAATAATAGCCATCGCACCTAATAGCACGGCCAATAACTGGGCATAACCTGCAATCGCCGCAAAACCGGTTTCGGCAAATGTCGCCGCAACGAGACCAAAAATACCGATAGGCGCTAAACGGATAATAAAACGCACCATTTGTGAAATACCGTGGCTCATGTCGGCAAACACTTGTTTAGTCGAATCGGTAGCGTGATGTAAGGCTAAACCTAAGCCCACACCCCAAGCGAGGATACCAATATAGTTGCCCGTCATTAACGCATTGACTGGGTTATCAACCAGTTTGAATAACAAGGTATGAATGACTTCACCAATGCCCTGTGGTGGGCTAGTGCCTTCTACGCCAGCAACTAAAACTAAGTTAGTCGGGAAGATCGAACTCAGGAGTACTGCGGTTAATGCGGCTGCGAAAGTGCCGAATAAATACAGCACCACAATGGGACGCATATTGGTTTGAGTATTCTTTTTTTGATTAGCAATCGATGACGCCACTAAGATAAAGACTAAGATGGGAGCAATCGCTTTTAATGCGCCAACGAATAAACTGCCTAAGAAGGCGATATCTTTCGCGCTACTCGGTGAAAAACTGGCTAAGACCACACCAGCGATGATCCCCAAAAAGATTTGTATTACGAGACTGCCATTAGCCAACTTAGCTAACAATGATGATTCTTGTTTCATGGTTTAACCTATCGTTATTATATTTCGGTTGAGATCCCCAACGCGCACCTTCGGAAATGAGGCCAATAAGGTTTTTATAGGATGTGACTGGACTTGTCTAGTTTTGCGGGGAAATAAGCTAACTAAATTACCCTAGCCCCGCAAAAAGCATACAAAAAACTAACAAGCGCCAGATTAGCGCTTGTCTAAGGCGAGATCGGCGCCCCGTAACATGGCGTCAATTAACTCGTGGGCATCGAACTTAGTCAGTGCTTCATTCGCCCCAACTTGATGGGCCTGACTCACGCTAATTTCGCTGGATAAAGACGTATGCAAAATGATGTAGGCCTTGGCAGTCAGTGGATTATCACGCACTTCAAAAGCCAATTCGTAACCATCCAGTCCCGGCATCTCGATATCACTCACCAAAATATCTATCGGGTGATGTTCCAGTGCCGCTTGCTCCATCATGACTAGCGCTTCTTTACCGTCGGCGGTGACTCGATAAGGAATGTTAATCATATCAAGGGCGTCGGATAACTGCTTACGCGCCACCTTAGAATCATCCACCAATAAGATATTCATAGGTTTAAGTTTTTCACGTTGTACGTCAGTCAAAATAGCCCGATTCGTCTGTGGATCATCGGGGAAGATTTTCGACAATAACAGTTCAACGTCAAGTAGCTGTACCAGTTGGTCCTCAAAACGTGTCACGCCCGTCAAATAGGCATTTTTCCCTAAACTAGACGAAGGAGCTTCAATATCACGCCAGTTACATTCAATAATCTTATCGATACCGCGCACCAAGAAACCAATGATCATCCGCTGACAATCCGTGATGATGATGTAGCACTTTTCACGCTCTTCTGGGGCAATCGGCCGATAACCAATCGCCGCCGCCATATCTATGATAGGAATCGTATGACCACGGATAGTTGAAGCCCCCAGAATCGTCGGATGAGATTGAGGGATTTTACTGAGACGTGTGTACGGCACCAGCTCACGCACTTTCAACGTGCCTAAGGCAAACACTTGAGTCTGTGATAACCGAAACAGTAGTAATCCCTGTGACTGACTTGCCTTACTTTTCATAATTAGATAGATAACTCACTAAAACCAACCTGCGGATAGCTTAACCTTAACACAGTAAAAATTTGATGACTAAGGTCAAACGAATGAAACTATTATGCCTATTAATGAATAGGTTCGACTCTCTGACGCCTAAAAAAGGCTTAGTCTTGTAATGCGTACAAAACGTCAAAGGCGAATTGATCCCAGCCATCGGCAGTAAAGGCGATATCGCGAATACTGCGAACTTGGCTGACAGCGTGTAATGGCGCAGCACCATTGACCATCAAGTAATAGGCCATGATAAGACTGGTGCGATCCTTACCCGAGCGACAATGGATCACCACAGGTAAGCCATCGGCTTCACACTGTTGGATAAAAGCTAATGCCTTGGGCAATTGAGCGACACAAATCGCCACATCCCCATCTTGGGGCGGCACATTGCGCGAAAAGGGAATACATTCGTAACGTAAATCGAGCTTTTTAAAGGTGCTAGGCTCGCAGCCTTCGCCCCCATTGACCGACAAAATAGCACCAATACCGGCCTCTTTAAGCGCCTGCAAATCCCAAGGATCTTTATTGGGACCACTGCGCCCTGCGACTTTACCTTCAACTAACCAGAATAAGTGTTGCATAAACCTTACCTACGACAAGTGAGATGACAAGGAACGCCAGAGATAAGCTAAGAATAGCTTGTTTCCAACGACTTAAGATTTTTTGCCCCAAAATTCAGCATTGGCAGCCGGCAACTGTTTACGCTTTTTTTTACCCATACCTTCGGGCTTGGCGACAGGTTTAGCTTGTTCTAACAGTTCGACTGGCATTTCATCATCGGCTTCAAAACCGACAATTTGCTCACGCACTAACTTAAGCTTGTTCTTTTTCTCTATCACGCCAAAGTGGTGATAATCCTCATGGGAAATCAAGGTCACAGCTAAGCCAGCTTCACCGGCGCGGCCACTACGGCCAATGCGATGCATATAATCCGCAGGGCTTCTTGGTAAATCAAAGTTGATCACCACAGGCAGTTTATCGATATCGATACCACGGGCGGCAATGTCAGTGGCGATTAACACACTGATCTCGCCATTTTTAAACCCATCGAGCACCCGCGTACGCGCACCTTGGGCTTTATCGCCATGGAAGACTTCGGCACTGATCCCACGTTTTGACAATTTTTGTGCTAAGTGATTACAGGTATTTTTAGCACTCACGAAAATCAGCGCCTGTGACCACTGATGTTCTTTAATCAGATGCGCCAATAATGCGGTTTTCATCGGACGATTAACAGTGATCACCCGCTGGTGAATCGTGCTTTCTTGCTCACTTTGTAATTGATATTCAAGCGGATCATTCAGCAGTTTTGCCGTTAATTCGCGGACTTCTTCAGGGAATGTCGCTGAGAATAATAAGGTTTGTTTCTTGGCGGGCAAAGCGTCGAGCACTTGGGCTAATTCTTCGATAAAACCAAGGCTTAACATACGGTCAGCTTCATCGAGCACTAAGGCGCTAACGCGGTTAAGTTTGATGGCATTGCTGGACAACAGATCTAACAAACGCCCTGGCGTTGCCACTAATACGTCAGCACCAGCGCGTAGGCTCTGCATTTGCGCATTAACTGACACACCGCCAAACGCGGCAACGATTTTTAGCTTGCCATTCAAATGCGAGGCATAGGACAAAAAGCTGTCTGCGACTTGCTGGGCTAATTCACGGGTTGGTACTAAGACCAAACAACGAACATAAGCGCCTGTCTTATCGTCTGTTTTTGCTTCAACAAGTTGCTGCAACAGCGGCACGGCAAAGGCTGCCGTTTTACCCGAGCCCGTATTGGCGCCGGCTAACACATCCCGCCCAGCGAGCACAGCGGGAATCGTCGCCGCCTGTACTGGTGTGGGCGAAACATACGCTAATTCGGTTAGTCGATTTAGCAAAGGTGCAATAATGCCGAGTTGGGCAAAGCTTGCCGCAGAGGAAGAAGCCTGAGTCATAGAAAGTTTAACTGCTCACCAATATCTTAATAGGCGGCTATTCTAGCTTAAATATCGAGGCAGTGCTTGTCAGTTTCCAGCGTTAACAACTGCTGTTTCATCGTAAGCCCGTAGGCGTAACCCGTTAACTTGCCATTTTTGCCTATCACTCTATGGCAAGGCACGATAATCGCGATTGGATTGGCGCCATTGGCCGCGCCCACGGCGCGCACTGCCTTAGGCCGACCGATTTGCTCGGCAATCTGCCCATAACTGCAGCTCTGGCCGTAATCTAAATTGAGCAAGGCTTGCCATACGTCGCGCTGAAATTCAGTGCCCTTGGGCGCGAGCGTTAAATCAAATTCAACCCGCTCACCCGCAAAGTAATCCGCAAGCTGCGCCTGAGTTTCGCGAATATGCGCCTTAGCTTGATTGAGGGCATCCTCACTCGCCTTGGCAAGCGCAATCTCAGTGCGATCCGAGCCGACAACCGTTAAATGGCTCAGTCCATAGGCATTGGCATTTAACTGCAATATTCCGGCAGGACTGATAAACGTATCTACAGCGCAGGGTTGATATTCTGCAATGCTTGGCGCTTGACTCAATTGACGAATCGCATGTTTCATAATCTGTCTCTTTGTTTGCTCTTTGTTTGATCTTAATTTGGTACTTAACTGAACTACCTACTCATCTTTTAAAACTGGCCGTTAAATGTGAGGCGGCTTAATGGTTATTGATGCCAGAGCTGAAAGGTTAAGTAACTGCCCCAAGGGGCAATTTGTTGGCTCAGCTGCTCGCACAATTGGGGATAGCTCACTGCCGCAGCAGCCGTTTCATCTAACCTATTGTTCTTGATATATAAGGCCAATAAATGCTTTTTAACAATCAAATCCGAATGCAAAAACACATTTGGATCGCCCAAGCCACGAAGCTTGGCATACGCTATCGTCCAAGGACCTATGCCTTTAACGCTAAGCCAGTCATCGACGCTCGCCTCAGGATGATCACAGATAAACGCCGCGAGCGCATTGAGCGCTAATTTACGGGCGCCAGGCATTTTTAGCTCAGTTAAACTCGCCTCACGAATCGCCTCAGGTGTTGGGAATAATCGATACTCGCGGCCATTGAGACTAAAACACTCGCCATAGGCTTCAACCAATATATTCAGTAACTTAGTAGCCTGCACGACCGTCACTTGCTGGCCTAAGATGGCGCGGCAAACCGCTTCAAATAGAGATCCAGCGCCAGGGATGCGCAATCCCGAAAACGGTGTTAAACCTAAACTCGGTAACGTACTTAAACCTTGCTCAATCTGCTGCATATCCGCATCGAGATCTAAAATGCGCCGCACCTCAGTGACCAGCAATTGCAGCTCATGAACGGCGGAATCTTCGGTCAAAGCAATCGCTAGTTTGAAGCGATTCAGCTTAGGCTCATGGATAATTTGCACTGTGCCGCGCATCTTGCCTATGGCAAAACAGCGACCATATTCGAGCCCGTAATCGTTAGCTTTGGCTTCAGCGGCAACGTGGGTATCATCTGCAGCATGCACTACATCGCTCGCTTGTGGATGACTGACTTGCGGCGTGAACCACTCCATTCCTGTCACTGCACGTAAGCGATAAAATGCCAGCTGCGATGCCCAATCCAATGGGGGGCGATAGTATTGATATAGGGTTAATCCATAGTGCGGCACAAATTCACCCAAAGTATCAATTTCACCGAATCCTGTTGATGAATCAATAACCTGCACCTTTGCCGCCTTGGTTAAAGCGGTCTTTCTTAATTGCGTTGGCGTCAATTGTAAGGTTTGCTTAAATGCCTCATTGAAACGGCGAATACTGTTGAAACCCGCCGCCAACGCGACTTGGGTGATAGGTAATTGGGTTTGATGTAGCAGTTGTTTTGCAAACAGTAACTGCCGGTATAAGGCATATTGTTTAGGCGAAGTGCCAAAACCTTCGGTAAAGAGCTTATTGAGATAACGACTACTGATCCCTAATCGCTCAGCCAATTGTGTGACTGTCGAGGCAGGCTCTCCCGATGATTTCCCCGCTAAGGCGCCAGCTTCGATTAAACTAATGGCCCTCGCCAACGTAGTGCCTGTGCCTTTCCATGGATTTGAGCCTGGCGCACTGTCGGGCCGACAACGCAAACACGGGCGTAATCCCGCCTGTGCGGCTTTCACGGCCGAATCAAAATAACGCACATTTTGCTCTTTTGGCGCGACGGCAGGACACACGGTACGGCAATAAATACCCGTCGTTAATACGCCCACAAAAAACTTACCATCAAAACGCGGATCGCGACTCATCCTCGCCTCACGGCAAATGGATGCTGAAAGTAGCCCCGAACTGGACTCCAATGAATGCACTGAGTCTATTTCATCACGCTTATTTGAACTCTTAGGCACTCTATCTGTACTCATTGTTGATCACGCCCGACAATATTCGCTCACAATTAATTTCTTGTTGATCACTTTACGTAAAACTAGCATGTAGCACTAGCGGAAAACGGAACTCAATCATTTCAATGCTTTTAGGGAATGAAATCCTATATGCTATACGCGACTATTTTTATCTCACCATAGAGCTAATTCATGTTTAAACGATTTGAATCTTGGGTGGAAGCCCTCCCCGATGATGAACCCACTAAGCCACCTACTGGGGTTTATGCTTTTTGCCGCCACTACACTAAAGGCTACGAACTGCCGCTGATCTTAATGTCAGTGCTGACCGCTATGCTGGCAATGCTTGAAGTGTCCCTGTTCGGATTTATGGGCCAATTAGTGGATTGGCTTGTGAAAAAAAATCCTGAAACCTTATTTCAAGACGAAGGCACGACATTGATGCTGATGGGAGGCATGGTGCTGATTGTGATGCCAATCTTGGTATTGCTGCATGCGCTTATCATGCATCAAACCTTGCTCGGCAATTATCCTATGTCGATCCGTTGGCTCGCGCACCGCTATTTGCTAAAGCAAAGTGTGTCATTTTATCAAGATGATTTTGCTGGCCGAATCGCCACAAAAGTGATGCAAACCTCCTTAGCCGTGCGCGAAACTGTGATGAAGTTGCTCGATGTTTTGGTTTACATTTTAGTGTATTTCACCTCTATGTTGGTGATGATCGCCAGCGCAGACCTGCGCTTAGTGATACCTATGCTAGTGTGGCTTGCACTGTATGTTGGACTGCAATGGTACTTTGTGCCAAAGCTGAAAAGCGTCTCTACCGAGCAAGCCGATGCGCGCTCAACCATGACAGGTCGTATCGTCGACAGCTATACCAACATCACCACAGTGAAGCTATTCGCCCACACGCAAAAAGAAGCCGAATACGCCAAATCCAGTATGCGGATATTCTTAGACACGGTTTATCGCCAGATGCGCTTAGTAACGGGCATCAGTGTCAGCGTGCAAATTATCAACTATGTACTCGCATTCAGCATTGCCGCTGTATCGATAGCTCTGTGGACTGATAATGCAATCACGGTAGGCGCCATCGCCATTGCGGTCAGTTTAGCACTGCGCTTAAACGGCATGTCACAATGGATCATGTGGGAAATCAGTTCGTTATTTGAAAATATCGGCACGGTTACCGATGGGATGAACACCTTATCGAAAACAACGATCATCCAAGATGAGCCAAACGCCAAACCGTTGGTTGTCAATCAGGGTAAGATTGATTTCAACCAAGTGTGTTTCCATTACGGTGAGCAAACAGGGGTAATTGAAGATCTGAATCTGAATATTAAGGCAGGTGAAAAAGTTGGCTTAGTGGGACGTTCTGGTGCGGGTAAGTCGACCTTAGTGAATCTATTAATGCGCTTCTACGATGTCGAGAAAGGTCAGATTAATATTGACGATCAAGATATTAAAACGGTTATGCAGGATTCGCTACGCTCGCAAATCGGTATGGTAACCCAAGATACATCACTGTTGCACCGTACTATCCGCGAGAACATTCTTTACGGCAATCCAACGGCCAGCGAAGAACAGCTCGACAGTGCGATTAAACAAGCTCAAGCCTATGACTTTATTAAGGATCTAAGTGACCCTCACGGTAATCATGGTTTAGATGCCCAAGTGGGTGAACGTGGCGTAAAACTTTCTGGGGGCCAAAGACAGCGTATCGCCATCGCGCGGGTTTTATTAAAAAATGCGCCGATTTTGCTACTTGATGAAGCCACCTCAGCGCTTGATTCTGAAGTCGAAGCCGCCATTCAAGAAAGTTTATATGAGTTAATGCAAGGTAAAACAGTCATTGCAATCGCCCATCGACTTTCTACTATTGCCGCGATGGACAGGTTAATTGTATTAGATCAAGGCCGAGTCGTTGAGCAAGGCACGCACCAAGAACTGATTGACGCTGGCGGTATTTATGCCCAGCTTTGGGCCCACCAAACTGGTGGGTTCTTAGGTGTAGATTAAATTAAAAGTTAAATGACAAAGGCGACACTCTGTAATGAGAGTCGCCTTTTTTATCTCAAACTCAAATAAGTGTCCGCCTAATTCTGCCCTCTTCCCGCAAAGCTTCACTCTTATAATTGCCCTTATATTCATCGCAGCAATACGCTACACATCAATCACAATAGATGCAGTAAGCACAAATCACTTCAAGCTTCACTCGTTGAGCTGTTGAAAACATGAGATCAATCGCGTTTAAAGGTTCCAAGTATCACCATTAAGAGTGGCAGCATTCAAAGTGCCAACACGCTGAACAATCCGAAAGGTGAGTTTTAGCCATGGGCTAGCGCAAGGTTAAACAGGAAAACACTTCAATAATGCTTACCACACGATTGAACAGAATGACTTCACCACAGGAAGTAAGCCTCTCGAAACATTATTTATCTTAATGTGGATGGTTTGATTGATGGGTAAATTCGGCTTCGGCAAATAACTCGAGGCGTATGACTCGCAAATGAACTGGGGGTCTCGATTAAATACTAAAATTCAGATACAAAAAAACCACCTTGAGGTGGTTTATTGTCTTTAACCAAAGTTTCGATAAACCTTGATTAAAATTGGTATCCCCTAGGGGATTCGAACCCCTGTTACCGCCGTGAAAGGGCGGTGTCCTAGGCCTCTAGACGAAGGGGACCCGGACATATTAATTTGAACTTAATGTTCCCGTTTAACATCTACGGTGTCCTAGGCACTCTCTTCTAAAAAACGAAGGGGACCCGGACATATTAATTTGAACGTATTGTTCCCGTTTAACATCTACGGTGTCCTAGGCACTCTCTTCTAAAAAACGAAGTGGACCCGGACTTATGATTTAACTCGTAACCGAGCTTTGTAACACATTCACTTCAGTAGGCTAGGAAGTAAATGCTTTGTTCTTACCAAACAACACGTTAGTTATTTGCTAGGAACCAAAATTTGGTAT
>Ga0070748_1000078_pt1 | contig 49472 bp, 40 predicted proteins | sample VirMetDEL_Nov_12_FD_77015 | JGI IMG/M metagenome (GOLD analysis project Ga0070748, IMG submission 77015) | Aqueous microbial communities from the Delaware River and Bay under freshwater to marine salinity gradient to study organic matter... | ecosystem: Environmental > Aquatic > Marine > Coastal... | reverse complement strand
TGGTTTATCTTCAAGTCCTGCCAGTCCTTGCCCAAGATAGCTGGAGACCCATAAGTTGACGCTAGATCTGGCCACCTTCAACTGGCTTGCCACCTGAGTGCGGTTATGGCATTGCAAAAATAGTGATACAGCGAGCAATCGCATGCGCTTATGCGGATTTTTCTCTTTTGGAGAGGCTAAGCAGACTTTCAGCAGTTTCAGGTTTCATAATCCAATTTTAAGCTGTTGGGTTGCTTGCTATTAGATCAGACTTCAATGCGGAATGGTATAAGTTGTCAAAATGGATGATTTAATTTGTTAGATTGACCCCATTCCTCTTCTTCAATCAATGTCCTCAGAACGACATGCCTTTCTATATTCATTCAGAATCAAATAGCAGTGACTTGGATTGTGAGATCTGCATATTTTTTCACTTGGATTATTCCTATGTCCGTTGTCTTCAATTTAGGAATCATTTTTTAGCCTAGGACATCATTTCGACTTAAATCCAGCATAGTGGGTATTTCATTATGGAATATTGATTTAATTGCTCGATTTCTGAGGATTAGTGATTAACAGTCTTTTAATTTAGTTAGTATTGGTAAGACCAATTTACATTTGCATGGTGTTTTTGTTATCAATTGGTTATGTTTGTGCTGGGTTTAGTTCAAGCGGGTTTTCTTGTTGTGTGACTTTTTAGTTTTTTAATATGATTTTTTATTCAAATTCTCTTTGGTGTGGTGGTCGCTATAGGTCTGTCTACGAGAGGCCCATAGTTTGTAAACCGCTCAACCGATTGAATGTTGAACTTGTGATGCGATAGCGATGGTTTGGGGCAATCGTACTTTTGATAGGGATTGAGAGAGTAAGGGGTAGGGGAGCTATGGAGGAGGTAACGCAATCTTTATTGGATGCCGTTGGCATTATGTTTTTGGGGATGGGCTTAGTGTATGTATTTTTAGGTGTACTAATCCTTGGGATCCATGTGGTTGCGCGTTGGTGTGCAGTCGATGCTGCCTCTGCACGTTTTGCTAAAAATCATGCTAAAAGTCAGCAGAGGGTATCGCAATCTGATGCTAAGCCTTTAGACCCCAATGTGGTCGCTGCGATTTCATTGGCGGTAAAGCAGTATCGTTCACAGATTAAGTAATGGGGAGCAGTATGACTTTTGTATCTAATTCTACGACGGCAGTGGCTAAGCCATTATTTTTAACTGATGTCGTTTTGCGGGATGCGCATCAATCCATTTTAGCGACGCGCTTACGCATTGATGACATGTTACCGATAGCGCCACTACTCGATAAGATCGGTTTCTGGTCACTGGAGTCTTGGGGTGGTGCGACGTTTGATGCCTGTATTCGTTATCTTGGTGAAGATCCTTGGGATCGAATTCGTGAGCTGAAAAAGGCCATGCCGAATACGCCGCAGCAAATGTTGCTGCGTGGCCAAAACCTCTTAGGTTATCGCCATTATGCTGATGATTTAGTGACGCGTTTTGTTGAGCGCGCCCATACCAATGGCGTTGATGTATTTCGTATTTTCGATGCGATGAACGATGTGCGCAACCTCGAGACTGCGGTGAAAGCGGTGCGCCAAGTTGGCGGCCATGCGCAGGGGACTATTTCGTATACCACGAGTCCAGTGCATACCATAGAGACGTGGGTTGATATGGCAAAACGTCTCGAAGATATGGGTTGTGATTCTTTGTGTATCAAAGATATGGCGGGCTTACTTAAGCCGATGGAAGCGTTTGAGCTGATTAGCCGACTAAAATCCCAAACGCAACTTGTGTTATCTATGCACTGCCATGCGACGACCGGATTAAGTACCGCAACTTATCAGAAGGCCATTGAAGCGGGCATCGATGTGCTCGATACGGCAATTTCGTCGATGAGTCAAACTTATGGACATACTGCAACTGAAACTGTTATCGCTATGGTGGAAGATACTGAGCGTGCCACGGGTTACGACATGGTGTTGCTTGAGGAGATTGCCGCTTATTTCCGTGAAGTGCGTAAGAAGTACGCTAAGTTTGAAGGTGCGCTGAAAGGCATAGATTCGCGGATCTTACGCGCCCAAGTGCCTGGTGGCATGCTGACCAATATGGAGAGCCAACTTAAGGAACAGGGCGCGGTCGATAAGATGGACTTGGTCTTGGAAGAAATCCCCCGCGTTCGTGCTGATTTAGGTTTCTTGCCGTTAGTGACGCCCACATCGCAAATTGTTGGCTCGCAGGCAGTCATTAATGTGTTGATGGGTGAGCGTTATAAGTCACTGACCAAAGAGACTGAGGGCGTGCTTAAGGGCGAGTATGGCGCAACGCCTGCGCCAGTCAATGCCGCCTTGCAAGCCAGAGTCTTGCAAGGGGCGCAAGCCATTACCTGTCGCCCTGCGGATCTATTAACGCCTGAACTGGCTAAGTTACGGCTTGAGTTGGTAGAGAAAGCGCAGGAACAAGGCATTCGCCTATCTTCAGAGCATGACGATGATGTGCTGACCTATGCACTCTTTCCACAAATAGGATTGCAGTTCTTAAAGAATCGTGACAATCCGAGCGCCTTCGAGCCTAAGCCTGAGCTGACGTCGGCACTTGCTACTAATGCTGTGGATCGCGCCTCTGAAACTTACACGGTAACTGTCGAAGGGCAAGATTATGTGGTCGAAGTCGCCGCAGGCGGGGAGATTTCGCAAATCCAACCACAGGGCCAAAGTGTTCATGCCGTGCAAACTGCTACGGCAAGCACTGCGCCATCAACAAACCATGGTGAAATTAGGCTTGAAATGAGCGCGCCTTTGTCGGGCAACATCTTTAAAGTGCATGTTTCGCCAGGCGATAGAGTGCGTGAAGGCGATGTCGTGATCATCCTTGAGGCGATGAAGATGGAAACTGAAATTCGTGCTCAGGGCGATGGCATTATCGCTAAGCTCTGGGTGAAAGAAGGCGACTCAGTGTCAGTGGGTTCTCAATTACTGGCCTTGGCGTAGGAGTCATTATGGAAGGTTTAATGGCTTTTTGGGCCGAGACAGGTATTGCCCATTTTACTGGCGGGCAAGTGTTGATGATGGCAGTGGGCGCTTTGCTCTTGTATCTCGCCATAGTGCGTGGATTTGAGCCTTTGCTATTGTTGCCCATTGGTTTTGGTGCAGTACTGGCGAACATTCCCCATGCGGGATTTACCGAAGAAGGTGGCATGCTGTATTACGCCTATCATGTGGGGATTGAGACTGGGGTGTTCCCACTGTTGATCTTTATGGGCGTCGGTGCGCTGACCGACTTTAGTGCTCTGATTGCGAATCCTAAAACTCTGTTATTAGGGGCGGCGGCGCAGTTTGGAATTTTCGCGACACTGATAGGTGCGATAGCGCTGAACCTAGTGCCGGGCTTTGAGTTCACTATGAAGGATGCGGCGGCCATTGCGATTATAGGCGGCGCCGATGGGCCGACGGCGATTTTCCTCGCCTCAAAGCTGGCGCCTGAGTTATTGGGTGCGATTGCGGTCGCGGCTTATTCTTATATGGCGTTAGTCCCTATTATTCAACCGCCGATCATGCGCTTACTAACAACCCAAGCTGAGCGCGAAATTAAAATGGAGCAGCTGCGCGAAGTCAGCAAGAAGGAAAAGATCATTTTCCCTTTGATGGTGCTGGGATTAACGATTCTCTTCTTACCTGCGGCCACGCCGTTAGTGGGCATGTTTTGCCTTGGTAACTTGATGCGTGAATCGGGCGTGGTGGATAGATTATCGAAAACGGCGCAGAACGAGCTTATCAATATCGTCACTATTTTCTTAGGGTTAGCTGTGGGTTCTAAGTTATCGGCCGATCAATTTCTGCGACTGGAAACCTTAGGGATTTTGGTGTTGGGTGCTTTGGCTTTTAGCGTTGGAACTGCCGCGGGTGTGTTGATGGCAAAACTCATGTGCAAGCTGTCGGGTGGTAAAGTGAATCCGCTGATTGGCGCGGCAGGGGTGTCGGCTGTGCCTATGGCGGCGCGAGTCGTCAATAAAGTGGGGTTAGAAGCGAATCAACATAATTTCCTGCTGATGCATGCAATGGGGCCCAATGTGGCGGGTGTGTTAGGTTCGGCAGTCGCTGCGGGGATTTTACTTGCCGTTCTTGGGTAACGGACGGGGTTAATCACTGAGTTAACCGATTGGGGTTAACTGAGCTTTGAACATTTTCCAATTGTTAGTTCAGTCTTATCACTAAGGCCAACTCGGTATTGAGTTGGCCTTTTTGCTAAGCCGTTAACCACATTAACGTGATGAGGATTAAAATCAGCCCGCCACTTATGCCGATAATGTAGATAAAACCTCGTCGGCCTTGTTTTAGTGTGAGTTTGTTGGCTTTTAAAAATAACGCCCAAAACAAACATAGGATCAGCGGGATAAGGAAGAGTCTCGTCATTGTCTGTTCTGCTAGAGTGTGAGTTAGAGTGGTTTCAGAGTCTAACAGTTTGATCTTATTTGGGTAACCTATTTTACAGCCGATGAGGATTGTTGGAGTTGATTGGATGCTTTAAGGTCGACAGTTTCACCGTTGTTTGCTGGATAAAAAAAAGACCGCCTAAGCGGTCTCTTGATTTACATCATCTGCGTAATTTACCTAATGTTACTGATGGTTTAGCGCAGTGGCTTCGACCCAGTATTTGCTATTGCTGCGAACTTACTGGTGTAACGTCTTGGTTATCGTTCGAATAGAACTGCGCTTCATCGAGTTCATTTTCTGATTTACCAATCACGACAGCTGTCATCATATCGCCCGTCACGTTCGTTGCTGTGCGGATCATATCGATGATACGGTCAATCGCGGCGATAAAGGCAATGCCTTCGAGTGGCAGACCAATCACACCTAAGGTCACAGTTAACATCACCATTGCACTTCCTGGCACGCCAGCGGTGCCAACAGAAGCCACGGTTGCAGTCACGGCAATCATTACATAGTCCAGTGTATCGAGGGGAATATTGTAAATTTGGGCGATGAAGATAGCGGCAATCGCAGGATAAATACCCCCACAGCCGTCCATGTTCATGGTCGCACCTAATGGCATCACAAAGGCGCTATAACGCTTTGATACGCCCATGGTTTCGACTGCACGGGTGCTCGCAGGTAAAGTTCCGAAACTTGAAGAAGTACTAAAGGCGACTAACTGCGCTGGCATGGCTTTGCGGAAAAATTGCAGTGGGCTTAAACCGCCGACAAATTTCACTAAGCCACCGTAAACAAAGATGATGTGGATAAAAGCGGCAATGTAGATAGCCCCGATAAACTTACCCAAAGGCAGTAAGGTTGATAAACCATATTCACCCACAACCCATGCCATTAAACCAAACACGCCGATAGGGGTTAGTTTTAAGACCATACGAGTCAGTTGGAACATGACTTCAGCGCCTGCTTCTATGGTGCGTTTTAGCGGCTCAGCTTTCTCGCCGACTTTGTTAATAGCGATACCCACTAACGCGGCAAACACGATAATTTGCAGTACCTTACCTTCAGCGAGTGAAGCGAAAGGATTGACTGGGATCATGTCGAGTAACACTTGTGCAAAACCGGGAATATTACGCTCGCGCACTTCAGTCGCCGTGAGCTGCATAGTGCCGCCCATGTCGATCATCGAACCTACGGCTAAGCCGATCAGCGAGGCAATCGTGCCTGTCAGCATGAACATGCCTAAGGTTTTAAGGCTCAAGCGTTTCAGGCTAGTTTGCGAGCCGAGCGATGTGATACTGACGACAATGGCACAAAAGACCAAAGGCGCGACCAACATCTTAATGGCGCCAATGAACAGATCACCGAGTGGTTTTAGCACTGTGGCGCTTTCACCTAAAATAACGCCAACGAGCGCACCTAAGATAAAGCCTGCTAAGACTTTTTGCCAAAACGGAATGCGGCTAATGGTTTGAAGGATCATGCATATTCCAGAAAATAAATTAAGAGTGAGCCAATAGACCTGCGATGATAGGATTCGTATTTAACGAATTGAGCGTGATGTTAACGCGCTCTCAGTCATGCGCATGGTCATTGATTGCCATAGTTAAACCATTGTATCGACAGAGCTAGGGTTATAACAAACCGTTTTTCTTATAACTTATTGTGATAAATGAGTTTGTTGTAAAAAGATTAAGTGAAACATTCAATTAACCCTAGGCAAGCATAATTGTATTGAATGTAAAAAGAGAGATTTATCATTGAGTAAGCCATTATGACTGAGTTAGGCATTATGTTCTCCGGCGCTTTTTTAGCGGCGACATTGTTACCGGGAGGATCTGAAGTCTTACTCGTGGCGTTATTAAACAAAACCCCAGAGGCTTGGGTTGCGCTGGTCGTGGTGGCTAGTATTGGTAACACGTTGGGCGCGATGACCAGTTTCTATTTAGGCCGCTTAGGTCGCCTAGCAAAATCACCGGAAGCGTTAGCGACAGGTAAACACGCAAAGAGCCTCACCTTGATTGAGCGCTACGGCGTATGGGCGCTATTGCTCTCATGGGCACCGGTTATCGGCGATATTCTCTGTTTATTGGCAGGTTGGCTGAGGTTAGCGTTAATCCCCTCTTTGGTGATGATTTTAATCGGAAAAACAATTCGTTACTTAATTGTTGCCGCAGCTGTGCTGCAATGGATAGCATGATGGCGCTAGGATGCATTTAATAGCCAAGTGTAGGGAGTGTTTTCCGTTTAGACTGAATTTACTGTATAGATAGGAACTTAGTGCCAATTTTGCGAGTCATAAATCCCAATGCTTAATCATTTAAGCGCACTATTACTTTACGCAGCACTTTAGCTATAACACTTTATTTTGACCTATTGATGTATGAGGGGAATGTTTTGAAGAAATGGATATTAGCGGTCGCAATTTCTGCCGCACTCGCGGGCTGTGCATCTGAAACGACTACGGCGAACTTGCCCGCAGGCGTTAAACTTATCGAAAATGTGCAACTGGCCGATTCGCAAGTAGGGATCCCCTACAAAAAGTACCAATTAGCCAATGGGCTAACGGTTATTCTGCATCAAGATGATTCCGATCCCTTAGTGCATGTTGACGTCACTTATCATGTGGGATCTGCCCGTGAATTAGCTGGCCGTTCGGGTTTTGCGCATTTATTTGAACACATGATGTTTCAAGGCTCGCAGCACGTCGCCGATGAACAACATTTTGAAGTGGTTACCGAAGCTGGCGGCACCTTAAACGGCACGACCAATACCGACAGAACCAACTACTTTGAAACCGTGCCCAGCAATCAATTAGAAAAAATGCTGTGGCTTGAGTCGGACCGTATGGGCTTTTTATTGCCGGCACTCACCAGTGAAAAATTTGAAGTGCAGCGCGAGACTGTGAAAAACGAGCGTGCTCAGCGTATCGACAATCAGCCCTATGGCCGCATGAGTGAGCGTTTTAGCCAAGCCATGTATCCTGTCGGTCATCCTTATTCTTGGCCTGTGATTGGCTGGCCGGACGATCTTAATCGCGCCACAGTTGATGATGTTAAACACTTTTTCCAACGTTGGTATGGGCCTAACAATGCAACCCTGACCATAGGTGGCGATTTCGATGAAATGCAGACCTTAGCCTGGGTAAACAAATATTTTGGTGAAATCCCCCGCGGCCCTGAAGTCTCGTTAGAGCAAAAGGCGCTGGTTAACTTAGATAAAACGCGTTATATCTCCATGGAAGATCAAGTGCATCTGCCTTTGATCCGTATTGGTTTTCCAACCGTATACGCAAGGCATCCTGATGAAGCTGCGCTCGATCTGTTAGCCAATATACTAGGCGGCGGCAAAACATCCTTGTTATATAAAAACTTGGTAAAGGATGGTTATGCCGTGCAGGCCAATGTCAGCCATCCTTGCCAAGAGCTTGCGTGTCAGATGTCGATTTATGCTTTAGCTAATCCTGAAAAGGGCGGCAAACTGGCGGATCTGGAGCAACGTATCCTCGATTCTATTAATGAGTTTGAGCAACGTGGCGTTACCGATGACGATCTGCAAAAAGTGAAAGTGCAGTTTGAGGCGGATACGATTTACAGCCTGCAAAGTGTTTCTGGCAAAGTATCAGCCTTAGCGATGAACCAAACGCTGACGGGCAATCCGAATATGATAGCCTCGGACTTGAGTCGTTATGCCAATGTGACCAAAGATGATGTGATGCGCGTGTTTAAGCAATACATCAAAAATAAGCCTATGGTGGTGATGAGTGTGGTGCCGCAGGGAATGACGTCACTTATTGCCCATGCTGATAACTTCACGCCAGCGACCTTGCCTGTTGCGCAAACCGCGGTAGAAGGGGATTTGCCAAAGCCTGAACTCGTATCAAGTTTTGATCGGACTAAGATGCCCGCATCTGGCGCTGCGCCTGTGTTAAAGGTTCCGACAATATGGACAAAAACCTTAGCCAATGGCATAGAAGTCATGGGCACGCAAAGCACTGAAACGCCTACGGTTGAGTTAATTGTGTACCTCAATGGTGGCCATAGACTGGTACCAGTTGAAAAAGCGGGCTTAGCAACGCTGACTGCGGAAATGCTTAATGAGTCGAGCCAGAAACGCAGCAGTGAAGCGCTTTCGCAAGCCTTAGAAATGCTCGGCAGTTCAGTCGACTTTAGTGCCTCTGAATATCAAAGTGCGATCAAAGTATCGGCTCTGACAGCGCATTTAGATGAGACGCTGGCGATTATGGAAGAAAAACTGTTTCAGCCAGCCTTCAACGAAGCGGACTTTACCCGAGTAAAACAGCAGCAATTACAACAGATCCAGCATATGCAGTCTGATCCTAGCTACCTTGCTGATACGGCGTTGTCGTCTTTGTTATACGGTAAAGACAATGCCTTAGGCGTGAATGACATAGGTACGCTCGATTCAGTCGCGGCGCTTACGTTAGCCGATGTAAAAGCCTTTTATGCCCAGCAGTATCAAGGCGGTAACGCTAAAATCGTCACAGTCGCCAATTTACCTGAATCAGCATTATTGCCTAAGTTAGCTGGATTGAGTCAGTGGCAAGGGGCCGCAGTTGTGGTACCGCCACTTAAGCCATTCCCAGCATTAAAAGGCGGTACGATTTATCTGATTGATAAACCTGGCGCAGCGCAATCGGTAATCAATATCGCCAAGCGCGCATTGCCCTATGATGCCACAGGCGATTACTTTAAATCTTACCTGATGAACTACCCGCTAGGCGGCGCATTCAATAGTCGTATTAACCTGAATTTACGTGAGAATAAAGGTTATACCTATGGCGCTCGTACCAGTTTTGCCGGCGGTGCTGAAGTAGGGGATTTTGTTGCATCAAGTAACGTGCGCAGTGATGTGACGGCGAAAGCCCTCACTGAGTTTGTAAAAGAAATCAGTGCGTACCAGCAAAAGGGGATGACGGATACTGAACTTGCCTTTATGCGAAATTCAGTCTCGCAAGGCCAAGCACTTGATTATGAAACGCCGTATCAAAAAGCGGGCTTTATGCGCATGATCCAACGTTACCAATTGAGCCAAGATTTTACGGCTCAACAGGACAAGATCATTAATACTGTAACAAAAGATGAACTCAATGCCCTCGCGGCTTCCGAGCTAGATATCAATAAAATGGTGATTCTGGTGGTGGGAGATAAAGCGAAAATCGAAGCAGATTTAGCGGCGTTGGGCTATCCAATTGAAACTTTAGTATTGTAAATTGGTATTTCGCCCTTATATAGGTGAGAGACGGGTACGTTAATTAACGATTATTTGTCACATATTTACCGGATTTACATCGAAAGACGGTGACAGCATTAGCTGTCACCGTCTGCTTTTAACAGTACAAGTTGTGAATTTGGCTTGCCCCACAGACAGGTTTAGATTTATTTTGAGGCGTATTTTGCAAGATAAGCCTCAAAATAAAGGTCTGACTGTTAACCTTGTCGCGATAGCGAATCACCAATTAGAGAAGCGCAAATTGAAGTCATTCAATGAATTAGTACAACATCTCTCGGACGCCCATGGGCGCACCGCACTCTTGGGTATGTTACGTGGCATAGAACGTGAGGCGTTGCGGATTGATGAGTCGGGTTATCTCGCCACCGATTCGCACCCAGAAGCCTTAGGCTCAGCGTTAATGCATTCGCGTATTACGACGGATTACAGTGAAGCCTTGCTCGAGTTTATTACCCCGGTAAATAACAATGTTGAGCAATTGCTAAACGGATTAACTGAAACCCACGCCTTCAGCGTGCGCCATTTAAATGGCCAGCGTCTGTGGCCTGTGAGCATGCCTTGTTATGTTAAGGATGAGAAACAGATCCCCGTTGCCCGTTATGGTTCATCAAATACTGGCATGATGAAAACCTTGTATCGCAAGGGCTTAACCTATCGTTACGGCGCTTTGATGCAGATTATCTCTGGGGTACATTTTAACTTTTCGGTATCGCAAGAGTTATGGCAAAGCCTATATGAATTGAGCGATAAGCAGTTAAGTTACGATGATTTTATTTCAGAATCTTATTTTGGCTTGATCCGTAACTACCGCCGTTTAGTCTGGGTGCTACCTTATTTATTTGGCGCCTCACCGGCGTTGTGCGGTTCTTTCATTAAAGATCAAAAGACCGATCTCAAGTTTGAAAAAACGGGCCACGGTACTTTGTATCTACCCTTTGCGACTTCGTTGCGCATGAGCGATTTAGGCTACACAAACAAAGAGCAAGAAGAGCTAAATATTAGCTATAACTCTTTGCCTGAGTATCTGGCTGGCGTGAATGCGGCCATCAAAATGCCTTCGGCAAACTTTGCTAATATCGGCGTTAAAGTCGATGGTGAGTATCGCCAACTCAATGCCAACGTATTGCAGATTGAAAACGAGTTCTACTCGCCAATTCGTGCAAAACGGGTGACGCGCAGTGGCGAGAAGCCGTCAGAAGCCTTAGCCCGTGCAGGGGTGGAATACATTGAAGTGCGTGCTTTAGATGTTAATCCATTTAGCCCGATTGGCATTGAGGCGACCCAAGTGCGTTTCCTCGATTTATTCTTGCTTTATTGTTTATTAACGCAGTCTCCTAAGTCTGATGCTAGCGAAGAGGCGAGATTAAGCGCGAATCTTAAAGCTGTAGTCCTCGAAGGTCGTAAACCTGGGCTTGAGTTATTAACCGCAGACGGTTCACGTTCGCTTAAATCTTGGTTAGAAGAGTTGTTTGATGCCCTGCAACCTTTGGCGGTATTGCTCGATGGTGAGTTGACTGATTATCAAGTGGCGTTAGCCCATTGGCGTAAAGCGGTTGAAGATCCTAACTTGACCCTGTCGGGACAAGTGCTGCAAAACGTGATCAACAAAGGCCAAGATCATGGTCAGTGGGTAATGACGTTGGCGCAGCAATACTATCAATTCTTTGTCGATTATCCTTTGTCGAGCGAGACCATAGCGCAGTATCAAGCCGAAGCATCCAGCTCGCTTAACAAGCAGGCCGAGCTAGAAGCCGCTCAGAGTACTGTTTCATTCGATGATTATCTGGCAGATTACTTTGGAGCTCAGTCGTGAAAGAGGACTTATTCTCTTTCACTCGCTTGCGTGTCACCGTAGCTTTGATTGGGGCTAGTGCCTTATTATCAGGCTGCGCCGCTTCACCTGAAGATCCCCTAGGCTGTGGCACTGTGTCGGGATATTTGCAGCCCGATGCTAGCACTCACTGGTATCGCGTCGTCGTGACCCATTTAAACGGTCAGGCAGTGGTCTCTAAGCCTAATTATCAGCTAGCGCCGGGCGAGTATGAGTTTACTGTCGCCGAACTGATCGATGACCCTAGCTTGTCGGTCACGCTTGCTGCGCGAACACCTAAGGTATTTAAGCTCAATGTTGAGAGCCATCAGCGTTATCATATCGGTGCGCTATTTCACACCGATAAGCGTTATATGGGCAAAGACACGGGATATTGGGAACCGGGCGTATGGCAGCAAGAAGAGCATGAGTGTCAGTTTGAGCTGAGTCCCGAAACGAAATAGCCAAAGCGTTAAGCTCAAGTGCTAAGCCAGCAACATCCGATTTAAGTTAGATTGATTCCCCCCTAGCGCTTAGATCTTCTAAGCGCAAAAAAGCTTTTTATGCTTGCCTCAGACTGAGTCTATGACATCATGGATCCAGCTAACTCTCCAAAGAATATGATATTAATGAATAAACCCTCCGCTATCTTACTCTGCGCAAGTCTCGGCATCTTGTCTGGGTGCGCGACGTCTCCGCCTAAGTCACCTGAAAATTTGTGTGAGATATTTCAAGAACACCGAGATTGGTATGATGCCGCTAAAGACGCCCGTGACAAATGGGGTGTGCCAGTGCATGTGCCGTTAGCTATGATGTATCAAGAGAGTTCATTCAAGCACAATGCCGCGCCACCGATGGAATACTTTCTAGGATTTATCCCTATTGGCCGTGCCAGCGATGCCTATGGTTATGCGCAGGCTAAGACCATGACGTGGGATGATTATGTGCGTGAGACGGGCAACAATTGGTCGAGCCGCAGTGATTTCGATGATGCGATGGATTTTATGGGCTGGTTTATCAGCAAAACCCATAAAATTAATGGCGTGTCTAAATGGGATGCGCGTGCTCAATATCTTAATTATCACGAAGGCTGGGGCGGTTATCGCCGTGGCAGTTACAAGTCTAAGGCGTGGTTAGTCAAAGTCGCGAACAAGGTGGATGCCAGATCGAAACGCTACGCAGCTCAATATAAAACCTGCCAAAAAGACTTGGATTCATCTTGGTTGTGGCGCTTATTCTTTGGTTAGGGTTTGGCAAGAGCTTAGCTAGAGTCTAGTTTGATCCCATTATCAGCCATTTGAATGAGCATCTATGGCTGACTGTAGGTGTTCAACTTTGATATTCAACTCAAAGACTGACTTTTGCTATTGACCTTTAATAGCGCCTGACTTCAATCGACTTATTGTGCTTTCACTGCGAAAGTTTCTAATGCTTTAATGGCTTTCTTCTTCGCGCGCTTTTGCTCATACATGGCATGATCGGCAGTCTTAAAGGATTGATACCAATCGGTTTCGAATGGAGCAATCCCAAAACTAAAACCTAGGCTAAGCTCCGAGCCTTGATTCAAGGTTTGGCGCATTTTATCTAAGTCTTGCTCGATTTGGGTTAGCGGCCCATGGCATAGCGCGACAAATTCATCGCCACCAAAACGGGAAATAATGCCTTTGTTTTGCCAATAGGTCAGTATGGCAGTGGCCGTGCGCTTAATGGCAATATCACCAGTCTGGTGCCCATAGGCATCATTAATGGCCTTGAGATTATCCATATCGATAATGATTAAATAGCTGCCAAGGTGAGGTTTGTGCTGCCAGTGGTGCAGTTCATCTTCAAAATTCTTTCGATTATAAAGCCCTGTGAGCGGATCGTAATTCGCGAGCTTAGTGATCTGTTGTGACTTCTGATAGAGCGCAATGGCATTACTGGCTTCGTGGGTTAGGATAGAAACCAGATTGCGGTCGTAATCGCTAAAGGCGCCTAGGCTACTGCTGTCGAGATTAAGCATGCCATAGAGCTTGCCATCGATACGAATAGGGCTAGACAGGGTTGAGCGTATAGGCTGCTTCGACACTGAGAGTAATATACTTTGATCATCTTCGGTTAACGTACTGGCAGCATTGATATTTTTCATATCATTGATGACCACGACTTGATCGCATTTTCCCTGAGTAAGCCGATATTCAAAGGTTTGTTCTAAGGTAAAATCCAGTTGTCTGAGTTTTGCTAAATCGAGCCCCACTACAGATTCGAAATGCAGTTTGTTATTAGCCTCGTTGACTTTAATGATACTGCCCATTTCGGCACCATTAATTACGTATACGGCTTTGTTGAGTAAGGCGTCGAGAAAAGCATGCTCATTTTTATAATGGCTTGAGAGGTGCGCTAGCTCGTAGATGGCATCGTTGATAGTGACGACTTGCTCTAAATGCTCCCACAGTCGAGTTAACCGACCTTGATGCAAATAGTAAATTAGGCTGTAGGCAAAAATGTAAATGATGCAAACAAACAGTAATGGCAGGATAGTCCAACCTTCTGTGGGTGCATTAAAGATAAATAGCAGGACGAATAGACATATCGGCACAATGAGCAATAGCAGATGATAGCGATAATCTAAGCGATCTATGGTCTTACGTTTGAAATTATCCCTTAATTTCACTCGAGTATTCCTTTATCTGTGTCATTGCTAGCCACAATTGAATGCTATACATCACTAACGTATTCACACTGAGTTCTGTTAAGTATATAACTAAAATTGAAATATAAACTGATATGAAACTGTGAACAATTTCATATCAGTGATTTTGGTACTAAATACTGAATTAACGCGAATTTTCTGCGTATTCGGCCAATATCCAGGCTAAAGGGGCTTGGTATTGGATTGGCATCCAAGTTTGCAGTGCGGCTATGCTCTGGTTGAGCACAGTGTGATTGGGCACTGATAGGTTCAAATGGCCAACTTTACGACCATGGCGCACTTCTTTGTTGTACCAGTACAACTCAGCATTAGGCAAACTTAACCAGCGTGGGTCATTATCGATACCGATAAGATTGACCATAACACATTGAAAATTGACTTGTGGCTGTGGGATCGCAATTCCGCAAAGTGCACGCAAATGCAGCTGGAATTGATCCATATGGGTTCCGGCTTGAGTCCAATGGCCTGAGTTGTGCACTCGCGGCGCCAGTTCATTTACCAATAACTCATCACCAACACGGAAGCATTCCATCGCCATCACGCCAATGTATTCAAGCTCGTGCATAATGGCGCTGAGCATAGCTTCGGCTTGGGCTTGCAAAGGGCTTAAGCGTGCCAGTGGCGAAATCGACGCCATTAAAATACCTTCTTGATGTAGGTTCAGCGTCAGCGGATAAAACACGCATTGGCCTTCACGGGTACGTACGCCAACCAATGACACTTCTTCATCAAAGTTAATCGCTTGTTCAGCAATCGCAAGGTTACGCCAATCGTTTGGAATATCACCCGCTTCGGCTTGTTTAAGCCAATGTTGGCCTTTACCGTCATAACCACCAGTACGGCGTTTCATCAAGACTCTGGGGCCATAGTGCTGATACAGGGTATCGACTTGGGTGTTATCGTCGACCAAGGTCCAAGGCGCAGTGGGAACACTGAGCTGGTCGAGTAGACTTTTTTGGCTAAAACGGTCGGCTAAACGGCTAAATACCGGTCCATTAACAAAATGGGGGTGTGAGCTGAGTTGTAAACTCAGGGCGGACTCTGGCCACTGTTCGCGCTCGGCGGTAATAATGTCGTGCGGCGCGAGTGGCAGGATGTCATCCGTAGGCGTCATGATATCGACGGCGTTAACTTCAATTGCTAATGGCTCACCAGCGTGGGTTAGCATGGCCCCCAGCTGACCATTACCTAATACCCAAACCTTAGGTTTAGTGTTTATCTGGGTCATTAAACTTCCCTCGGATCTGGATTGTCCAGTACCGCACGGGTCTGTTCTTCCCTGAAAGCGTCAACTCGAGTCGCTAATTCAGCATCGTTATTCGCAAGGATTTGGCAGGCCAACAATCCCGCATTGAAGGCGCCCGCTGTACCTATAGCTAAGGTGCCAACGGCGATGCCTTTTGGCATTTGAACGATAGACAATAAGCTGTCCATACCTGACAGGGCTTTACTTTGGACTGGTACACCTAATACGGGTAAGCGAGTTTTAGAGGCAATCATACCGGGTAAGTGCGCAGCACCACCGGCGCCACCAATGATGATTTTAAAACCACGATCGGCGGCAGAGGCTGCAAACTCCATGAGTTTATCTGGCGTTCTATGGGCGGAAACCACTTCAACATGATAAGGCACTTGCAGTTTATCCATTATCTCAGCGGCGGCTTCCATCGTGGGCCAATCACTTTTAGAACCCATAACAACAGCAACAAGGGCTTGCATGATAACTCCTTAACTCACTAATTTTAATTATATTTTGACCTTGTTTCAGGTCTAGGTACAGTTGATGCTTGTCTAGCCGTCACCGGTAGCAAGCATCATGGCGCTGAATAATACCATGATCCTCGTCATTTCTGCCCGTTTTTGCGCGCGAAAAAACGTCTTTTGCTGTGATGAATGGCTTGGGGAATTGAGCTATAAAAAAGACCAATCCTGAGATTGGCCTTTGAGATAAGTCAGCAGCATTAAGCCGTTGAGATTACGCTGCTGGTTTACTGTGTCGGCTCATCCGCAGTGATTTCTGTTTGCTGAGTGATAACTGGCGCTTCACTCTGAGCTTCAGTTAGGGCTTCACGTAGAGTGGAGTAAAACTTTAACACGCCCTCAATTGGTTGGATTTTGGCTCTTGCCAGCGTTCGAATGGGCTGAAACTGTAGATCGGCGATAATGAGCTTAGTCTTATTCGCTTTGCATTTTTCAATCAGTTTTGTCAGCGCGGCTAAGCCACCGGCATCCAGAATCGAGACCCCATCGAGATACAGCACTATCACTTGTTTATCTTCGGTGAGACTGGCAATTTCGGAAAAAATCCTATCGGCAGCGGCGAAAAATAGCGGCCCGTTAATTTTGAGTACAGCCCAATCGGCGGGTAGCTCTTGATCGACATAACGCTTGTTAGTGCTGATATCGTAAAGCTTTGTCATCTCAGCAATTTCCTTCATAAATAGCAAGGCGGCGAGAATGATCCCCACACTGATGGCGATGACCATGTCGAAAATAACCGTTAATGAAAAACAGCTCGCAAAGACCATGATATCGCTGGTGGGCGCGGTTTTAACTAAATGCAGCGCTTTGTGGGCCTCACTCATGTTCCAAGCCACGACGAGTAGGAGGGCTGCCATGGCCGACATCGGCAAGTAAGCGAGCACGCCCGCTAAGGCGACTAAGCCAAACAGTACCACTATGGCGTGGATCATGGCCGCAATTGGGCTCTGTGCTCCCGCTTTGACGTTTGCCGCGCTACGGGCGATTGCTGCCGTCGCTGAAATCCCGCCAAAAAATGGCGTGATGATATTGCCTATGCCTTGGCCCAGCAGCTCACTGTTGGCACTGTGGCGCTTGCCTGTCATACCATCAAGCACCACGGCACACAGTAGCGATTCAATCGCTCCTAACATGGCGATGGCAAAGGCGGCGGGTAATAAGGCTTGAAAGGTCGCGAGATTAAACTGAAAAGCTTGACCATTGGCGCCAGCTTGCAGCCAAGGCCATTCGAAACTCGGTAATACCGCTGGGATCCCCATGCCTGTGGTGCCATCGCTCAGCTGGTAGTGAAAACGGGTGCCTATGGTTTCTATGTCTGCTCCCATAGCATTGAGCACCAAGGCGAACATAGTGCCGAGTATGATAGCTGGAAGGTGTGCTGGCACGGGTGTTTTGAGCTTTGGCCAAAGTAGCATAGTCGCTAATGTCGCGGACGCGACCAGTAAGCTAGGCAGATGCATCGAAGGTAGTGCTTGGGCTAATACCATTAGCTTGGCCAGATATTGCTCCGGCATATGGGCAATTTCGAGCCCGAAAAAGTCCTTTAGCTGCAAGGTAGCAATCACTACGCCAATCCCCGCGGTAAAACCTAAGGTGACGGATTCGGGAATATACAGAATCAACCGACCTAGGCGCAGCGTCGCCATGCCGACGAGTATCATTCCTGACATCACAGTCGCGATTAATAATCCTGCTAAACCAAACTGTTGGGCTATGGGGTAGAGCAATACTACAAATGCTGCTGTTGGGCCGGATACGCTGTAACGTGAGCCGCCAGACATGGCGATAATAAAGCCGCCGACAATGGCGGTATACAAGCCGTATTGAGGCGCAACACCACTGGCAATGGCTAATGCCATCGCTAATGGAATCGCAATAATCCCCACAGTGAGACCGGCAAGAAGATCTTGCCCAAAACGTTTAAATGAATATTTATCCTTCACGCAAGCTTCTGTGAGTGCGTGGGCGATCCTTAGGGAAAACAAATGAGCTGAGTGTGACACGAGAGGGTCCCATAGCGAGGCGAGCAACAAGCTTCTATTTTAGTGGCCAGATTGAAGGTGCAGTGTGATCTTGCTAGCAAAAGCGATTGAAAATACTTTGTTTTGTATAAATAGTGTGCTTGGAGGTGATTTGATTCTCATTTAAGCATGTTTTGCAAAATATCGAGATGTTTTAACCCTTTTGCTAATGCGGGCCGTTTACAGCTTTAGGTCAACATCATAGGCATTCAACATGAAAACACACAATTCCCCAAAAACCGTTTCAGTTTCCGATCCGACTCTCTACCTTCAAAGGGGAAACGGTATCGTAGCGACGACCAATGCGGCGGCGTTATTAATGCTTGCTGTGAGCTTAACGGCCTGTGGCGGTAAAGGCCCAGAGGTAGAGCATCAACAGGCGGAGCAGCAAGCAGAACACCAAGCAGAACAGCAAGCTGAGCAACGTCATCAAGAAGCGTCGCAGCGCCAAGCTGAAATGCGTGATACTGCTAAGGTTGAGATGGCGAGAGTTGCGGCGCCGATGCAAATGTCTAGCAATGGTGCTGTGATGGGAATCAACATAGCGCCAATGCCGCGTGACTATGCCGCGATTCCGTTAGCGCAAAACAAATTCGAGCAGCAAGTGCAAAATTGCATCATGGTGGCAGGGGAGATCCCGGTATCGACGTTTTCCATCGATGTCGATACTGGTAGTTATGCCACTTTAAGGCGAATGCTGAGGGAAGGGCGCTTACCCGAGAAAGGCACAGTCAGAGTTGAGGAAATGCTCAATTATTTTGCCTACGATTACCCCTTACCTGCTAAAAGCACTGCGCCGTTTAGCGTAACGACAGAGCTTGCACCTTCACCCTATAACGATGAAATGATGTTGCTGCGGATTGGCCTTAAAGGTTATGACTTACCTAAATCTCAACTAGGCGCCAGCAACTTAGTTTTTTTGCTCGATGTGTCAGGTTCTATGGCGTCAGCGGATAAATTGCCTTTACTGCAAACGGCGTTAAAACTACTGACGGCGCAATTAAGCGCGCAGGATAAAGTCTCTATTGTAGTTTATGCTGGAGCGGTTGGTGTAGTGCTCGATGGTGCGTCGGGGAATGACACTCAAACCTTGGCCTATGCGCTGGAACAATTGAGCGCAGGAGGTTCAACCAACGGTGGTCAAGGGATCACGCAAGCCTATCAATTGGCGAAAAAGCATTTTATCCCTAATGGCATTAATCGAGTCATCCTTGCGACCGACGGGGATTTCAATGTTGGTGTAACAGATTTTGATGATTTGATTGCCTTGATTGAAAAGGAAAAAGATCATGGTATTGGCCTGACAACCTTAGGGTTTGGTTTGGGCAACTATAACGATCAACTGATGGAGCAACTGGCGGATAAGGGCAATGGCAACTATGCCTATATTGATACGCTTAATGAAGCGCGAAAAGTGCTGGTGGACGAGTTGAGTTCGACCTTATTCACTATCGCCAAAGACGTGAAAATACAGGTGGAGTTTAATCCGGCCTTAATCTCTGAATATCGTCTGATTGGTTATGAAAATCGCGCCTTAGCAAGGGAAGATTTTAATAACGATAAGGTGGATGCGGGCGAAATTGGCGCGGGTCATACAGTAACTGCCTTGTATGAATTAAGGTACGTTGAAGCAGGGAATCGGATGAATGATAAACTTAGATATGGCGTTGATGCTCAAACGGGGCAAGAGAAATACAGCCGCGAAGAAATCGCTTTTCTTAAACTAAGATACAAGTTGCCGGAGCAAACGCAGAGCCAGTTACTGAGTTATCCCATTAGGTTAGATCAAAGCGTTAAACAGTTAGAGCAAGCGAGTGATGATTTTAGATTTGCCGCCGCGGTTGCAGGGTTAGGACAATTACTGAATGGTAGTCATTATCTGCATCAATTTGATTATGCTCAGTTAAGCCAGTTAGCACGTTCGGCATTAGGGGATGATCCCTTTGGTTATCGCCATGAGTTTGTGCAGTTAATGGAAACCGCAGCAGCCATAGAGCAATCTAATCAGCTGCCAATTAAGAAAACATTCGATGGCTCGGATAAATCTTTTCCTCCACAGGATAAACGCTATGGTGAGCCAATGAGAGATAAGAGCAATCCGCGTAATGAGAGATTACAATAGTAAAAGTGAATACAGGGGGGTAACCCAAATGACGAGGAATTTTCCGTGGCATTAGCAATACCGCAAATACCAACCCATGAGCACTCAGATGAGCAATTGATGTTGTGCTATGCCAAGGGCGATTCAAAAGCATTTGAGCAGCTATACCTGAAGCACAAAGGCGCACTTTATCGCTACTTTGTGCGCCAGTTAGGCGATAAGCAGTTAGCTGAGGATTTATATCAAGAAACCTGGGGCCGGGTGATCCGTGCAGCAGCTAATTACGAGGCCAGTGCTAAGTTTACTACTTGGCTATATCGTATCGCCCATAACTTATTAATTGATCATGTTCGGGCGGTAAAACCCGTCGATTTAATCGCCACCGATGAGGACGAAACTGGACCCGATACTTTTGTGGCGAGTGAGCAAGATAAACCTGACGTGCAATGGCAAGAAGCGCAAAAGAGTTTATTGCTAAAGACCTGTATCGCACTGTTGCCCCAAGTCCAGAAAGAGGCATTTATCCTGAACATTGAAATGGGTTTTACGGCTGCCATTATTAGCGACATTGCGGGCGTAACTTTAGAAGCGACTAAGAGCCGTATTCGCTACGCTTACCAAAGTCTAAAGGATTGCGTCAGCGCGAAATGGCAGGAGGCGGGTCATGAGTAATTTATCTTCAAGTGCTGATGAGCGCGCATTACAACAAGAAGTGTTGGCTTGGTATCGTCAACAGGCCTTAGAAGTTCCACCGCAGCAACTCGACCAAGATATCTTACAGCTGGCGCAAACTCACTTAGCTGAAATGCATCAAAGCAAAATAACCGCTGTTGAGTCTCCAACTTCCGTCTGGCGCCGCCATCCTTGGGCATTATCGAGTGCGGCATCTTTGGTGCTTGTTGTGGGTTTATTGGTCCTTAATCGGCCGCAAACTGAAGATGTTATGGCTCCAAGTCCAATGGTGATGAGCGCTCCTGTACCTCAAGCCATGACAAGGATGGCCGATACGCAAGCGCTGCAATCTTCAAATATGCAAGCAGAAGCTGTGGCTAAGCATGAAATACAGACTCAAATGCAGCAAGCGAAGGCTGCAGCGGGTGCTGAGCGACAACATGATGCAAGCAGCCCTGCTATCGCTGCAAGGTCTATGAATGCTCCGAGCAATGCTGAATCTTCAGGCACCGATAAAGTGCCACTTGGAGAGTCTTTGCATCTGTTAAACGCTCTCATCGAAGCGAAGGAGACTGAGCAAGCATTAATGCTTGAGCAACAATTGCTTAAGGATTATCCGCAACTCGCCGTTGAGACGGTAGATAAAGCGTTGCTAAGCGAACCACAGCTTGAATTTAAAAAGCTTCAACAGCAGCTGCATCAGCTTGCTAAGTAAGTTTGTTGTGGTTTTAGCAATAAAAGCGTACTGAGCAATCCTAATGTGGTGAGAAAACCACTAAATGCCCCTGAGATTGGGATAGACGTATGAGTGCGTGCGGTCTGTTTACAGTTTGGTATGTGATTTACTTGATCAACGTCATAAAGTGAACAGGATTTAGCCTGTTATATTGGTGTTAGTCCACGACTTGACTAGTATCAATAGTCAGAACTATATCCAGGAGGCATTATGCTTAAGAGACTCATGCATGATCATAAACATATGGCGGTATTGCTAAATGTTTTAAAAAACAAGCAGATGAAACTGTCCGAAGGTGAGTCAATCAATTTCATCGTGGTGCGGGATATCGTTGAATATATGCAAGGATATGCTGAGCGTTGCCATCATCCGGTTGAAGACATTATTTATGCCTACTATCTAGCGCATAAAGCCAATGACAATATCGATAAATTGAGTGCTGAACACGAGTTAGTGATCCAAGCCTCGGCGGCTTTGATGACGACGCTGAATCTGATCCTCAGTGATATTGTGGTTGCCCGTGAGAAACTGATTGTTGATTTTGCTGATTATGTTGCATTACAAGAGCGGCACATGCAAATGGAGGAGCGGGAAATATTCCCGTTATTGGCTAAAACCTTGACTGAACAAGACTGGCAGTTGATTGAGTCTGAGTGTCAGAAATCCTTGATTGATGATCCTTTGTTCTTAGATCGCGAGCAGAAAGAATTTGAGGATTTGCGAGCTTATCTAACAACAGCTGACTAGCATTGATTCACTCATAGGGCCCACCTTGTGGGCTTGAACCTAGGATTCAATACTACAGAGCGATGTGTTTTTGCGTTAGCTTCTGTTACTCGCGAATCGTTATTCCCTCTTATTTCCCACCAGATCCGATAGTACAAATAAAAAAGCGCCGAAGGGCGCTTTTCTTGTTCATGTTTGAGGCTAATGGTTTAGCTCATCTCAACATGTGATTACAACTGGATGGCATCAATGTCGTAGTTAAAGTTATTATCGATTTCTTGGAGTTCTTTGAGCAAACGATGCTTATCTTTTAATGCTTCGATCTCACGCCATTTACGCTTTTTATTGGAGCCTCGCGAACGATCGGGTCTTTCAACGACTTCATCTAGCGCACAACCATAATCTAAACGATCCATGGCAACCTCCTGTTGTTGTATGTTTTGTCAGCGATTAAATAACATATTTTTAAAACAGGGTGCAAGAATTATGTTTCAATTGTGTTAAGTTGAAATGAACTTTGAGTGATATGTCGTTGATCTTTACTGTGGCTTGAGAGCGGCGAGGAATTGAAAAGTTGAATAGAAATAATAGGATAAAATAAAAAAGCCAGCGATTGCTGGCTTTTTGTTCGATTAGATTTTGCCTTGTCGATAAAGGTTAATCAATGCGTTACTTGAGGCATCTAAGGCATCACAATTTTGCGTCGCACCGATGCGTGCTAACACATCGTTACCCAGATCCTTACCGAGCTCTACACCCCATTGGTCAAAGGAGTTGATGTCCCAAATTGCACCTTGAACAAAGGTTCTGTGCTCATACAGGGCAATTAAAGCACCTAAGGTGCTCGGCGTGAGCTTATCCATGAGTAAGGTGTTGCTCGGCTTGTTACCTGGCATCACTTTATGTTTTGCAATCAGCTGCTTTTCAGTCGCAGATAATGCACTATTAGCGAGTTCGGCTAAGGCTTCATCAAAAGTGCGACCTTGCATTAGGGCTTGAGTCTGGCCAAAGCAGTTTGATGCTAGCTGATCATGGTGCTCTCCGATAGGATTATGACTTTGCAGTGGCATAATAAAATCGGCAGGGATCAGGGCAGTACCTTGGTGCAACAGCTGGTGATAGGCATGTTGGCCATTAGTGCCTTCGCCACCCCAAATTACTGGACCAGTACTGTAGTCAACATCTGTCCCGTTTAAGGTGACAGACTTACCATTACTTTCCATGTCGAGCTGTTGGAAGTAAGCCGGTAGACCACGTAGATAATGATCATATGTCAGTACAACATGGGACTGAGCATTGAAGAAATTACCGTACCATAGGGATAATAAGCCCATGATCACTGGCATGTTTTCTGTCAGTGGTGCATTGGCGAAGTGCTCATCCATTTGGTGGGCACCTGAGAGCAAGGCTCTGAAATTATCCATGCCAATCAAGAGTGCTATCGGTAAACCAATCGCTGACCAGAGTGAGTAACGACCGCCAACCCAATCCCACATAGGGAAAATATTGTCTGCATCAATCCCAAAATCCGTCGCTTTAGCAACGTTTGAGGTTACTGCGACAAAGTGTTTTGCCACATCTGATTGCAAACCGCCTTTTGCTAAGAACCATTCTCTGGCAGTGAGGGTATTAGTTAAGGTTTCCTGTGTGCCGAAAGATTTGGACGACATGATGAACAAGGTCGTTTCAGGATCCAGTAACTTCAGCTTCTCACTGATAGAAGTACCGTCGACGTTTGCTACAAAGTGGCACGTTAACTCTGGGTTCCAATATGGGCGTAGCGCCTGAGAGACGATCTTTGGACCAAGGAAAGATCCACCGATACCGATACTGACAATATCGGTTATCGCTTTACCTGTGTAACCTTTCCATTGACCTGATGTCACTGAACTTACAAACCCTTGCATTTTATTCAGAGTTTGTTGAACTTCAGGAACTATGTCTTGACCCTCGGCAATAATCGATTGTTCCGCAGTGCTACGTAGCGCAGTGTGCAAAACGGCGCGCTTCTCTGTGGTGTTAATGATCTCACCCGCAAACATTGCTTTGATTTTTGCTTCAAGTTGACTATTGTTTGCCAACGCAAATAACAGATCAAGCGTTTCCGTCGTTGCTCTGTTTTTAGAGTAATCCAGTAATAAACCACAGGCAGTTAGCGACATTTTATTGAAACGTGCCGCGTCAGTGGCAAACAATTCCCGCATATGCGGTACATTTTTACTGTGTGCTGATAAAGCTTGCCATGTTGAGCTTTGGGTCAAGTGTGTCATCTCGCCGTCTCCAGAGTGCTTAGTTTGCTAGCTTAGCCGTGAGCATCACTTCGAGTTTGCCCTGGTCGATAGCAAAGTTTCGAATGCCTTCTGCAAGCTTATCAACTGCCATAGGATCTTGGTTAAAGTCCCAACGGAATTGCGCTTCTGTTAATGGAGCTTCGGCTGCGACAGTGCTGGTTGCCGGAACCAGTTTAGGAGTAATGTCGACTTGCGAATTAGCCAGTTCTTCTAACAGAGAAGGGCCAATCGTGAGACGATCGCAGCCTGCTAGTTCGATGATTTCACCGATATTACGGAAACTTGCGCCCATAACGACAGTATTAAAACCATGCTGTTTGTAATAATTATAGATTTCGGTAACAGAAATGACTCCTGGGTCATTTACGGCATCGTAGTCTTTACCTGTATCTTTTTTGTACCAATCAAGGATGCGGCCTACAAAAGGCGAAATTAGATAAGCACCAGCCTCGGCGCAAGCACGTGCTTGGGCAAAGCTAAATAGCAGAGTTAAGTTGCAGTTGATGCCTTCTTTCTCTAGCTCTTTAGCGGCACAAATGCCTTCCCATGTTGAAGCAAGTTTGATCAGAATACGTGATTTATCAACGCCCGCTTCTTTGTAGAGGCGAACCAGCTTATGGGCTTTCGCAATTGATTGTTCTTTATCGAATGATAAACGGGCATCAACTTCAGTTGAGATACGCCCAGGAACGAGTTTCAGTATTTCCACACCGATATTAACGGCGAGCTTATCGCTGGCATCATCAAGTTGCTGCGCGAGATCGGCACTTTGTGATTTTGCCCAATCGATAGCGTTATCTATGAGGGATTCGTATTCAGGAATTTGAGCCGCTTTCAAGATGAGTGATGGATTGGTTGTCGCATCTTCAGGTTGGTAGCGTTTAATCGCTTCGATGTCGCCAGTGTCAGCGACGATAGTGGTATATAACTTGAGTTGCTCTAATGTATTGGCCATGAAAAACATCCTTCTCAGGTAGCAGTCTTAACTCGGAATTCACTGATGACTATTAGAAGCGATTTTGCCAACTTTTCCAACCTTGAATGTAAAAAAATTACAAAAATGACAATTTTATGTCTATTTAGGTTTGGCTTGAGATACAGGCTCTCATCTTGGCTGTGGTAGAGGGCATCGCTTTTACTAGTGTATACCCCATAAAAACAAAAAGTCGCTGCAAGCAGCGACTTTTTTACGTCAATAAGTAATATTACTTAAGAACAGGTTGTTTAGCTGTAGTTGTCACAACGGCTTCGATGCGACGGTTAGCAGCATGGGCTTCTTTCGAGTCACCAGCAACTAGTGGCTGAGTTACACCGTAACCGTTAGAAGTTACGCGGCTTTGGCTGATACCATATTTCTCAACAAGAATTTTGGCAACGGCGTCAGCACGTTTGTCAGATAGCACCATGTTGTACTCTGGTTTACCTACGTTTGAGGCATGGCCAGCGATTTCAACAGTGAACTCTGGGTTCTTGTTCAGGTAGTTAGCTAGTCTTTCAATATCTTTGTAGAAAACAGGCTTAACTACAGCTGAATCGTTAGCAAACTGGATTGAACCCACATCTTCTTTATTTTTTACGTTTTCGTAAATAGTACAGCCAACAGAGTCAACTTTATGTGTTGCTGGTGTGGCTGGACATTGGTCTTTGTCGTCATAGACGCCATCGTTGTCTGAGTCAACGGGGGCTGCTGCGATAACCGCTGCTGCAACTGGAGCCGCTGCAACTGTATGACCGAAACGGTAGCTCAGTTCTAGACCCCAGTAGTTGCTTTCACCTTCAAAAGTGCCCCACTTATCTTCATCTAAATTTTCATAGCGACGATATTTAGCTTGAAGTTTTAAGTTCTCAGTGAAGTTATAACCAATACCTGTTCCGAAATAAGGTGCAATACCACTATCGCTGTAGTATTCGCTACCCCATTGTTTATTATTGGATATTAAATAGTTCATTGCGCCAGCTTCAACAGATAGACTCCAGTTGTTAGCTATTGGCCATACGCCTACAAGCCCAAGAGTCGTACCTTTAACTCCTAGATCATTGAGCTTGTTGCTATAATCGGTCCATTCTGCACGACCAAGATTACGGTAACCTAACTCAATCCCAAAGTAGTCATTGAACATGTAACCTGCGAAAATATCCCAAGCATATGGGTCATCTTCACCGCACACTTTAGTTGTTTTTAAATCGCAGTTCGGCTCATAGTTATTTACGCCAAGTCCACCACCGACATACCAAGGTGTTAGTTCCTGAGCCGCAGATGCGGTGAAAGGTAATAGCGATGCAAGCAGTACAAATTTTAATTTATGATTCATCATGTTCTCCAATTCCATTATTTATGATTCTCCACCAATATGCTCTGCAATTATTTGTATGCAAAACATTGCTAGCACTTAATGTGGGGATCCTTTGGTATTGTAGCCAGCGATTAATTATCACTTGGTTTGTTAAATTTAGCCAGTGCTAAGCCTCTTCATTTTTATGAGGTATCATTCTGTAAGATGCTTTTAAACATAAAAAAGGCACTCCGAGGAATGCCTTTAAAATGAATTATTTTGTTATTTTTTCGTAAACTTTAACGTGTCCATACCCAATTCTCAATTTCTACTGGGTCGACACCATTGGCTTTAATATAGTTGCGGTGATCAACTAATCTTTGCAACATGTCAGTGGTGATGGAGACGTGCATAGTTTCATCAATGACGCCCTGTTGGAACAGTTTGTAAGCCATATCAATTACTAGGTGATAACGTGATGTACCGTTACGAACGCCCATATCGAATGGAGTGGTTGTTGAACCTTCTTCTTCATAGCCTTTAATTCTGAAGCGACGGCTGCCTTTGTAATCAAATATTAACTTTTTGATCGTATTTGGGTAACCGTGATAGTTGAACACCACGCCTTTATCTTGGGTAAATATTTCGTCCATTAACCAAGGTTTTTCTTTAAATTTGCGGCTTCCTAAGCCATCACTGCTTAATTCGGTGACGCTAACGAAGCGAATTTTGACTCTTGGAAGGAGTTCTCTGATCAATACTAATGAAGCCATACACTCTTGAGTGACGTAATCACCACAACCTGCCAGCACAATATCTGGATTCTCATCAGAGGCAAAATCCCAAACCATCACGCCATCTTTTGCTTGTTTACGCGCTTCTTCCAAGCTTAACCATTGTGGTAACTCTTTCTTACCCGCAACGAGAATATTGAGTTTGTCGCGGTCAGCATAAGCGCGTTCGGTATAAACTAAGGTGCTGTTGGCATCTGCTGGTAAATAAGCAGAGATAATTTTAGGATGCTTCTCTAGCATAGCGCCCAGGAAAGACGGGTTTTGATGCGAGTAGCCATTATGGTCTTGGCGTTCTAGCAACGAAGATAAAACGACGTTACAGGCAGGCAGTGGCTTACGGAAGTGTACGCCTTGGCTCGCGTAGACGTATTTACAGTATTGGTCTGCCATCGATGAGATCACTTGTGAGAATGACTCATAGGTTGGGAACATACCGTGGCGGCCTGTGACTGTGTAACCGTGTAACATACCAAACAGCAAATTTTCAGAAAGCAGTTCAATGACTCGCCCTTCACGGGACATGTCTTCATCCCAGCTTTCAATTGGCCATTGCCATGCGCGATCGGTTTCTTCAAATACAGCTTGTAACTGATTTGAATAGGTTTCATCAGGGCTAAAAATACGTAGATTACGTTGATCACGGTTCAACTTGAATGCATCACGCATCCATTCGCCCATTTTCAGCATTGAATAACCACGGTGACCACGTGGTACTTCTGGGCCATAGCTAAGTTTTTCGAGATCGGGATTCGCTAACGCTCTAACGACTTCCCCGCCGTAACTCAAATGTTGACGACCACAGGCAAGTTGCTTAGGTGGAATTAATGAGCAAATGTCTGCATCAAAAATAAGCTCACCTTTATCATTCATTTGGTAAAGTTCTTGGAAGTTGTAACTGGCAAGCCAATTGTTTAGTGCATCCAGATGACCTTTATCTGTGGCACATTTATTGACGATCACTTGGTGTGATTCGCAGTTACCTTCGAGTTTCTTACCTTTATACTCACTGACACCGGTCCAACCTTTGGCGGTACGCATTAAAATCACTGGCCATTTAGGCTTAACCACATCTTCGCCACTACGGGCACGACGTTGGATATCATTGATCATGGCGTAAGCGGTATCCATGGCATTTGTCATTTGCACATAGATATCTTCTTCTAATTCGTTATCAACGATAATAGGGAAGTAGCCAAGACCACGGAATTCAAGATCCAGTTCTTCATGACTCATGCGTCCCATGCGGGTTGGGCCTGAAATTTTATAGCCATTGATATGCACAATCGGTAATACTGCACCGCTAGTCGCAGGAGATACTAAGCGATTTGCATACCAAGATGCGGCTAATGGCCCAGTTTCTGCTTCACCGTCACCAATTAAGACTGTGGCGATCAGATCTGGATTATCGAGAACAGCGCCCCAGCCTACTGAAAGTGAGTAGCCGAGTTCGCCACCTTCAAGAATTTGTCCTGGAGCTTCTGGGTTTGCATGTGAAGGGTAGCCGTAAGCTGCGGAAAACTTCTTACAAATATCTTCGATACCCGTTTCATTATAGGGGATTGTTTCAGGATAGAAATGGCTTAACGAACCCTCTATGAATAAGTTAGCCTGTACTGCAGGAAAACCGTGACCTGGACCAACTAAATAGATGAATGAGCGATTGTGTTTAACAATCAATCTATTAATGTTGGCGTAAACAAAGTTAATGCCGGGGCAGGTACCCCAGTGGCCAAGTAAACGTGGTTTGATATCAGTATGGGCAAGTGGACGTTTATGTAAGACGTTTTGTTTGAGATAAATCTGCGAGGTCGCAAGAAAGTTAGTCGCTCTGACATATTTTTTCAGTGCATTGATTTCATGTATTTGTGTCATATAAAGCCTCACTAAAACAAACAAGAGATGATTGAAGTTTCTATGTGACTACTATATTTGTAATTTTATTACAAAAATGTGCCCTGCATCCAAATTTTAAAAGTTGTTTTTACTGTTAAAAATAATGTGCTAACTGTGCACTTTTGTTAGTTCAGCTTTAACAGTGACTTAGCTTATGTTGTGAGACGTGATGTTGATGGTGTTTAACTGCGCAAACGCGAGCTTGATCACATGAGCAATTTCGAATACTGTGCTATTTTGCTGCGTTGAATTCGGTAGCCGTGATGTTGTAAATTCACGGAAGGATAATTTGAAAAAATAAATCTACCGAAATTCTTACCTTTAACTTGGAAGGATTCATTCACCACAGATGTTGTACCTCTAATTGCCATTCAATTTGAGGAGCATTTGCTACGGGAAGAAGTAAAATAATATGTTAGAAACCATAGTTAATTTTTTGAATGCGCTACTTTGGGGTAAGTTGTTAGTATATGGGCTAGTAGGAGCTGGTCTTTATTTTACCATTAGACTTGCCTTTATCCAGTTAACCCACTTTAAACATTCCATCAAAGTCATGACCATGAGTCGCCAAGGTTGCGATAGCGGTCTTTCATCATTTCAAGTCTTTTGTACCAGTATGGCGGCCCGTGTCGGTGCCGGTAATATGGCCGGTGTTGCAGTCGCTATTGGTGCTGCAGGTCCTGGTGCGGTATTTTGGATGTGGCTTATCGCTATTTTAGGTATGGCTACTGCTATGGTTGAATCAACCTTAGCGCAGGTTTACAAAGTGCGAGATCATAACGGTCAGTTCCGCGGCGGTCCTTCTTACTACATGGAAAAAGGCTTGGGCCAGCGCTGGATGGGCATTTTATTTGCTGTATTCCTGATCATTGCTTTTGGTCTGGTATTTAACGCGGTGCAAGCAAATACGATTACTGGAGCCATGGAGCGAGTTTTTGGGTTTAATCCAACTTATGTCGGGATTGGACTGGTGATTGCCAGTGGATTTGTGATTGTCGGTGGTCTGCGTAAAGTTGCCCGAGTCTCTGAGTTTATTGTTCCTATCATGGCATTAGCCTATATTCTCGTTGCCTTTATCATCGTTATTTTCAACCTTGATCAACTACCTGCGATTATTAGCTTAATTGTGAAAAGTGCTTTTGGTTGGCAAGAGGCTGCTGCCGGTGGTGTCGCTTATACTGTCGCGCAAGCTATGCAAGCGGGTATTGCACGCGGACTCTTTTCGAACGAAGCGGGTATGGGGAGCGCGGCGAATGTCGCGGCCAGTGCGTCGCCTAATCCGAACCATCCAGCATCCCAAGGTTTTGTACAAATGATGGGTGTGTTTGCTGACACTATTGTTATTTGTACTGCAACGGCTGCAATAATCCTACTATCAGGAGATATTGGCTCGAGTGACGATGGCATACGATTAACCATTAATGCTATGTCTACTCATGTTGGTGACTGGGGTGGGGCGTTTATTGCGGTAGCGATTTTCTTATTCTGCTTTACATCAATCATAGCCAATTACTCTTACGCTGAAACAAACGTTATGTTTTTAATGGGCAACAGTACCAAATTACTGCCTTTGTTCCGTTTGTGTGTATTGGGCATGGTAATGTTTGGTGCCGTGGCGAAGATAAGTCTGGTGTGGAACTTAGCCGACGTTTCTATGGGATTAATGGCGACAGTGAACATTATCGCCCTCTTACTGTTATCAGGTTTGGCTATTCGCGTCATCAACGATTATCGCGAGCAGGTCAAAGCGGGTAAGTCTCCTGAGTTTGATCGCAGTAAGTTCCCTGAATTAATGGATCAACTCGATGATGATATTTGGCAAGATGCCAGTCTTACATCGGTTAAAAAGCCTTAGGTAACCCAGATAGTCGACGACAGAGATTTCTGATTGTCGCAATCGAAAAGACCACGCCGTTAAAGCGTGGTTTTTTTATGTTCGTTCAGTATCATAGGTATGTCTTTTTGTTTCTGTTGGGAGTTTTTGATGTTGATATTGGTTTCGCCGGCGAAGACCTTAGATTTTGAACAGCCGCCACTGACACAGGTGTATTCACAGCCTGATTTCTTAACTCATAGTCAGGAATTGATCCAAGTTTGTCGGCAATTGACCCCTTCAGCTATTGCGACTTTAATGAAGGTGAGCGATAAAATTGCGGGTTTAAATGCGGCGCGTTTCGGAGAGTGGCAGCCAGATTTTAATTTAGATAATGCCAAACAGGCTATATTTGCCTTTAGAGGCGATGTGTATACAGGTTTCGATGCTGATAGCTTATCAGAAGCTGAAATCGCTCAGACTCAGTCGCAGCTGCGTATTCTATCGGGTCTTTATGGGCTACTCAGACCGCTGGATTTAATCATGCCTTACCGCTTAGAGATGGGAACGGCACTTTCGAATCCAAAAGGTAAAAATCTATATGAATTTTGGGGTGATACCTTAACGCAAGCGGTAAATGAAGCGCTTGCGGAAAGTGGTAGCGATATAATTGTCAATCTTGCTTCTAATGAGTATTTCAAAGCGATAAAGCCTAAAAAACTGCAAGGGCAATTAATTTCACCCGTGTTTAAAGATGGTAAAAATGGTCAATATAAAGTGATCAGTTTTTTTGCTAAGCGTGCAAGGGGCATGATGGCGAGATATATCATCACCAATAAAGTGAATACCCTAGCTGAGTTAAAGGCATTTAATCTCGCGGGTTATTATTATAGTGAAGAGCAAAGTTCACCGACACATCCAACATTTTTACGTGCAGAGCAATAGCGCAATATCGAGAAGATGTTAATTGATAGAGAGAACAGCTTATGTTGTTCTCTCTATTATTTTTATCAACTCTCTATTTTTCAGCTATCTATTTTCAGCCTGAATGGCTAAAGGCGTTAATGTCGCGGTTGAATTTGCCATGATATAAGCAAATTGTGCGTAGGCGGCGACGTTTTGAGCCAATGCGGCGGGGTCAATCTTATCTAAGGTATCATTCGGTGTGTGATGGTAATCGAAGTAATCGTGACCATCTTGCCTTAATGATGCAACAGGTACGCCTAGGGCTGGCAGCATAGACACATCAGGCCCGCCAGAAGCTTGGTTGTTGCCAAGTGCAACACCATTGAATGACATAGGGCTAAGTGCATGCTGTACCTCAGTCCATGCGCTCTCATTGACCTTAGTATCGATTTGATAGATTCGGCCCGCGCCAAAATCAGACTCTGCAGCAATGTAGTGCAATGGTAATTCGGCCTTATGCGCTTCGGCATAGGCTTTACCGCCCACAAGCCCAATTTCTTCAGCGGCATATAGCACCACTCTGACGGTACGAGCGGGTTTTACCGGAAGATCTTGAATATGCTTAGCTGCAGCTGTCACAATCGCGACACCCGCCCCATCATCAATTGCACCCGTACCTTCATCCCAAGAATCTAAATGAGCGCCAATCAATACTATTTCATTGGGCTTGCTGCTGCCTGTCACTTCGGCAATGACATTGTAAGACGTATTAAAGCCTGCATTCTTTGGTGACATCTGCAATTCAAGTAGAGCATCAGGATTGCGTTTTAGTAATGCATCGACCAAATCTGCATCGGGGTTTGACATGGCAGCAGCGGGGATCTTTGGCACGCCATCTTGGTAGCGCATAACGCCTGTATGGGCCATGCGGTCATGATCTGTGCCAATAGAGCGGATCACGATCGCAACTGCGCCTTTTTGCGCTGCTGCGACGGCACCTTTTGAGCGGCCGCCAACGCTTTTGCCATAACCTTCACCAGTAATGTGGCGTTCAGTTTTTTGGTCAATAAACGCAATCTTACCTTGCACGTCTTCAGGCTTGGCTTGTTGTAGTGCCTCTAGGCTATCAAAACGTGCGATTTTAGCCTGTAAACCACCTGCTGGTGTCGCAACGCTGCCACCAAGCGCAGTAATGACCAGCGGCTGCTCGACTGGGAAGGTTATTTTGGCTTTGGCTTCACCGCGCTCCCAAATGGGCACTTGTACTGGTTCTTTATAAACGCGGTCAAATCCAAGGCTTGTCAGTTTCTCCATCGCCCAGTTAACGGCGATGATATCTTTTGGGCTACCAGCAAGTCTTGGGCCCACTTCAACCGTGAGCGATTCGACTATGTCATAGCCTAATTGTGAAGCTAATGCCGTCTGTTGTAATTTTATGGCTTCACTTGTCGTGGCGGTTTCTACTTGAGTTTGGCACGCACTTAAACTCCCAATTAAAAGACTAGAGAGAAGTGCAGTTTGATAGGGCTTCATTAGATTTCCTTTATTTTTATTAAGCATGTCCCATTTTTAAAAACAATCTAGCAAAAAGTGTGCTTTATGTCCCGACTATATCCGTAAGGCAACGCTATATTAGCGCAGGGGTTAGTTTTAGGAGATAAAGTGCGTAATGAATATTGAATTAATGCAGGAGCGAGCCGATCATGCGGTAGTGCTATTAAAGGCACTCGCGAACGAACGCCGTTTATTTATTCTTTGTTATTTATTGAATGAAGGAGAAATGTGCGTTGGCGAAATGAATAAAAAATTAGGCTTAAGTCAATCGGCACTATCACAACACCTTGCTTGGTTACGCAAAGATAATTTAGTAACCACACGCAAAGAAGCGCAAACGGTATTTTATTCGCTCAAGAGTGATGAAGTACGGGAGATGATCCACTTATTGAATAACATTTATTGTCATTAATAGTGTTTTTCAGATATAAAAAAACCGGCAATTGCCGGTTTTTTTCATTTGCTATTTTATAGATTAAGCAGCGATTGCTTTGATCTTAGCGTTCAAACGTGCCTTTTGACGAGCGGCTTTATTCTTGTGAATAAGACCTTTAGTCGCCATGCGGTCAACGATTGGTTGAGCAACAGCAAAAGCTTCTGCTGCTGTTTTGTGATCGCCTGCTTTAATTGCAGCGATTACTTTTTTAACGTATGTACGTAACATTGAGCGACGGCTGGCGTTATGCTGACGACGCTTTTCAGATTGAAGCGCGCGCTTCTTTGCAGACTTGCTATTAGCCAAGGTGCAACTCCTAAAAACTGGATTTGATACTTTTAAAGGCCGAGGAATATGCCTGCATTTAGTCACTTTGTCAATGACTATGATTGAATATTCATCATAAAGATAAATTAATCCAACCTGCCTTGGCTATCTTCGACCCAACTCGTGTAATATGTGGCGCAATTCTAGCAGCTATTACCGCAGTGTGACAGAGCCTGAATCGATTTTTTGAGATGTATCACCTAATCAATTCGATATGGGTCTGGGGGACGTTTGAGTAGAAAATTATTAAAATCTGGTCTGATTGTTAGTGCTATGACATTGATATCCCGTGTGTTAGGCCTTGTTCGGGACGTCGTTGTTGCTAACTTGATGGGGGCTGGGACAAGTGCCGATGTGTTTTTCTTCGCCAATAAAATTCCTAACTTTTTACGTCGTTTGTTTGCTGAAGGGGCTTTTGCACAAGCCTTTGTGCCTGTTTTAACTGAGTACCAAGAGAAACATACCGCGGAAGAAACCCGTGACTTGCTGAGTAAAGTCGCTGGCACATTAGGTTTGCTGGTGACGATTGTGACGCTTGTGGGCGTGGTGGCTTCGCCTGTGTTATCAGCCTTATTTGGCGGTGGTTGGTTTATTGCTTGGCTCAACAATGAGCCCGATGGCGCTAAATTTGAGCTCGCTACCGTAGTGCTCAAGATTACTTTCCCTTATTTGTGGTTTATCACCTTTACCGCATTGGCTGGATCGATTTTAAACACTCTAGGCCGATTTGCCGTCTCGGCGTTTACCCCAGTATTCCTTAATGTGGCGATTATTTCCGCGGCCATATTTTTTGCGCCAACATCGACTCAACCCGAAATAACCCTTGCTTGGGGTGTTTTTTGTGGTGGATTAATCCAGTTTTTATTTCAAATCCCTTTTTTGCTGCGTGAAAAAGCACTCGTTAAACCTTCTTGGGGCTGGCACCACCCAGGCGTGGTGAAAATCAGAACCTTGATGATCCCGGCGCTATTTGGCGTGTCGGTTTCGCAGATTAACCTGTTATTTGATACCTTTATCGCCAGTTTTTTGATGACGGGCTCGATAAGTTGGCTCTACTATGCCGACCGTTTATTGGAGTTTCCCCTAGGATTGTTTGGGATCGCGATTGGTACTGTTATTTTGCCTGCGCTGTCACGAAACCATGTGAATGCTGAAGGTGCGGGCTTTGGCTTGACGATGGATTGGGGAGTTAAAGCGATTTTACTGCTTGGTCTACCAGCCATGATGGGGTTGATCGTGCTCGCCAAGCCTATGCTGATGGTGTTATTTATGCGCGGCGCTTTTTCGATGCATGATGTTGAAATGGCTTCTTATAGTTTAATGGCTTACGGTAGCGGTTTACTCAGTTTTATGCTGATTAAAGTACTCGCACCAGGTTATTACTCCCGCCAAGATACCAAAACACCTGTGCGTTATGGCATTATCGCCATGATCACCAACATGGGCTTTAACTTATTGTTTGCTATTCCTTTTGGGTATGTTGGATTGGCGATTGCGACTTCAATGTCAGCATTGCTCAACGCCACTTTACTTTATCGAGGATTGCATTTAGCCGGCGTTTATCGCGTTTCTAGGCCGACTATGGTGTTTTTTGCTAAAGCCGTGGTCTCTACCGCCTTGATGGTGGTAGTCTTGTATTACTTTTTACCTTCGCAACAAATTTGGTTAGATTGGCATTTGTTCGAGCGTGCAAAAGCCTTGATAGGCTTGATTTTAGCGGGGGCAGTCAGTTACTTGTTGGGACTGCTTTTGCTCGGAATTCGTCCTTGGTCAATTAAACGGGGAGTTTGATTGCTGATTCTCATCGCTAGCTGTTATATAATCAGCCGATTTGCGCTTGGCAGTTGTCTAAAGTTATGGAATTAATCCGCGGTATACATAACATTTTGTCATCCCACCACGGGTGTGTATTGACTATAGGTAATTTTGATGGCGTCCATCGTGGTCATGCACAAGTGATTGCGAACTTAGTGCAGAAGGCAAAGCAGTTATCGCTGCCATCTACGTTGATGACGTTTGAACCTCAGCCGCAGGAATTATTTAGCGGCGACAATGCGCCAGCTCGTTTAAGTTTATTACGTGATAAAGTCATGTTGCTCGATGAACTTGGGGTTGAACGGTTAGTGTGTGTTAACTTTAATCGCACTTTTGCCAATCAACCTGCTGAGCATTTTATTGAAGAATTGTTGGTCCGCAAACTCGGTGTTAAATACCTAGTGGTCGGTGATGATTTTTGTTTTGGTCAGGGCCGTAAAGGCAATTTTGAGATGCTTGTGCAGGCAGGTATTCAATATGGCTTTGCTGTGGTCAGCACCCAAAGTTTTATGCTGGGTTCGCAAAGAGTGAGCTCAACCGCCGTGCGTGAACAATTGGCTAAGGGTAATCTTGAGCAAGCAAGACGCTTGCTCGGTCATCCTTTTACCTTGAGTGGTCGTGTCGCGCATGGGCAAAAAATTGGCCGCACCATTGGCTTCCCCACAGCCAATATCGCCTTAAAGCGCAATGTTGTGCCGGTACGCGGTGTGTTTGCGGTCAAATGTTATTGGGATAACAGCGATATTTATGAGGGCGTAGCCAATATTGGGTTCCGTCCGACAGTGAACGGTCAAGTGTGTCAGCTTGAGGTGCATCTTTTTGATTTTGAAGGTGACATTTACGGCAAACATGTTGAGGTCGAGTTGGTGGCTAAACTCCGTGATGAGCAACCTTTTGACTCATTGGATGCGCTAAAACAACAGATTTTAAATGATGCAAATGAAGCCAGAGCTTTATTTGGTAATGATGCAGGCTGAAATTTATCAGTTTAATTAACGGTATAGGATCAATGAGCGACTATAAATTTACTTTGAATTTGCCGGAAACAGAGTTTCCGATGCGTGGTAATTTGGCAAATCGCGAGCCAGAGATGTTAGAGCGCTGGACAAAAGACGGTTTGTATCAGCAGATCCGTGATAGCCGAATTGGCCGTACTCCCTTCATTTTGCATGACGGCCCACCGTATGCGAATGGCAGTATTCATATTGGTCACTCAGTTAATAAAATCCTCAAGGACATTATTATTAAGTCAAAAACCATGTCTGGTTTTGACGCACCGTATGTGCCAGGTTGGGATTGCCACGGTTTACCTATCGAGCTGAAAGTTGAGCAAAAAGTGGGTAAGCCAGGTCAAAAAATCTCTGCGGCAGAATTCCGCGAAGAATGCCGTAAATACGCAGCCGAGCAAGTTAATGGTCAACGTGAAGACTTTATCCGTTTAGGCGTATTAGGCGACTGGCAAAATCCATACCTGACGATGGATTTTTCAACCGAAGCTAATATCGTGCGTTCTTTATCGAAAGTGATTGAGAGTGGTCACTTGCATAAAGGCGTTAAGCCAGTGCATTGGTGTACTGATTGCGGTTCTGCCTTAGCTGAAGCTGAAGTGGAATATGAAGACAAAACATCACCTGCTATTGATGTGGCGTTTGTGGCCGCCGATAGCAAAGCCGTTGCGGCTAAGTTTGGGGTAAACGATTACTCACATCCTGTTTCTATGGTGATTTGGACTACCACGCCATGGACTCTGCCTGCGAACCGTGCCTTGTCTTTGAGTCCTGAGCTGGATTACAGCTTAGTTGAATTCGAAAAAGACGGCGTTACGCAAGCGCTTATTTTAGCTGAAGTATTAGTTGAATCTTGCCTGACTCGCTATAACGTGGAAAGCCATACAGTGCTTGGCTCTGCCAAAGGCACAGCGTTTGAGCTTGTCCGCTTTAATCACCCGTTTTTAGATTTTGATGTTCCGGCAATTTTAGGCGATCACGTCACGACTGATGCGGGTACTGGTATCGTTCACACAGCCCCAGGTCACGGTCAAGACGACTTTGTGGTTGGTCAAAAATACGGTTTAGAAGTGGCAAATCCTGTTGGTGACAACGGTGTGTACAAGCCTGATACTGAGTATTTTGCTGGCCAACATGTCTTTAAAGCCAACGATAACGTGGTTGCTTTATTGAGAGAAAAAGGCGCATTGCTGAATCACGTGGCTTACCGCCATAGCTACCCACATTGCTGGCGTCACAAAACACCGATCATCTTCCGTGCAACGCCGCAGTGGTTTATCTCTATGGATAACCATGGTCTGCGTACGCAAGCATTGAAAGAAATCGAACAGACTCAATGGATCCCTGATTGGGGTCAAAGTCGTATCGAAAAAATGGTTGAAAACCGCCCTGACTGGTGCATTTCACGCCAACGTACTTGGGGTGTGCCTATCACGTTGTTTGTGAATCGTGAAACCGAAGAGTTGCACCCAGATAGCGTGTCGCTAATGGAACGCGTGGCGAATCGTATCGAACAGCAGGGTATTCAAGCTTGGTGGGATCTCGATGCCGCCGAATTGTTGGGTGATGAAGCTGAGCAATATCGTAAAGTCACTGATACTCTGGACGTTTGGTATGACTCAGGTTCAACCTTCTCGTCAGTGGTTGCGGCTCGTCCTGAATTCCACGGACACGGCGTTGACTTATATCTTGAAGGTAGCGACCAGCACCGTGGCTGGTTTATGTCGTCTTTGATGATTTCAACCGCGATGAATGGCAAAGCACCGTATAAGCAAGTGCTTACCCACGGTTTTACCGTTGATGGTAAAGGCCGTAAGATGTCAAAATCTATCGGTAACGTGATTGCGCCGCAAACGGTAACTAACAAATTAGGCGCCGATATTCTGCGTTTATGGGTTGCGGCAACCGATTACAGCGGTGAGATGACGGTTTCAGACGAAATCTTAAATCGCAGCGCCGATGCCTATCGTCGTATTCGTAACACTGCCCGTTTCCTTTTAGCTAACTTAAACGGTTTCGATCCTGCTAAGGATTTAGTTGCTGTTGAAGATATGGTGGCGTTAGACCGTTGGGTTGTGCGCCGCGCTGCTGCGCTGCAACAGGAAATTATTGAGGCCTATGAGCAATATAACTTCCATATTGTGACTCAAAAACTAATGCAGTTCTGCTCGGTTGAGTTAGGCAGTTTCTATTTGGACATCATTAAAGATCGCCAATATACGGCTAAGCAAGAAGGTCATGCGCGTCGCAGCTGTCAATCGGCTCTGTATTTGATCTCTGAGGCCATGGTGCGTTGGATTGCGCCAATTCTAAGCTTCACTGCTGACGAAGTATGGCAATTATTGCCTGGCGAGCGTGATGCCTATGTCTTTACCCAAGAATGGTATCAAGGCCTGAAATCAGTCACCTTAGCGACGGATTTGAGCGACGATTATTGGCAGCAACTGCTGACCGTGCGTAACGAAGTCAATAAAGTGATTGAACAAGCGCGCCGTGATAAACGTATTGGTGGTTCACTAGAAGCGGAAGTGACCTTGTTTGCCGATGCAGCTTTGACCGAACAATTAACCCATATCGGTGATGAGCTCCGATTTGTGTTATTGACCTCTGAAGCCAAAGTCTTGCCTTTAGCGGATGCGACATCTGAAGCGGTTGAAACTGAGCTTGAATCACTGAAACTAGTCGTTGCATCAAGTACTGCACAGAAGTGTGAGCGTTGTTGGCACCACAGAGAAGAGGTTGGCACCATTGAGGCCCATCCAACACTCTGTACTCGCTGCGTAATAAACATTGAAGGCGACGGCGAAGTTCGTCTGTTTGCGTAAAGGATCTGTATGCCATTAACTTGGAAAGACAGTGGCTTACGTTGGTATTGGGTAGCTGTATTGGTGTTTTTCGCCGATCAGCTATCTAAACAATGGGTCTTAGCCAATTTTGATTTGTATGAATCAGTGAATTTATTGCCTTTCTTTAATTTCACTTATGTACGTAACTACGGGGCTGCCTTTAGTTTTTTAAGTGACGCCGGTGGTTGGCAGCGTTGGTTATTTACGATTGTAGCGGTTGGATTCAGTACTTTATTAACAGTGTGGTTGAGTAAGCAATCTGCTTCTTTGTTTAAACTGAATCTGGCTTACACCTTAGTGATTGGTGGTGCTCTCGGTAATTTAGTCGACAGATTAATGCACGGTTTTGTGGTTGATTTTATCGACTTTTTTTGGGGTAAAAGCCACTACCCAGCTTTCAATATCGCTGATTCGGCGATTTGTATTGGTGCTGCGTTGATCATTTGGGATGCATTTTTAAGCGGTAAATCTGAAACAGATAGCGCCGAAGGGGTTAAGAAGTGACTGTGACGCGATCTTTACTATGCCATATGAACATTGTGCTTTCTGATGGTTCAACCGCAGACAGCACTAAAGCTTCGGGTAAACCAGCTCGATTAAATGTGGGCGACGGTACGTTAAGTCCTGCATTTGAGGCACAATTGGCAACACTTGCTGAAGGCGATAAACACAGTTTTACCCTTGAAGCGATTGATGCCTTTGGTGAATCAAATCCTGATGCTATTCACTATCTAGACAGAAGCCGTTTTCCGGCAGACATGAGTTTAGAAGCTGGCGTGATTGTCAGTTTTGCAGGCCCTGGTGGCAGTGAAATCCCGGGGATTGTCCGTGATGTCGCGGGTGATTCCATCACAGTCGATCTGAATCATCCTCTGGCAGGGCACAAGATCACTTTTGAACTGGACGTAGTAAAGGTACTTTAAGATGAAACTCGATCCTACCAGCCCAAGTTTGAATATTATGCTCGCAAACCCACGCGGTTTTTGTGCGGGTGTTGATCGTGCTATCAGTATTGTCGAACGGGCGTTGGAATTGTTTTCACCGCCTATCTATGTTCGCCATGAAGTCGTACATAATCGCTATGTCGTGCAGAATCTGAAGGATCGCGGTGCGGTTTTTGTCGAAGAGTTAGATCAAGTGCCGGATAACAACATTGTTATCTTCAGTGCTCACGGTGTATCCCAAGCGGTGAGACAAGAAGCAAAGGCGAGAGGGTTGAGAGTTTTTGATGCGACTTGTCCCTTAGTGACCAAAGTACACCTTCAAGTGACGCGTGCAAGCCGTAAAGGTATTGAATGTATCTTGATTGGGCATGAAGGACATCCTGAAGTCGAGGGGACTATGGGTCAATACGATAATCCTAACGGCGGCGTTTATCTGATTGAATCGCCTGCTGATGTGGATGCGCTAGAAGTGCGCGACCCTAACAATCTCTGCTTCGTGACCCAAACAACTTTATCTGTCGATGATACGTTAGACATTATTGCCGCGTTGCAAAAAAGATTTCCTTCAATTGAAGGACCTCGCAAGGACGATATTTGTTATGCGACTCAAAATCGTCAAGATGCGGTACGTAATCTGTCTGCAGATGTGGATTTGTTGATTGTTGTTGGTTCAAAAAACAGCTCTAACTCTAATCGGTTACGCGAGCTCGCATTGAAGACCGGAACCCAGTCTTATCTGGTGGATACTGCTGATGATGTTGAATCAAGCTGGTTCGATAATGTTTCGCGTGTTGCTGTTACCGCAGGCGCTTCTGCACCTGAGGTCTTAGTTCAACAAGTTGTCCAAGCAATTGCGAAACTTGCTCCTAGCGTGGTGACCGAAGTCGAAGGCCGTAAGGAAGACACTGTCTTTGCGGTGCCTGCCGAACTGCGCTAAATATATGTGATGTTAAGTTATTTATAAAAAAGAGGCGATAAGCCTCTTTTTTATTGCCTCAAATTCATTCAAGGCATAATGATATCAATGCTTATACGCTATTGTTACTGGCTACTTACATTTTAGTCATCTATCATTAACTGTTGGTGTTTTTTTTCGTAAGACTAAGATTTTAAAAGGGTAAATAGCTGAAAAGCTTGTCAAAAATATGGCTAAACTCGAACGATTGACACAAAAGGAATTTCAACGAGGCTTCTCATTAATTGAGGTGCTTGTTGCATTAGTGATCTTAGTTATTGGCTTAATAGGTATTTTTAATCTGCATATCGTTGCAAAGCGTGGCAGCTTCGAGTCATTTCAGCAAACCCAAGCCTCTTATTATGCAAACGATATTATCAACCGGATGAAGCTTAATAGAACACAACTCGCTAGTTACAAAGGTAATTATAGCGGTTCGAAAGAAGCTATTACACCTGCATCACCTGCGTGTGATGGAGGAACGTTATGTTCCCCCACTCAATTGGTTGCTTGGGATTTATATGAGTGGCGCTCAGCCTTTTCTGGTGAAGATGAAATTGTAGGTACTCAAAATGTTGGTGGCCTTGATTCTCCCTCTGGATGTATTCAAATCACTAATAATGATGTTTTAGTGGTGATTGTATGGCGTGGAATACGTAAAACAGCAATTGATAGTTCGAAAGTTGTTGATACTTCCGCTAAATGTGGTGCAGATAAGGAAAATCGCCGAATATTTTCCATTAAAACGGTGATTATATAAATGAAAATAGCAATTATGGTTATAGCAAAGAAGAAACCGCAGTCAGGCATGTCACTTGTTGAACTTATGGTGGCTATGGTTATTGGCTTATTTTTAACTGCGGGCGTATTCACTATGTTTAGTATGTCTTCATCAAATGTCACCACAACCAGTCAATTTAATCAATTGCAGGAAAATGGGCGTATTGCATTAGCCATTATGGAGCGGGATCTCAGTCAGTTAGGTTTTATGGGGGACTTAACTGGTACTGATTTTATTGTTGGAACAAATACCAATGTTGAGATAGCAGCCCTAACTTCTGATTGTGTTGGAGCTGGCTTAAATAATGCAACTTTACCTGATGAAAAGCCTGCACATTTTAGACGGCTTTGGGGGTATGAAAACACTGCCACGAGTGAGTATCTCAGTTGTTTGGATTATGGTGATGTGAAAGCTGATACTGATGTTTTGCAGTTAAAACGTTTCCTCGGTCCAAGTGTATCAGAGGGTGATAGCAATGCTATTTATGCCGCATCAAATTCATCACAAGTGGCATTTTTTGTTGGTGAGAGCCCTACAGCAACGATAGAAAACTCTAGGATTTGGGAGTATCAGCATCATGTGTACTTCATTGCAGATGACGCAAGTGGAATACCTATTCTGCGGCGTAAAACTTTAACCAACACAGGTATGAGTAATGATGAGCAGTTGGTCGAGGGCATAGAGAATATTCGGTTTTTGTATGGATTTGATAATGATGGTGATAGTACACCTGATAGTTTTATGCCTGCTTCAAATGTGACTGAATTGATGTGGGATAATGAAGGATTTCAAAGGCTTGTAGCTATTAAGGCTTTTGTATTGGTTCGTTCTATTAATCAAGATAGAAGTTATACCAATGATACTCAATATCAGCTTGGTGATAAGACAATAATTATCCCTGCAAATGACCATTATCGTCGTAAAATTATGTCTACAACAATAGTGCTGGAAAATCCAGTACTGATTCGTAGTTGACTGGAGTTGTGAATGAAGAAGCAAAAAGGTGTAGTGCTATTTTTCGCATTAATTGTTTTGATCATTATGACGGTCATTGGTGTTGCTCTGGCTATTAATTCGACTCAATCGCTGCGGATGTCAGGTGCAGGATCTGAAAGAATAGAAGCAAAGGCTATTGCTGATGGGGGATTGGAACAAATTATTTCTGATTATTCAGGCGAGCAGTTTGCCAACCTTAATGCAGTAACCGAAACATCAGTTTTTAATAGCAATCAAAAGTTAAAACCATTACCTGATGCTGGCGTACGTGATGTTGGCTGTCAAAGAACTGCAAATGCAACGGGTGCAAATTTAGTCAGTTGTAGAAGAGTTGAGATTAGTAGTTCGGTGACATTCGGTAGGGATAATCTTGGCTCATTAACCGTTGTTTCAGGTGTAGAGCAACAAGTGCTAACAGGAAACTAATGTTATGTTGAAAAAAATCTTTTGTGCTCTTATGGCTGCCACAGTCATTATTGCAGGGCAAATACATGCAGATGATACAGAGCTTTATCTTGTTGACTCTACGGTAAGGACTGGCAAGCGCCCACAGGTGTTATTTATATTTGATAACTCAGGGAGTATGTCAACTGAAGACCAGAATGCTGTCAGTTCCTATTGTTCCCAAGCTGGTCATGCGGCAGATACTTGTACCTACCCTGCAGGATTTGAGACATACATGAACAGTTATTCTGGATATATCAATCAGAAAGGTACCTATTGGAATGCGGGAGGCGTAGATAATACCAGTAATATGCCTACCCCTGATGATCCTAATGATGCCCGTCGTTTTTATTTGGGGAATAATAATTGTAATACAGCTGCCAAAGCTTTAGTGGATAAGGGGCGTTACACTGGATACTTACGTGAGTTTAACAAAAATAAGTGGGAATCTTTAGCAAACAATAATGGTTTTAATCAGAATGATATTGTTGACTGCTACGAAGATATTCTAAATGCTGACCCAAAAAATCCTGGTTCAACTAATAAAAAACCATCGTTTGCAGATGGTTACCCGGTTGATACTAATAAAATGTATACATCGGGAAGCGCTGAGACTGACCGTCAAAGTAGTTTAAATAGTACAAAGTTTGGAACCGAAACTCCGGTTACACTTTACTCTGCTCATTACTTGGTGTGGTATAAGTGGGCAACAACGACAACAGAAGGGCAGAACAGTGGTGGTACTGGTACTCGTTTAGATGTCGCGAAAAATGCTCTTAAGTCAGCGTTGGAATCATTAGCTATTCCCATTGATGCTGCCCTTGCCGTTTATAACTTAAACTATCCAACCGAGAATTATGCTGACGGCGGACGTATTATTTATGATATGACCGAAATGACGGAAGCAAATAAGTCCTCATTAATATCTTTAATTAAAGATATGCCTGCTCAAACAAATACGCCTCTGTGTGAAACATTATATGAGGCTTATCAATTTTTTAGTGGCGGCCCAGTCACCTTTGGTAATGATGATAAAAACGCGACTGGAAATAACAAAGTTGATAACTATACGCCAAATAATCCTTCAAGCATCTTGAATAGTGGGAATTATGCAACGAAGTTTAAAACATGCCCGGACACCGCATATGTGATTTATATTACCGATGGTGCGCCAACACTCGACCATGCCTCGGATGACTCGATTAAGCAATTAACTTCAACCGCTAAAGTCGCTGGTGACTACAGCGCTATGAGTTTCAAAGATGATCGTAATCAAGATGAGTTTAGCTATTTGCCTGCTTTAGCGGCTTATATGTACAACAATGATATTGTTGTTGGGCCGAAAGATTCAAATGGTGTTGATAACAAACAAAACGTTAGATTGTTTACTATAGGCTTTTCTGACGGAGCGGATAAAGCAGCTGCACTCTTGGAAGAGGCGGCTTTTAGGGGCGGAAGCCCAAGAGTTAATGGCGTATCTAAAGGTTATTACGTCGCTAAAACGGGCCTTGATTTAGTCGAAGCGATGAATGACGCATTAAAGTCTATTCTGACCATAGATTCATCATTTACCTCTCCGAGTATTGCCAGTAACAACTTCGATAAAACTCAGACCTATAACTCAGCTTACTTTGCCATGTTTTTACCCGGTGGCGGACCTCGCTGGAGTGGTAATTTGAAAAAGCTGAAAGTCAATTCCTCTGGTGAGATTGTCGGTCCAGGTGGAACGACGGGAGCAATTGATACTAATGGTAATATTTCAAGTGATACTTGTACCTATTGGAATACCTGTCCTGCAGGTAACATCGATGGCAATAAGGTGAAATCGGGTGGGGTCTTACCGACCTTAAAGTCCCAATTGAAAAATAGAAAAATATACATAAATGACGGAAGTGGTTTGAGTTTGCTTACAACAATAAGCGACTCGAGTTTTTATTCTCTTCTAGGAAGTCCTGCAACTAGCTCCGTTTCTGATACTGTCTCCACGAATAGAGACTGGATTTATGGTGTCGATGTTGATGATGAAGATAATGATGAAAATTATACCGACCCTCGAGATGATATTATGGGGGATCCTCTCCATTCGAAACCTCTCGCTATTAACTTCGGTAATAAACCTACAACAGATGCGGATGGCGATGTTACATCGGAAAATCTTGATGTTCGAATCTTAGTTGGTACCAATCAGGGATTGGTACATATGTTTAAAGATTCAGACACTGGTAGTGGCGATTATGCTGTTGGTTCTGTCACTGAGTCTTGGGCATTTATACCATCTGAATTAGTGCATAACATTCCAACACTAAGGCGGGATGATTCAACTGGAACTCATAGTGTTTATGGGATGGATTTATCACCCGTAGCTTATACTGAAACGGATGCAGATGGTAAAGTCAATAAGGCTTGGGTTTTCCTTGGTATGAGGCGTGGCGGCACGTCTTATTATGCGTTAGATATTACAAATCCAGATTCACCTCAGTATAAGTGGATGATTAATTCTAGTACGGAAAAGTTTGATGACTTAGGACAAAGTTGGTCAGAGCCTATCGTTACCTTTATTCCATCAATCACAGAACCTGTATTGATTTTTGGTGGCGGAATGGAATCAGCAGAGGGTTCTGGTGCGGCAGTTTATATTGTAAAAGCATTTACTGGTGAATTTGTGACTAAGTTTACCGCCACGGGAATGAACAGTATCCCTAATAAAGTTGCTGTTTTAGACAGTAATAATGACGGTATATCTGATCGGATATATGCAAGTGATATTGAGGGAAGTATATGGCGGATAGATTTACCTTCGACGAGTAAAATCAATTGGTCCGTATTCCAATTTGCCAAAATTTCCACAGCGAGTTCACCTGATAACCGGATGTTTTTTGCTGAGCCGACTGTCGCACAAACTCAGTTCAATAATATTCATTCTGAAAATGGTGTTTTATCCTATCAGAGCATACCATATGATGCGGTAACTGTGGGTACGGGGAATAGAACGCATCCATTGGATATTGCCACTAATGACATGTTTTATGTATTTCAGGATAGAAATGTTGTCACTAAACAATTCACTGGCACCGATATACCGGCCCCTCTAACGATTTCTAATCTATATGATGTGACCTCTGCAGCACCTACTTCGCAGAGTGATAATATTGCTTTTGGGCAAAAGAGAGGTTGGTATTATGATTTCCCTGCCACGGGAGAGAAAAGCCTGTCTTCCTCGCTTATTTTTGATGGTAAAGTATATTTCACTTCATTTGTTCCGCCGACTAACCAAGCTGTTGATTTGGATGCGGGGGTATGTGGTTTTTCAGGACAGGGACGACTCTATGTATTTGACTTACATAAAGGTACTCGAACATCAAGTACACTTTATTATGAGGTTGGTGAACGTATTCCTGATACCCCCCAAATTGTAATTCCTGAGCCTCAATCCGGTAAAGATCCAACTGCTTATATCATCGGAGTAGGTAAAGGTGAGTGTGATAACGGAAAGTGTAAAGGGACTATCGAATTAGGTAGTGGTTTAAAAACTAATAAAATTTATTACCACATTAATGAGTGAAAATATTAATGAAAAATAATAGTTCACATGGTTTCACTCTTATTGAGTTAATGATTGTCGTTGCGGTGGTTGGGATATTAGCTGCAATTGCCTATCCATCATATATTGAGTATATCACTAGGAGTGGGCGCTCTGAAGGGGTGTCAGCGGTAATGAATGTGGCAAATTTACAGGAGCAGTATTACTTGGATAATCGTGTTTATGCGACAGATATGACAAAGCTTGGATTAGCTGCGGATCCTTTTGTTACCGAGCATGGGCATTATAGTGTTGCTTCTGCTGGTACTAGCTCGTTTACGATTACGGCAACAGCACAAGGGAGTCAAGCAAGCCGAGATTCCACCTGTACAACTATTACGATGACATCTGCGGGTGTAAAAGGCCCGTCAACGGAGTGTTGGAAATGAGCAGAACTCTTATTGGTTTAGTGTTAGGTATTTTTTCTTGTATGTCCGTTGCTGCTACGAGTGAGCCAGCACAGGACTATAAGTGTCATATTACGGCATCGAAAGGGGATAAGGTGGTTTTTTATCGTTGGAGGGTAAAAGACGTTAACCTGAATATAGCCAGTTTACCAGGTAAGCAATTGACTGCTTCTGATGGTAAAAAGTATTTTATAAAAGATGTCGTTGAATGTGTTTCTCTTAGCCAAGAATTTACCAGTGATAAGAGTAAACAGTTAGATAAGGTTACACTTAGATAGCTATCTTAGAGAAGCATTAATCAACATCTTCGAAGGTTTTCATGTTGTTTATAGAGCAAATTTTACTGAAGGGTATGACTCATAATTAGATCGATATGGTTTTCTAAGCGTCTCTCAAAATGGATTGAGAGTTGTGATAATGTCATTTTCAATTTTAGATGAGATGCCCAATGCCCAATGCCCAATGCCCAATGCCCAGCGCTCAGAAGCCTTTAATATACCAGCGTAAAGTCGCTTGAATAAGCTGTTCTCGTTAGCAACATCGGGAGCGGTGGCAATAATGCCTAGCGTTCAATGATTAACAGCTACTGCCATTGGCGCCGTATGAAATGATACCACCAACATTTACAATAACGCCCTTTGATTCGGCCGCTTTTCCTGCGGGGCAATAAATTAATGTTCCCCCTGAAGAAAGTCCATCAGACGTGAATGTGAGTGAATTAACGGAGCCCTCTATTTTGTCACTCGAATGGAAACCGTCGATTGCACGTAATTCTTTATCGGTCCCAATATATACACGAATTCCTTTGCTCCAGTCTGTTGATGTTCCGCAGGAAGTGGCGCTAGCATATGGGCATACGTTCACGGTCGCTCCATAGCTGATGGCTTGATTGCGAGCAAAGACCATAATGTCATGGATTTTTGTAATATTATTATTTACCCGCATACCTTCGTAGAGAGAGACCAGTGACGGTATTCCAATGGTCAATAAAATTGCTGCGACAGTGATTGTGACCATTAATTCAATTAAGGTAAAACCTGACATTTTTTTTTGCATGCGGACTATCCTCACTTATCTCCCATAGAGTATAAGCGAGAATGGGGCTGATAACAGGGCGAGATCGTGAATATATTTTAACCGTTTCGCCCCCAATTTGACGGACGGTGTCGATTATGATCTTATGCTCTCTTTTTCTTAAAGAGAGCATCAGAGCATGTACCTTGAAGCCTTC
>Ga0070748_1000073_pt1 | contig 50841 bp, 80 predicted proteins | sample VirMetDEL_Nov_12_FD_77015 | JGI IMG/M metagenome (GOLD analysis project Ga0070748, IMG submission 77015) | Aqueous microbial communities from the Delaware River and Bay under freshwater to marine salinity gradient to study organic matter... | ecosystem: Environmental > Aquatic > Marine > Coastal... | reverse complement strand
CCTTTGTCATGTGGTTGTTCCACATAAAAAGGTAATAACGCCGTAAAAATGACCAAAAAACGCTGTCCGAAGGATTCGGCTAAAAGCCGTTTTACTCTTTGTTGAGCAGTATTTGCTTAGAATTACTAGGCTACACACTACTCGCCGCGATTAAAACGCTTTTATCTCGAACAAAATTTAACCGCGAAAGATCAACAGACCCTAAGTAAAGAGAAAAAATAATGCGAGAATACAACAGATTGTTACTGCCCTTCGTGCTAGATTTCGCTATAATGTTGCGCTTTAAAATTTAAGCTATTTTTATTCATCCACTTTTAAAACAGGTAATTTGCATGTCTGTACAACAGCAGGAAGTCGACCTACGACGCACCTTCGCTATCATTAGTCACCCAAATGCTAGCAGATAAGAAAACACCAGAAATCATCAGAATAAAATCACCTTTACTCAATCATATCCCCATGTTTTACTGTCACCTCATGCTACATTATGCCGAAACCCACCGAAAAAAATAGAAACCCTCGGAAATAGCCAGAAATCAAAACTATGTACACCACCATGTACACCAAAAACGTTTTCGTCTACTATTGTAGAATCTGGTGTACATAACCTTAGGTCAATATAGATGGCTCTTACTGACAAGTGGCTTAAAGCTCACTTAAACAAACCCCAAGAAAAACGTTTTGAAAAAGCCCACCGTGAGGGGCTTTCTGTTCGTGTTTCTTTAAACGGGGCGATCACTTTTCAGTACCGTTATTACCTTCGCGATCTAAAAAAATATGATCGTGCCACCATAGGTTATTATCCTGAAACTTCATTAGCTGCAGCTACGGCAGAATTACCTCGTTTAAAAGTTATGTTGGCCGAAGGTAAAAACCCAAAACTCGAACTTGCATCAAGCAGAATTTACGAAGCGGAAAAGCTGACATTAGATCAGTTGTTTGAAAAGTGGTATCAGGCTTATTGCAGTAAAAAGAAAAAATCACATGAAGAACATTACCGAACTTACGAAATTCACGTTAAGCAAAAGCTCGGTAAGCTCATCGCTGAAAACATTACTAGACCAGTTTATCTTGAATTACTTAACCCATTAATTGCAACATACCCATCTATTGCCGAAAGAATAATCATCAACTTACGACAAATGTATGAATGGGCCAGAATTCACCAAGTAGCTGACGCAGATCCATTGCGTGATATAACCGCTAAAAAAGTAGGTATCGAATCAAACCAAGACACACGATTTTTTAGTGAAAAAGAACTCGGGTGGTTTTTTACGGCGCTTGATCAAACTCGCATTGAAGAAAAAAATAAAATTTTTATTGAGCTGTCACTTCATTATGCTTGTCGGCCAAGTGAATTGCGCTTGGCTGAAGTCGAGCACATTAACCTTGATTTTGGGTTATGGTCCGTTCCATGGAAAAACCACAAAATTGGTAAAAAAACACGCCAACCAATAATCCGACCAATTATTCCCAATGTTAAAAAGCTATGGGAAAGAGCTATTGAATTATCAGGCTCGAAAAAGTGGATATTTACTAATCGCGGGACCAGTGCGCAAATAGATAGAAGCGCAATACCAGCTAGCATTCGTTGTATTGATAATTTTTGGCGAAAAAAAATAAAAGTTAATGGTGAAAACATCACCTACGAATCTTTTTGCGCTTACACTTTGCGTAAAACGGCCCGAACAAATTTTTCAGACTTTGGTGAATGGGCTGTTTGTGAAAAAATGATTGGGCATAAGTTACCAGGAGAAAGTGATAAATACGATTACAATAGTTATGCGGAAAAAATGCGACCTATTTATCAACAATGGTACGACTACACTAAACAAGTACGGCAAGGTAAAAGCAAAGTTACAGTTATAGAGCCCATGATCAAACTTAAATTACAATAATTTTAAATGGAAATAGTTGATTACGATTTCACAGTTTAATAAAACTGTGCAAGGTTACGTTTAAAAAGTTATTTTAAAATACAGTTTATCATTGAATAGTGAATTCTAATCACCACCTTTGAATAAATTCAAAGCTATTTCCGTATAAGCAATCATATCTTATTTTCAATCCATATCTTTTTGACAACTCATTGAAGAATTCTAGATCCAATATTTCATCAAATTTTATATCGACTACATTAAACGCTTCACCGGCACTCATGAAATTTTCTTTAGTAAAAGCAAGAATAGAAATTCTACATTTACCGAAAGCTTCTGAGAATTCATAAATGTCTTTTTCAAATTCGGAGTAACTAACCATTTTATTATCAATTATGAAATGGAATTCAGAAATAATTGCGGTTCCGTGACCTTTATTCATTATTTTATGTGTATATCGATCAGAGTTATATAGACTCCAACTACTCAGTGCAGGTCGAAGAGAAAGTTGATTGTGTTTTCTACTTAAATAGCCTTGCCAGACTGTTAAGATGAGAGCACAACAAGATATAAATATAACAGCAATAGTTGTAGTTACGTAAAACTCTACATTCGTCATTTTTCATTCCTTTGCGTTGATTGAGCTATTAACTATTGCTCACCATTGCTTGTTCAGTTTTATGTTCTCAACTCTATCTTCTAGATCATCATCTAAATTACTTAACAAATCCAAATCATACATATCTTCAATCAGATCTATCGAAACTAAGTAGTTATCTAGCAGAGCGGTTTTTAATTTTTTATGAGGAATTAAATAAGCTATCGCTTCTCTATTTTTTGGATCATAAATAACTTTCCAGTATGCTGAAGGGACAGGAACGTTATTTCCGATAGTTTTATATTTTTCATGATAAACAGGTCCTGATATAACTATTACTTGCCCTCTTTTATCTGCCCACTTTCGCTCCCGGTTCTCCAAACCTTTCCAAATCCCAGTGTTATGACCAGGTAACTGCGGAGTCATATTAGACATATAGAAAGTTTCATCATTTGCCTTTGCTGTTTGATCTATTGATTCGCTGTTGGCCAAATGACCTTGATGATAAACAGGCTCTTCGTAATCTTCAGGAGTTGTTTGAAATCGATTTTCTATACATGGATCAACTCGGAAGTTATCAAGTCGCTCGACACCCTCTGTAATTTCCCTATCTAAGACGTAGCTTACCCATTCCGCTGATTTTAAATCATTGTTATATCCAAGTGCATAACCTACCCTACACAAAACTACGTCGCTTAATTTGGGTAAACCAAAAATTAAATGAGGGCAGCTAGTACTCGATGTTCTTTCGGGGTGACCACCACCAGAGTCAGGAATATAAAGTCCACCGCCATGGAGGGCGAATGAATTAAGCGTGATAAAAAATAAAAGTACGGCCCTTAACATCGTTACATCCCTGTTTATGTTTGCAATTATTATTGATAGTTATGTATATTAATTGAAAATGAGCAACTTAAATAGAGCAGAAAATAATGAGTAGCAACAACGTTACATTGATCAGTAATAAAGAGGTTGACCTTGACTATGGGTTTGACGTTATTATTGATGATGACCATAAAGGATGTATTATCGGAATAGACGATGAATGTGGGTTATTATTTAAAGCAATAGTTCCACTTAGAGATTTTGAGCTTGTATGGGTATCAGAAGCCATAAAATCCAAATCATTGGATCTGATGAATAATGGTTTACTATAAAAAAGTGTGCGGCACCCTGCCGCACTTTTCCAAATGCAATTACATAATTTTAGATAAATTCGCGACTTTATGATCAATAAAGTCCAAGAATTTAATCATAAAACATCGAGAGCAATCCACTATAAAGCGGCTTTTTTCATTTCATTAATTGCGGCAGTTTGTAAGAATGCCGAACGGTTTTTATAAGAAGGATTTTGCTCAGTAAAACTTTCTATCTTACTGATAAGCAAGCTAGGTAATGTAATATTAATTTTACTCGACTTGCCCATATATGGCGTAATATCAATATCGATCACGCTCCAAATCCAACCCGCATATTCTTCCAATTGATAATAATCATCAACGGGCCGCGCTTCAGGTGGTAATTCGCCCTGTTCAGCAAGTAACTCTAAGTGCAATTCAATGGCGTTTTTCGCTTCAATGAGTGCCTCTGCTAATGTATCACCGGCACTGAAGCACCCTTTTATGTCTGGCACGACTACGCCAAATGCATGGTCGTTATCGCCTTTTTCAATAACTACTGGATATAACATAATAATATTGTGATAACAGATGCGATAAAAGTGGGCTTTACAGCCCAGCTTGTTTTCGTATTGCCTTAACCAATCCAATTTTTAAGTCTTTCTTAGGGTGTGGAATGGTTAATGGCAGTTTGTGTTCAGGATGTTTGAACTGATGATGGCTACCTTTAACTCTAACTAGTACCCATCCGGCTTGTTCAATTTCCTTAATTAACGCTCTGCTATTCACTGCTCCTCGCTTGTTTTGTTTAACTTGTGGTTATAGTAACTACTTTTTAAAGTTGTGTCAACAATTAATAACCACTATAACCACCTTTATTGTGAGTCACTTAACAGTCCTTTTTTGATTGACAGCCGTTTCCCATCACTCCATATTTAAAGCGACCTGTAGACGGTCGCTTTATTTTTATACTATCATGTAGGAAATCTTTTTAATTTTGTGACTTATGGCTTACGAACCAGCGTTTAAATGGGTATGGAAAGTACCTAAATTAAAGAAAACAAAACAACCAGAAACTCTAACACCTGAGGAATTTTTAGACTTTGTTGAGCGTGTTGATAATGAACGAATTGATCCGCTAATGGCATTGCGTAATCAGTGTATGTTGTTAATGACGTATTTCAGTTGTTTTCGTGCTGTTGAAGTAAGCCAGTGGAAAGTAAAAGAATGCCTTTCTCCTAACGGTACTATCTGCCAGATGACTAGAGTACGCAAAGAAGGGACAAAAGGTAATTACCCAATGCTTGCCCCTGTTGTTGTCATTGAGCAACGAGAAATGATTAGTAAGTGGCTAGATGCCAGAGTTGAGTATCGAATTGGTGTTGATAAAACAGGAGCAACGGATTATCGAGGATTAGACCCCGAAAGCCATGTGTTCCTTAGTAATTGGCGTGGTACTTGGCAAAACTTTTCACTTACAAGAAAAGTAACTAAGGGCAAGGAATATTGGGTTGCTACTGCGGTTCAAAACTTACTATCTAAGTTGTACAAAGGCTATGGCTTTTCAAAATCGTCAAGTCATGCGGGACGGCACAGTATGGGGCGTTTCGCTCAAAAACTCTTAGAGAAAAAAGGTAATCCAGACGTTGATAGAATAGTGCAAAACCTGCTACATCATCGCTCAGAAGAATCTAAAAAAGACTATACCGATATTGATTTTAATCATATTCGAAAATGCGCTAAGAACATTATGCCAAGGCCCAAAAAACGAGGTAGGCCAGTAGGTAGTTAATCTTTATTTTTCAAGGTGCGTTTAGCCTTTGCGTTAAGCGTATCTCTTACCCAATCAGACTTAGATTTATTCTCTATTCCTGCCGCTTCTTCATAATCTGAAAGCTCAGATTCAAATAACTGCACAACGGGCAACCGTTTAGTTCGCTTTTCACTTGGCGGCTTTTTAGGTGCGCCACGTTTCGTTTTTGTTTCTTTCATTTTTCTATTATTACACGTGTATTTATTCTTGACAACAAGCTCTTTTTATATACAATTAATACACGTGTAATTAATAAATTAAAAAGGTGCTTGATGATTTCTGTAAACAGTTATTTTTGCGGGGCAGGCTTAATGGACTCAGGCTTGGTTGCTGCTGGTATTAATATCAATCAAGCTTTTGAGTTAGACGCTGATGCTTGCAAAACATATCGCCGTAACATTGGTGACCATGTAAAGCACTGCGATATTTCAGAGCAATTGGTGTTAGAACAAGATAGCTGTGACGGCATGGTTTTTACCTATCCGTGCACTAAATATTCAACTATCGCAGATATTCACGGTACCCGTTCTGGGGACGAATTGTTTTTACATGCGTTAAGGCACTTAGCTATTGCACGGCCTGAGTTTTATGTAATTGAGAACGTCCCTGGCATGAGAGCTTTTCCTGTAGTTATGGAAGCAATGACCAAGATGCCTGATTATTACATTCAAGTATTTTGCCCTATTCAAACTCAGCACTGGTTACCACAAAAACGTAACCGCTTAATTATCATCGGCACGAAAAGAAACTTTATGGTTAGACCACCGAAAGCAACTAAAGCCGTTAAACTGGCTGATATTTTGGAGCATGATCCACGCATTACTTTACCTAAAGCAATTGCCGCTCGTATGAGCGGGCAATATAGAGACCTACCTATTATTTCTGATCCTGCTAAGGGTGATATTGCACCGACGTGTGTTGCTCATTATGCCAAAGATAAGAGTACTCGCTTAGTCGCTGATAAACGTTTTCCTATGGGGGTTAGACCATATTCAGTTCGTGAATTCGCAAGGCTTCAGGGACTTGATGATAGCTTTTATTTTCCTGTTTCAGATACGTCAGCATATAAGCAAATTGGTAATGGAGTATCTAAACCAGTAGGTGAATGGATAGGTAACGAAATGACTAGATATTTTAACAAATGTCGCATTGCGGCTTAAATGGGAAACGGGAACTATGTTTGATTATGAAATTGAATATGAATATTTCAGCGCTGTTGGTTCTGATAAATATGTTTTGTCCGCTGACTCATTAGAAGATGCAGAAAATAAGCATTACCAAAATGGCGATCATCATGCGGTCATAACCAATATATCTAAAATTAACTAGGTCGGTGGTTCAATATGGCGGGAATGAATGAAAACGATTTTAATAATCTCGAAAGAATTGTTGATCGGTTGCTTGATTCAGAGCTTAGCGAAAAACAATTAGCTGATGTAAATTCAATTATCAGAATATCGTATAAGCATATTCATAAGTCCAATGATTTGGTAGAAAGAACCACTATAAAAATGGACGAAATGAATGTAGGAATGGCAACATTACAGTTACTACTTACAACAGCTGATGCTACCAAGCACTAATTAGGAAACTTTGAATGCCAGAATCAATACAGAAGCGCGAAATAGCAAAGCAAATGGCGAAGATAGACGGGCATGCGTTTATTCGGTTTTATGATAAGGCAACCCCTTGGATTGATGAGCGAGTGTGGATTAAAGCTAAGTGTTATTGCCCTACTGATGGAGAATATGACGGTGAAGAATGGTACAGCCCCTTTACTCCCATAAACCTTTATAGCTGTATAGAAAAACATAAGCTTTGCGTTGACTCAAGAAAAGAAATTACGGTCGTTAAATTTGAGCGTGAAAGCAAGATGATGACCATAAAAAATAAAGATCAAGACGTGGCTATTCTGTTAGCCGTTATAGCTAAAAACGCCTAATTAACGCAATGGGAAATTATTATGAGTAAAACAGTAGAGATACACATGCCAGATGTAGACGTTTATTGCCCTAAGTGTGATGATGAAATATGCGTTAATGGCTCATGTTTTGAGGTTAATAGCCCGAAACATTTTGGTGTAGCAAATGCTTATTGCGATAATTGCGATTATTACTTCACGATAGGGTTGGTAAATTAAAATGAAAAAGTTATCGCAGCCACAACAGATAGCATTAGATAAATTAATTGCTATCGGTAAACCATCAACAAGCAAAGAAATAAAAGTACAGATTATTACAATGCAGTCTTTGCAAAAATCTGGATACGTCAAGCCGGTTGAAAATTTTGGTGATGATGAAACATTCGGTCGTGAGTGTGAATCCATTCATTGGCAATTAACAAAAAACAGTAAATAGGAAGCAAACATCATGGCTAAAGGTGACGATTTTAAAGAATTGTTCGACGAACTAATAGAAACAGATGAAGAATTTAATGGAGCGATTGAGTCACTTGATAAAGTAATTGAATATAAAGGGCGAATCATAAAGTTATCGGTTAGCTTTGAAGAGAATTAATGTAGGAAACTTACTTTATGGCATTACATATCTTAAAAACCGACCCTGATGTGTTTTTTTCTAGTAGAGAAGGGCTTAAAAACTTTGAAATTCGGTTCAATGATCGAAACTTCTCTGTTCGCGATACTTTGCTGCTAAAAGAAACAAAATTTTCAGGCGAGCAAATGAAAAATGGTAGGGCATTAGAGTACACAGGCAGAACTATAAATAGTGAAATTAATTATATTCTCCACAGCGGCTATGGCCTTTCAAAAGGGTGGGTGATTCTTGATGTTTCCCACACTAAGTTTAACGATTAACATATAGGAAGTTTTATGACTTGGTTAAGAGATGAAAACACCAGTTCTAGTACTAAATACGCTTATAAAAAAGGTGCTTTAGCCGCTGCAAATAAAGAAAAAGTTGGTGACAATCCTTACGATGAAAAATCGAATCAGCATTGGTCTTGGATGCAAGGATTTACCGGCATTTTAAGCCAACTATCCGGAATTTCCGGACAGTTCAACAAATAGGAAATTCTTGGTGTCGTAATTGATTACGGTACCACACTTTAAACCACTGAAAATATAGGAACAACCATGGACAATCAGCACAAGAAAATCAAAGGTTATAGAGACTTCATGACACTAAGAAAACGCTACGTAGCTCTAAATTTTATACTGTTTACGCTTGTGTTGAACGAAAAATTTACCAAAAATATTGATGACTATAAAACTGTAATAAAATGTCACGGTAATGACTGTGGCGTATATCATCCACCAAAATAATTAAGTAGAAAATAAAAGAAAAAAGCCCTGATGACAGGGTTTTTATCGCACTTTATTCAGTAATAACAATATCAACAAAAGCAATTCGCTCCGCTTCATTAACAACTAGTTCCATTGTTAATATATCATCAATTTTATCTTTTGATGCTTGTGTCAACTTGACAGTAAACTCAGTCGCTTCAAAAGTTTGTCGTTCATAATAAACGGGTATGTTTTTAAATGATATCTCGTCATTATCAGAAGATAAAACTAGGCCGACACCTTTTAATTCAACTTTTTCAATACCGTGCTTTTCTGCTACAACAAAATCTTTAGGTGAAGCGGATAGCTTTTTATCGATTTTAATTGCAAAACTTTCACTGTTAGTGCGGTTACGTATAAAGTTTAAAGTGATCATTAAACTGCCTTAAATTCTCTTATGTAAAAGCTCATTGATGGTAAATCAATAGTATCACCAGCATCATTACTGATTGCCTTATCGTTGGCATCGATACAATATTTTACTTCTTCAGCCACAGTATCGATAATGGCCATACAGATATCATCGGCAACTGCTGCAGTTTGGCTTTGGTCTATACCTGACTTCCCGTTAACCGTTACTTTTACATCCTCACCTTCGTCAACAATATTGATATCAGCACTTGTTATTGCAGCTTGAGCCATAACTTTCGCTAGAAATTGCGCCCATGAATCCGCTTTAACTGGATTTTTAACCAAAGCAATGGCGTTTGCGTTATCTTTTGAATGCTGAGGGCCGTTGCGTTTACTGTTTGAACTACTGAAAAATGTTGCCATGTTATAGCTTCTCTATGCTGTAGGTTGATGTGATTTTAAGTATTAAAAAGTTTGGAGTCGTTTTTATTAATTGTAAATTACGTTCTTCTAATAAAAATTTTGTAGTTATTTGAGATGAAAAATGAACAGTATTGGCATGCTCTTGTTGTTCCCCAGGGTACGTTGAAAGAATTAAGTCACTAACAATGGTGGCACTAAAAGCATTTTCTAATTGCTCTGCAGTAATCGTATGAACGGCCACTTTAGTCGTAATCGAATTAACTTGACCTTGTTCAACTTGTTCACCCGGTAAACTCGTTATCGATAATGCATCAACTAAATTCGCAACTAACGCTTCCTCTCTTTGCTCGCCAATGACAGTAAGGATATCAATATTAGCGATAATCGAATTAACTTCGCCCTGCTCAACTTGTTCGGCTGATAAAATTGTTATCGATGATGCACCGGCTAAAACTACCGTCAGCGCTTCTTCTGATTGCTGACCAGTAACACTATGAACATCAATATTAGCGATAATCGAATTAACTTCGCCCTGCTCAACTTGTTCGGCTGATAAAATTGTTATTGATGATGTGCCGGATAAAATTACCGTTAGCGCTTCTTCTGATTGCTGACCAGTAACACTATGAACATCAATATTAGCGATAATCGAATTAACTTCGCCCTGCTCTATTTGTTCTGCAGATAACGTTTTTATTGATGATGTACCGCCCAAATCAATCCATGCGCTAGCATCCATATTAACGCCTGTTGCGTCATTGCCACCTACAGTATCGATTAGTCTCGTTTGGCCACTACTATTATTGTGATCACTCGCTGTTGCGTCCCATAAATTAGTAGTGGTTGCCGTATCGATGTTTTTAAGTGTTACAGATTTAACACTAACGTTGGCGTTAAACCCAGATTCATTACCGGCACAAAATGTTTTTATAAGCGCATTATCTAAAACACCAGAAGGGAATGTGATAGACGCGCATATCTCCACACCATCTTTTAATACTCTTAAATTATCGCCTCGTCTCTCCAATGTTAAAACTGCGTAAGTGTCGACAACAATTTCACCTACTGATGAGTTGCTTCTTACAGCGCCACCCCTTTTGTACAAGGTGTATGTTCCGTTCGGAGCATTGTACTTACCGAAATAAAATTGCTCATCACTTGCGCCTGTTGCCCAAGTGCCGAATATCATCTCGTAATTTGAGCTTATAGCATTCCAAGCCATATTTATTTCAAGATCGCAATTAGTTGGCAGATAGAATGGAGTATCTACAGATAAACTTTTTGCGCTACCAGCGAGCGTTAAAGCCCAAGCCACTAGATTAGCTCAACCGTATAATCAAAATCAGCAAACGGAATACGAACAAAAAGCTTACTTGCTTGTTTGTTGTCAGTTTTTAACTTGTAAACTTTATCACTCGTATTTAAGTGGGCTACTTTACCGAAGTTTTCATAACCGAATTCATCATGCGACAACGTTGTAATTGTACAGTTTTCTGGCAGGACATCGTTGAGTGTTATCTTGATGTTTTGACCATGATAATTATCAACAATTTTTTCAGTGAATATAGCTTTAGCTTGATTGTACTTAAGTAACGATAATTGACTAAATGGTTGCGAAATTGACACTGATTTTGAAAGAAAATCATTCAACTGCTCTGTGGTCATAATAGCGGCAGATACCAACGTATTTGCGCCGTGAATGTTTCCCATTCCGTCAGATGTAGCTGGGTCTAAGCCGAAGTATGAACTTGCATCGCTAGCAGTAACAATCGTAGCATCAGCAAGAGAAAATAATGGGTGCGCTAAATCGGACTGAATAGTGCGCAATTTTCTCCAAATATCAGTTTCAACGAAAAACCCCCGGGCTTGCCCTGAACCCACTTGTTTTTTATCAAAAGAAATTATTGCTTCGCGCACTTTTTGTAATGTTTTTTCAGGGTTTTTCTTTATATATTCGTTATGAGTTATCACTTTACAGCCCCTATTTTATAACGTCTTATTTTTCATTATGCGTTCGCCATTTTTCATCCGACTAAAAACAGCACCTTCAAAACCAGCACACTCAATAAACCGCCTAAATGATTTGTAATCTTGTCGAGTGAACTTTTCATCGAACCGCATCAATAAATCTTCAATGTGCGGTATACCGTCAGTTATCGTTATTAATCCATGTCCCGAGTACGGCTTACCGAATTCATCAACAACAAGCACGCGCACTTGTTTTAATTCGAAAATAAGACGGCCAATTTTTACATGCTTTTCCATTGAATTTTTCGCCTTTAAATGCCGTTATCGAATAACGGCACTAGCTTTACCGCTAGTATCAAACCCTGAAGTAGTCCAAGTGTGAATAGCTTGATCACAAGACCAATCACCATTTACCCGATCATCACCGCCTGATATAACAATCAACCCTTCAGACATTATTTCGGGATTACCTGGCACACTAAAACTACACTTGAGTGATTGTCGTTTAATTCTAGAAAGTTCAGCTTTAGCCGCATTGGTTGCTTGAACAGCATCAACATACCTTCCTGGTAGTCGAGCAAATGGCCCTTTACCAATAGAAATAGTTTTATTTGTCGATGAACCCTGATCGAAATAGTCTGCTTTAACACCGTAGAACTGATCTCGTTCTGGAATTTCAACATCTAACGTCTTTAAACCGTTATATAGTGCGATATCAGTATCTTTAGGGATAATTAGATTTGTAGAAGATAAACGTTGCCCTGATGTGTTTTTAACTGCTCCTCGAGGTGCGAAAATCAGCATACCATCGTATGTCTTTGCAACTGCATCATATGCAGCAGCCAAACGTTGTAAAAAACTTAAATCACTTTCATTTTTTTGATCTAAATGAACAAAGAATTTATCGCGTAATAATGGATGCACATTATCTTTTAAGTTAAGTCTTGCTGATATTCTCCTGACAATATCAGCAAGACTTACGCCTGAATATGTTTCGCTTCTTCTTCCTTTACTAGGCGAATTAATATGAAAATCATTAGCCGTGGCAACAATCTCTAATCGAGTCGGCAAGTATAAAGGTTTTACTTTCGTGATAGTAAACAGCCCCATATGAAAAAGCGCTTTATCTTCTAAGTAACCCCATTCAAGTGTGATCCTATCTCCTGATTTTATATCGTGAGTTAGGTTATCAGCGCTGATCATGAATCGTAAAGAGTCACTGCTATATCCGGGATTATCCGTTAGCTGAACGAAAATAGCGCGCTTATTAAAGGCTTCTGAATTGGGGCCAGAAACCCTTATCGCCGGGGTTAGTTTTAATCCCATGCGGTGCGCCTTTTAACTGAAGTCAATGTCCGTACATCCGGTATTTCAAGCGTTAAATTCGCTGGTAAATATAATCCGTAAGATACAACGTCTGGATTTAGTATCAGGAACTCTTGTTCAACGGTATCGGAATAGCTGCCAACGTGACGTGACAAAAAACTATCAACGGTATCATTTGCAATCGTTTCTCTAAGCATCGTTGGCCATTTCCTTTAATTGAACGGTAAAATTGACCTTTCTGCCTTTTCCATTTGGCAAGGTTTCAGACGTTCTTTCGTTAACATGCTCAATGGTCCATAAGCCTAATACGTTGCCACCGATAACCAATACAACAGGTGCTTTCTTATTTTTTAGCGTAAATAGGGTTTCTAGACGAGTGTCAGCATTTTTCTCATAACAAACGCCATCTAGTTGCCTTTTCTCTAATATTCCACCTGTTGATTCTGTGCGGGGTTTAGATTGTAATAATTTAGTTTCGTTAAATGATGTGCCGCTGGAGCGTTGATGTGCATCAAGTGCAGTGCCATCACCCAAAGAATAAATAAACTCGCCATGATTATTTGAAATAGACGCCATGATCATTGTTATTGGCCCTGTTAGTAACTTGGAATAGAATCTGACATAGAGACATCTAATTTGTCGGACAAGTTTTCGCTGACGAATGATTTAAAACGGCTTTCGCTTTCATTCACTACTTGCTCTACGTCTTGTTTGTTAGCGTCACCGTGAATAATAATATTTGGTGAGAATTGTATGGTGGGTGCTGAGTTTTTTGTCACTGTTGAACGTTCAAGTGCATTGTGGCCATCAAAGCTTTTATTAATGACCTCTGCAACTTTTACAACTTGAGCATTATTCGTAACACCATTTTTATTTGTGTCATTATCAAATAAACCACCAACCTCACCACCGATAAAACTAAATAACTCTTCACCGGCTATTGCGCCAATAATGCCGCCGATAGCAGTACCGATAATTGGTACGAAAGAACCTAATGCGGCACCCGCTGCCGCGCCCCCCATCGAGCCACCAATAGAGCCAATAATTGAACCCGTATCTTTTCCTTTGGTTGCTGAGTCGCTACTGACAACATCACTCAGTGCATAAGCACCAAGGCCCGCAGCTAAAGCGGTACCAACAATGGGAACTTTTGAACCCAAACGTTTTAATTTTCCCAGTTTACCTTTGCCTGATTTACCTTTACCGCCACCAGCAAAACCACCTAATGCCGTTCGACCTAAACTTGCATTTAATCTATCTAAAGCAATTGACGCTCTTGTTGCATTGGCTGCTGTTTTAGTTGTTGTTGAACCTAATTTTGCCTCAGAAACTCGCCTTTTTAATGTCACAACCTCCATCGCAGCACCAGCAACGCGCCATGCAATCATCCCCGCTTTAAGAATGGCAATAGCAGTCGCAGCACGAATAACAACTCTGGCAACTTCTTCGTTTTCGTTAATGAATTCAGTACCAGCATCAGCAGCCCGACTAAGTACCTCGGCACCCGCTGAAATCATAGGCAATAATTCTTTGCCAAAAACCATGGCGAAAGCTGCAAAAGAATCTCGCATTTGTTTTGTTTTGAAGTTTGTAGTGGCTTGTTGTTTGCTAAATTCCTTATCAAGTGATGTTCTCAGGGCAACTGCATTGCCTGATGCTTTCATTACTCGTTCTAGCTCTTTGACATTGTTAATAAGTGGGCTAATAGCGCCGATTGATTCTTTACCAAACAATGTCGAAATGATTGAATTTCGTTGATACTTTGGCTTTTTCTCTATTTTTTCAATTAATGAGTAAATAGCCCCAACAGCGTCACGTTGCATATCTTTGGATAATTGAACAGGGTCTAAACCAAGCTTACCCAATGTGCCTTTTTGACTACCGGATAAAGCATCACCTTGTGTCAATGTTAATGCCATATTTTTGGCGGCTGTAGCGCCCATTTCTGAACGATTACCGTTAGCAGATAATATGGCGGCACCTAATGCAGCTGATTGCTTAAAATCAAGCCCAGCGCTCATCATGATACTACCCGTTCGAGTCATTAAATCAGTGACTGCCGTCGTAGACGCTGCAGAGTTATCAGATAAGTGGTTAATTGCTGAGGCAAGTTCAGCACTTTGTGCCATGTCCAGTTTCATACTGGCCATCCAAGTCGCTACTGACTTACCGGCTTCTTTAGCGGTCAAATCATCAAAAGCCACTGACATTTTAGCGGCAAGCTTACTAAACTCTTCTAAATCACGTTGTTCTCGACCAGCACGTGCAACATTAGCACCAGCACCACTGGCAACTATTTGCGCCAATTCCGTCGGGTTCAATCCTAAATCAGGTGCAGCAGTGACAATCCATTTTTGTAATTGTGCTAATTTTTTATCTTGCTGTTTATCGGATAATACCGCACCAGAATTTGATTTGAATGACGCTTTTTTAGATACATCAACCATTGATGTTTCAAAATCAGCTGCCTGTTTTACTACACGACTACCGGCATAAAGGAAACTCCCTGCAGCAGCAACCGATATCATTTTATCGTTACGTTTTCCTCTTGCATCTTGCAACGCTTTCTCAAGTTTATTTAACTGGAATAATCGCTGTTTTTCCTTTTGAAAATTTCGCTGTCTTCTAGCTTCAAGATAATTTTCAACTCGCTTTACTTTTTCAATTCGTCTCGCTTGTTCAGCTAATTTACGGTTGGCCACAAGTGTTTTAGCAGCAAGTAAACGTTGGCTTTTTGATAAATCTCCTACGTTGCCAGCAGTAGAAACAAGTGTTTTTTTAAGGGCTTTCATTCTCTTTTGCTGTAGGTCATATCGATGCGTTAATACTTTAAGGCTTTTGCTTTGCGCAATAGACTGACGCTTTAATGAAGCACTCATGACGCCGCCATTTTCACTGACTTGTTTGCCCGTTGCTTTTAATTCATCGCGTGTTTTTTTAATGGCTAATCGTGTCGCATCCATATCGGATTTAACATTAGTGAATGCTTTTAAATCTTTCTCGCTCTGGCTGAATTTCTTCGCTTCAGCGCGAGTAGCTGACAATTCTTTTTTAAATTGCTTTTGCTTAGCTGATACAACCGCTAATGATTTTGAGTACTTGTCGTCTAATGCGACCTGAATATTATATTTAGACCCACCCACAACTTATCCCTCAATTTTTTTTAGTGCCATTTCATAACGGCTCATGGCACGGTTTACTTGCCATGCTTCTACTTCACTTGGTGCTTGATTGAATGCAATCATCAATGCGTCACAAATATTATCTATCGAGCTGTTTGAAAGGAGCCAGCGCCCTCTTGCAAAAAATCATTTATACGCCCTTGCAACATATTCCAATCGCGAACTGATAAAGCACTGATTTGTAAATCATCTAAACCAGAGCAGGCTTTCGTGATGAATTTAGATCGCTCATAAGGCATTTTTTCTGTATCGGTAATTGTGGACATCAAACGAGAAACTTTGACTGTCGGCACGGTATATTTGATTGTTTCAACGGTAGGAAGTGGATCATAAAGCGCGGGAGATTCAACATTAAATGGTGTGCTATCTAAATCAAAGTAGAACTCGCTAGAGCGATTTACTTGTTCTTCTGCAGCGCTTTCCAATGAATTATAATCAGGCATTGAAAGCAACTCTATTTGAGCATCACTTAAGCCTGTCGTATTACGAATTATTGCATCCGTAGATTGCTCTTGACTATGACCAGATTCAGTAAATATTTTTTCATAATCACCAAAACTGAGCACTTTCATATCGATTATCGTAATGTCTGAAATGGGCATTAACAGCGAATGTTTTAGAAAGGTTTTTTTATTCATTATATTTCACCAACAAAAAAGCCCTCAATTGAGGGCTTAAATATAAAAATTAATTTCTAACGAACAGCGTCAAGAAATTCACTTGTAAAATCTATGCCGAACATGATGACTTTTTGCGTATCTAAATTCATGTCGTGAATGACTTTTCCGTCGATAGTCAATTTATAACTCGCCGCGTGCCCATCAACTGACCAAATATTCTCTTCGCTTATTTTAGAGCTGTCTTTAGCCCCTTTAGTTACAACACCTGTTATTTCATGAGTATAAACAATCATGCTACCATCGGATTCTTTAACAGATTCTTTAAACGTTAATACATAAGTATCACCCGTAGCGACACCAAGTGCTAAAGCTTGATTTGAAGTCATACCTTCTTGTTTGAATGAGAAAGCATTAAGTTTAAAACCTTTATCACGAAAAGATTCAATAATACGACCTTCAGTGACCGTGTCCGTCAAACGTTCGGGTACTGGCGGCATGAACTCTTTGGTTTTACCTACCATCGGTATACCATTCGAGTGAGCCGCAATTGAAATAGTTGTACTGTGGTTCATTTTATTCCCCTAAATATCTAGTGCAGCAGCCGCAAGTGCGTCATTTTCAAATAACTCAATAACCGGATTTTCATTGACCGGATAGCCATCATATTCAACAACAATATACCAACGACCTTGTGTCATTGCTGATGCACTGTTTTTCTTTTCATGCAAATAGCAACGCGCCTTTGGTGCCACGATTTCACTATTATTCAAAGACTCCAGCCAATTATTAATAATCAACAGCCGTTGATTAATAAACGTAGGTGTTAACCGTCTACCGTGGTTCAATTCTAATGATGCTGACACTTTACGATGGATTTCTAACTGCAAACCAACATCCGAAATAAACCGACCCGTTAAATTTCGATTGCCAATTAAACTAAAACCACCTGCACTCGTACTAGCAAAGTAACAAAGCCCGTGTTTATTAAGTAAATTACCTTCGGTACCAGGGTTTGTGAAACTGTATTCATATTCGTGATCAACACTTTCAATGGCAACGCCACGATGACCAGGGTTTTCATAAACCTCAAGTGACGCATACAAGGCCGCAGCTACAATATCAGCTGGCATAGTTACCTTGCCAAAACTTCCAGTAAAAGAAACATTGCCCACCGCCACTAAAGCGTGGTACATACCAGTATCTTCATTGCCAAGGGCATCACCAGCAGCGGTTACTTCTGCTACGGTTCCTGATAGAACATTAAGCACAGGGATGGCAAGCAACTTTTTACCCATGGCAACTAATGTTTGAGCAACGCCTATTTCATGGGAGTAACCTGGCGCAAAAATAATTGTCGGTTTTTCTTTAGCATTCGCTAACGCCGCAATACCTGTTTTTTGTCCGGTACCTGAATCGACTTTACCGATAATGTTTTGCATTGTTGCCGCCGTATCTGCCCCTTCTTCAACACGAATAACATATACTCGACAGTCAGCAAACTCTTTAATTTTATTGACGGCATGAATTAAAAATCCGGTACCAGCATCTGTCGTATCTAACTTAGCGATATCTAAGTCATTACCCGCTAATACTGGAACACCGAACGGATATATTACGGGATCAGCATCAGGTGCCGTTGACACTATGTAAACAACTTGGTTACTAGGCGCACCTATTGGTGTTCCTGTTGTTCGACGTAAAAACTCAGCACCATTTTGCTTAAAGTTTGTATTGTTCGACATTATTTATTGCCTCCCGACTTTTCGTTTTTTTTAATTTTGCCAAGAACACCTTGCGCAATATAAGTCTGTGCATCTATGGCGCTTAACTTGACCGTTTCACCTTTTTTCAGGCATTGACCAAAAATCAGCTTTTCTTTTAATACTTCATAAGTTAATAATTGAGACGTTTTCACGTAAAAACTCCTAATTTGAGATATAAAAAAACCTCTGAAATAGAGGTTTTTATTTGTCGTTGGCATCCAACTTTTTACATTTTGTTATTTTTGATTTTCTGGCACTTCGTCAATCGTCGCATCAGCAAAAATAAAATCAATTTCAGCTTGATTGAATAAGCCGCCGATCATTAAATCGTCAAACCCTTTTCTGAGACTTTTATCATTTAAACCAACGTATTCACCCGTATCAATTTTACGTAACCGATTTGATAGCTTAGTATCTTTAGTCTCTAAAGCATCAAGCGCCATAACACGAAGAGTATTTTCTTTATCTTCACCGACTCGATTCCAAAACGCATTTGACGTTATGCGGCGATAATTTTTTGGCTGTAAGGCTAATTTTTTACTTACATGAATCGCTGACATTATTGAACCCTCAAACAAAGAGGTAGCCCACTATCACTATCTATTTTAGCGATGGGATTACCTATTGCTTTTATAAAATATTGAGAAATATTGTCACTCCCATTTGATAAGATCCACAAGTAGCCATTAACAAAAGCTATTCCTGTGCAATTAGAGTAGTTAGCATTAAACTGAACGCCGGTAAAAACCCATTGGGATGTATATTGATATACTGACGTAGAGCCAACAAGCCAAAAGTAAACGCCATCCCAACAAAGACCTTGTGCTTGTGTTTCTTGGCTTGCATAACTATGATTAGTGCCAGTGTAAACACCGGCAGTTGTATACTTATAAACTTTATCAGTAGTATTATCAGCAAGCCATAAATGGGTGCCGTCAAAACAAATATCTAATGGAAGGTTGGCCTCATCGTTAACGCTGAAATTAAAACCCGAGTAGATTCCAGTTGCTGAATACTTAAAAACAATAGAAGCTACCGAATCACAAACCCAGAAATTAGTACCATCCCAACAAATACCATATGGATTATTTGTTTGTGTCGCTACACTAAAATTAACGCCAGTATAAGAGCCCGTGCCGTCAATTTGATATACTTTATTGTTCGACCCACTTCCTACAACCCAAAAGTGAGTACCGTCCCAACAAATACCGTATGGATAACTAGTGGGCGAACTAAAAACCTCTCCAGTAAAAACACCATGATTAATGGTCGCGTCTGGGTACTTGTCTATATTTGGCTCAACCCAACCAAAAGGTAAAAAAGTATCACCAGCATTTTTAAAAGCGCCTTTTGATACATCAATGTTAAAAGGTGCTGTACTGTTTAGTGGAACACAACTAAGACCACTTGATTTTAATATACCTTCACTCATATTTTATAGTTTCCATCACTGTCTTTGTATGCGGTATGGCGAACATTCTTAACTTGAATATCAATAGAATCATAAGGAGTTTTATGCATAATTATTTTTTTACCTACAGGGGCTAGCAACCGACATTTATTAATGTCAGATAACTCAACGGACTCATCAACGAGAAAGTCGAATTCTTCACCGTCGTTAGTCGGAATTTGTAAATCAGCCTGAGCTAAAAACACATGGAATTTACGTTTACTTGTAATGGCTATTTCATTACTGTTTATGTAAAACGGCTTGTAATCATCATCATGGTGGTGATTTTCATATTCAGGTCTTGAAATATAGTCCATTGCTGGAGCTACATTAATATTAAAAACAGTTTCCGAGCTAACTTTGATATAAGTCTCTATCGTTACTTGAATACCATCGTTTTCAGGCGTTCTAATAGGGTACTTCGAACCAAGGCGTATATAACTATGCGGAAACTCCACACCGTTTGCCGTTGCATAAAGTAATAATTCTCTAGCGTCATAATTGGCATCTGGAGCAATACGTAAAACAAGCTTCCTCTGGTCTGTATTGTTAATATCAACATCATGGCTAAGTACTGCACCATCTTTGACATAATTATCTAATGATGTTCTATCTAAGTTAAACTCAGGTAACAATCCATTCGCATCACCGACAGTAACTTTAGTAAATGATACCGCATGACCGGCCGCTTTCGCAGCAACTTCACCGTCAGCGCCAGAGTCTAAAAGTTGTGTTTGATTTTTAATTATCATATTGGTCGCGCTACTATTATAAATTCTGTTTGAGTGACATACCCAGTTGATTCAAGACTATTGACGCCGATACCGATCATTACATTTAGCGTATCCCGCTCATTAATAGCATCAAGAAGCTGTGCGTTTAAAACACTAAGATTGTTGGTTGTTAATGGAGATAATCCATTATGTAGTGCTGAAACATTAACTTGATAAGGAACAGCATTACCAGAAAAAAAAGGCGTGAAACCGTTTCCGATCACTGCTCTTTTAATTCCAGCCCGAGTTCCTGATAAAACTCTTGATGGCCAAGCTGCCTTAATTTGTTCTCTTTTTAGCTGCTCAGTTGCATTGCTATCCCAATACTCAATACCTTTATCATTAGCAAGTGTATTAATGGTGTCAACAGGAGTTTTATCTGGATCCAGCAGTGTTGAATAAATGCTTGCATCAATATCTAATAGTTTGTCGAATGCGTCCAAAAAAGCTTCTTCCAAACGAGAGCGATTCGGCGGCAATAATTGATGTGCTTTCATCAAACGATTTCAACTATTATTTGTGTGCAATTAGGTGCGCTATTGGCATCGCCTTTTATTTCAACAGCCGGACTAACGACTTCATATTCTGGTAAATTCTTAGCGTAAAGTATGCCACCAACATGTGTTGCATTAACATTTGCATCAAGCTTTCTTTGTTTATAAGCGTATTTACTGAGTTCAATTTCAAGCTGTTCTTTAATAAAAGCTGGGTTTTGCGCTAAGGTATTTTTCACTCTTACGTGAATTACATAATCAAGGTGAGTCGCTGCTTTAACTGTGACAACATCAGTCTCTTCTTTGATGTCTTCACGATGAATATAGCCACTAACAGAACTGACTAACTCAGCGTCAGCAAGTCCATCGTTGGCTAATATATAAATATCCACGTGTCCCGGCGATGTCTTTCTACATGCCGCATCGCGTACTTTTTTAGCGTTACTATCATCGCTAAATTTATACTTAACATTAATCTCACCTGGTACACTTTGGTCAACAGTAATAACAGGGCGATCACCAACCGTTCTAGCGTGGAATTCATAGCCTTTTCTTGAACCGGGTTTGATTGCAAAGCTGGCAAGATAATATCTGGTTAATAAGCTATCATCTGATTCAAGTATTTCAAATTTAGGTGGGGTTAATTCTGCATCAGCTTCCTGGATAACTTGCCGTCTTAACCCTAAATCAGCCACTTTCGCATCAAGCATGTCATGTTTTGCAAAACTAGAGAAAAGCTGCAGTGCCTTTACGTTGGCTTGTTGCATCTTTAAGTTAGCGACATAACAGCAACCCTGAACAACCTTAGCAAACATTCCCGCATCATCCTGTATTGCTGCAGTGACATTGGCTAGGTTGGAAGGGTCCGTTTTTAATGTGTAGTCAAGGACATCTTGAGTAAATTGCTGTAAGGCAATATCAAAACCCGGTGCACGTAATAAGTTAGGTACTTCAGGAGAAGGAAAATAATTACTCATAAACTAATTTCTCGATTGCGCCCGTTAAACCGGACGATAACTGATATTTTAAAACCATTGACATGAACACCTGAAACAATACGAATAAGTTCAGCTTGCCTAAGGTTGCAAATGGGGTTGTAGTAGCATTCTGCAACATACGCAGCACACTTTGACAAATACGTAGGCGATACAGATTTACCCTGTAGAGAATGAAGTTTAGAGCCATAATTCCTACGCTTTAATCGATGGTCCAAAGGCGTTAACACCGCATCTTTAAACCTAATGGCATACTCTTCCCAATCAGTAACCGTTTTGCCTGTAACAGGATTTATATTCATACGATGGAGTGTTGGCCAGCAGAACTACCACCAGCAACATTTGCTTTCGCTTTGCTGGTTAGTTGATTAACAGATACTTTGGCTAACACTTTAGCCATTGGCTTTATGAAACAATGTTCATTATCAACTTTAAAACCAGCCGCTTTAAATTCAGCCACCAATTCCGCTTCCCAATCTGCCGCAGATAAAGCCATGTTAAGGTTTCCCTATAAAAATAGTGTTTCCACAAGACATATGTGGTGAGCCGGTATAAGCACATATTGTATTTCTACTAAGTGCCTCGTCTAAAGCCGTTCCGTCAGAATTCATGAATACTTTTGGCGCAGTAACTTCGGTATTACCTTTTGAATTGACCGTTGTTTTACCTTTGGTGTTAATTACCGCTTCACCGGATAAATCCAAGGTTAACTTTTTAACTTCATGATTATAAATAACAGTAGATCCATCAGGATAAGTACGTTTGTGCTCAGATGGATTGGTATCGATAAAATCAAATTCATCTGAACTGAGGCCAACTAATGCCATGCATGCAGACGTGTCACGGCCACCTGTTATATTTAACAAGAGACATTGCTCACCTATGCTAGGCGCACGATATTCAATAACGCCTCCTGCAGCTGGAGCAAACCATTTTATAAACGGTGTTTTGTTACTGCCATGTTCAACTTTTACGGTTTTATTATCTTCGCTAAGTTCTATCACTTTACCCGGTATAATGAGGTTATCTTGTCGACGTTGCATTTCATTAACAACTGCAGATAACTGCACTATTTTTTCAATAATTTCATCACTCATGAACTATCTCACCAATTAGCTTATAGTCTTCATCAGTTTTAGGGTTGATACCTAAATACAATTCATTGAACTGTTTTGGTGTTTCTTTTTCAGGTGAAGCAACTTTTACTTTTTGTACGAAGCTTACGCGCCATTCTTTTATGCCTTTTTGCAAGCCTGTTGTATTCATTCCAGTGATATTTTCAGGTGCACAACAACCCTCACCTAGCCCCCAATGGTTATAAGACACTTTTTGTTTTACAAAACTAGCAAGGTTAAACACTGCTTTATCTGCATCAGCTGTATTTGATGAAATACAGCAAACCAATTCCATATTGAAGGGCTCAGATAAAGAACCATCCCCTGAATCTGACACTGTAATGGCGCCTGAACTGTCGCATAATATAAAAACAGCCGGTGTTACTAAGTTTTCAAGTTCATCCTCATCTTTGAATACGGGATTGAAAAGCACGGTCTGAATTCCCCACGCTTTGACTTCGGTTTCGATAGCATCGATATAATCACTGATTTTTAACATGGAATTCGTAATTCAACTCTTGTTGTAAAATGATGTTAAAACGTTGGCCGATGAGTCGTTCTTGTTTCTCTAAAATTTCTCGACCTTCATATTCAACTTTTAAACCGACTTTTTTTAATGGGTAACGTGGCCATAAATTGTGACTTTCAGGGTTTTGTTGATTTTTTTCAAACAAACTATTGCGGACTTCATCGTGATCAGAAGCATGCTTGCTCGACGCCCTTCGCCAAGCCATATCTTTAGAAACAAATGCACCACGAAACGCATGGCCCCTAACAGATACACCCGCTTTTGTTTGTCTTACCTTGCCGATTGAAATGGCATGTATATCATCAAGGCCAACCCAAATAGAGGCTTTGCCTTGTTTCGTTTTTTCAATATCAAAATAAATACGGTCTCTAATCCCTTTAAGGGCAACATCAAGCTTTGCTGATAATGTTTTTGCAGCTTGGGTTGATACCCATCGAGTAACCTTTTTTAGCGATCGATTAATGGCAGCATTTATTTTGGTCTTGTTTATCGGGTCTTTTAAAAAATCACTTACCTGGTTCTCTTCAATATCTAAATCGTAAGATATATCCATTTGCTAAAATCCGCGTGATGGTTGAATTTCAGTTGATTTTTTTAATGCACTTAACACTAATACTGATGTAGTTTCTTGGGGGTAAAATATATCTGCAATACGTCGTTGTCCTAATGCTGTTTCAACGATGGCATCAACATATATTTTTTTGCTCAACCTTTCGCCATGTATAGTCAGTGAGCCATTTTTCATTTCTTTGAAAATACTTTCTTTACCTTGCTGTTGAACTTGTTTGGTATCAAAAATGGCAAGTTTTTTCTTTACCGAATCATCTGGTAACGTAAATGTATGCATGTTGCCAAAAACAGCCATAATTTCGCTATCTGCCTCTTGCATAGCCTCATCAAAAACATTAGTAAAACTCATAAATTCACCCATAAAAAATCACCGACAATATCAATTATCGGTGATTTTAGTTACATCAAAAAAAGGTACTAATTAGTTAGATGAGAAAATTTCACATAACAGCAAAGGATCACGACAAATAGGTAAATAAATCGCTCTAGAACGAATTTCTAATCCTTCATCGTGAGGCAACTCATGCTTGGTTATATGACATTCTCGGTCTTTAGCACTGTTTGCATTCATAACATCGGCTGGAGCACGCAACATGCCAAACAATTCATTGACACCTTCAGGATAGCTAGCACCTTTAGTGGCAACTTCATCAGCTTCATCCGTAACAAAATACACACCACAAATATTAATGGAAGACGGGTCATCAGCGAAAGCGACAACACGTTTTGCATGGATTTCTTCACTGTAAAAGGCTTTGATACTTGGGTGAGCTAAAATGCGCTCAATCATGTCTTGCCCGATACGACACGTCACCTTACTTATAGTTAAATGTCCATGGTCTTTAGCAATTTCTTTGGTTTTTTTTCTGAATGCTTTAAGCAAACCTGGTACGTCAGTACCTGCATTACCAAGTTTTAAATCCAAAACACGCTTTTCAACTTCTAACACGTTAAATAAGTTAACTAATGTATTGCCTTTTCTGTTCTTTACGATGCCTTTTAATGCGGTATAAGCCGTAAATGCGGCCGTATAGCGATGATTATTTTTATGCTTAGCCATGCGTGTTTTAACCAACACAGCAAGCTCCGTCATTTTAAGCTTTTTATCTTTTAACGAGTTGATACGCGTCAGATCACTTGGCACCACTTTATTATCAAATGGGTACCGAATAAGACTAACTGGGACCGCTGATTCTGCATCATGTTGGTCAATATTTGGGTGCTGACCAATTTCACCTGGCATTAAGACTTGTAAAGATTTACCGGCCTTAACAATCATGACTTGTCGTTGTTCAACGTTTTCAACTTTGAACATGTTAAGCACTTCTGAATCAATGTGCGTAGTAGTATCAAAGCCAGTAGTTAATGAAAGCAGTGAAAACGCTTCAGGGTCAAAAATTGTGGATAATTCCATGGATTATTTTCCTACTTAATAATTAAAAATGATTTTTCAAAATTGGCAATAAAACCAGTTTTTTGAACATCGCTTGCACCATCTGGCCACACGATATATTCAGAATTAAATACCGCATTAGCAAAGTACACAGTGCCGTCACCAGTATGTACACCATACGCAACAGTCGCATCTGTAGACGCCGCAACAGCATCGCCATTGGGTTTAACTAATGACCATAATGGCTTATCAGCAGCGGCTGGAATTTGTTTATTACACAATTCACCACGTTCATGCGACCACAATAAAATCAGTGAGAGTGATACTTTATTTGTAATTTTGTCCATTATGCTTCCTTAATCAGTTGTTGCATGTCAATAAACTCTTCATCATCAGAATCTAAGGTGCTAGTGAGTGAGATTTCTTCATCTTTCTTTGCAGCAGCAATTTTTAATTCTTTCGCTGCTTGCTCTGTTGATGCACCTTGCTCAATCAGTTGCCCTGCCATTTCAGGCATACCGGCAGATTTGGCAAGATTATTAATTTGCGTTGTAATTTCCAGTTGCGCTGACGCTTGTTCTTGCGTAAGCGCTTGTAACTCAGTAATTTGATTGGTCAATAAGGTTTTTTCAACTTCATGCGCAGCATTGAGGCCAGCCACAATGCTATTGTGCGTTTTGTCTGTCATCATAATTTTGATCTCTTCTTCAGTTTTAATACCATCAACTAAACCATGCTCAAGCATGTTTTTAGCAGTGAACGTTTTAGCTTGTAATGCTTTGATATCATCAGCATTAACACCGCGGTTTTTTGCGACCAAGGCAAAAAAGTCAGCACCGATTTCATCAACCATAGATTGATGTCTATCTGATTCGCCTTTTTCCAATACGGTTAACGGCGCACCGTCAGCTTTTGCATCACCTGTGGTGAAATACGTTACGTTATGTTTATCGTCGATGATTTCGTATCGACCATAAATAACACCAATGGAACCACCTTGACTGTAAGCGCTTAAATACAACTCAGAACAAGCACTGGCTAAGGCATAATTGGCCGAGAATGAATTACCATTAATAAAGCCTATAATCGGCTTTTCTTTGGCAAACTCTGCGATGTACTGCGCAAAATCAAAACAACCGCTCGCTTCTCCCCCAGGACCGTCAAATTCAATAAATACCTTATGAACTGAACCATCATTTCTTAGTACTTCTAGTTCTTCGCGTAAATCTCGATAACACAGCACTTTATTGCAGTTCGAATCAAGACCATTGAATCGATGTGATGTAGGTCCAAAAACTGACATATGGCAAATTGTGTCTTTACGGGTTGGTTTATCACCACCAATAAACAACTGAGGGTTTTGGTAATATTGTTTAAGTAAACTTAGATTTGTCTGATGGGCGTCTATCGTCATCAGCATCGGTGCGTTCGTCATTAGTTGTAACAGGTGCCGCATTTTTTATACCTCTTTTGTCTTTTGCATCTTGACTGCGTTTAATACCATCAAGATGCTGATCTAGTGTTTTACCACGTCCGTTTGCGACCTCTTCTATCGACTTGATATCGTTATTCAGTTCTTCAACTAATGCCTTAGCAGCTTTAAGTGGATCAATTTCTTCCCACTCTGGCCATATCCATTGTGGATCAAGATATTTGTAAGGATTTTCAAAATAACCTGGCAATTCTATGCCCGTTTTTAAATGGTAACCCTCAATAAACCAGCCTAAGATTTTATTAAATGCAGGCTCTAAAACAATATCTCTAAGTTGACCAATAAACTGCCTATGGTTAATCATTCCCGCACGAATACTGCTGTAGTTAACTTGCGTTAAATCACCGGTTAACTGTTCATAAGTAATGCCAAGTAAACCTGCAATCATGCGCAGAACTTGATTGTTATGCTCTTGATAATTCCCCGCTATTTCTGCAGGTGAAGCTGTTTTTATGTCCTTAACACCGTTTAAAATGGTAACACCACCAACTTTATGGGCTAATTTTTCCGGCTTTTTAGATACACTTGGCGCACCAGGAGTAGGGCTTCCTTCATCAGACTTTAATGCATAAACTTGCTGAGCAATTCGCTTCATACGCGATTTTATTTCAACAGTTTGGTTATCTTTATACTGCTTAGCGAAATCAGCACCAGCAGAAATCCAAGGCTGTGCACTGCTTTGTCCGGCGTGAATGACATCACGTATTGATATAACATCAGCTGCAGGGAGCCAATTAACAGATTCTTCATCGAACTCAGGATGATCACGAGGTAATTTATAAAAAGCGTATTTTTTAATTTTGCCATTTTTAGCGTAAAGAATGCCGCCTCTAACGTAACTACCCTTACCCAGTCTTTCCATTTCAGTCGCTAAACTTAATGGACTAACAACTTGTAATTGAAACGGTATAGGATGAAATGTACGTCGGCGAACAATATAACCAGTGCCATCTAGAAGCATGGTTGTCACGTCAAGCGCTTGAATACCTGCAAAGTTGGTATTGCCATCGAAATCGCAGTACTGGGTCCACTCCGTAAAGCTTTGAATAAAATCTTCGCTGAATAACTTAGGATCAAAAACAATCTTGCCGCCACCACCGATGCAACTAGCTCTGAATCGCGCAGTACCGACACGTAATAACGGGTTATTTCGCAGTAAATGGTGACTAGCGGTTATTTCTTTTCTTAACGCCTGCTCACTTTTTTCATTGTCGTGAATCTCAGCATCAGAGAACAACGCAGAGGTTGCTACATTGGAATAACTCAAAGCACCACCTCTATGTCTATACTTTCCATTACAGGTGTAGGCGATAAAGCCTGCATCATTTGGCTTTGTAAATTAATCAACTGGTTTAGACTAACGTCCGTAAACTGTCTCGATGTGCGTCTACCATTGACATCAGTGAATTCAACTCTTACTTGACGAGTTCCTTTCACTAAGTCTTCGATGGCTTTGCCAACCGTCAGTAAATCTTCACGGGATCCAAACATTAATAAGCCTCGTAATCTGATGTTTCGTAATCGTCTGAATAACCGTTTTCGTCATCTGACTCATTGCTTTTATTGGCTTCGATATCAACCAAACCAAGCGGTTCTTGTGGGCTAGCCAATTGAATTTCTGGTCTAAAAAAATCATATAGCCAAAGCACATAAACCAATAAATCCCATGGTTCATTTCTTGTTTGACCTTTTTTCTTATCCCATTTGACTTTGTTTCCGCTACCGATCACTTCTTCTGCAGTCAGCATCTGAAAATAATTTAAATCGAACACATCACCGACAGGAAAGTGAACATAATTTTTACCGGGCTTTTCATTATTTAGGCGTTCAGCAGCTCTATTTTTTAACTGATGAACGTTGAGGCTTCTATATTCGCAATTTGCTTCAGGGTGTACTTTGAATGTTAATGTGAACTCAGGTTTAAACTTTGCTTTAGCATTTCCTTCACCACGAATGGCATAAATCCAGCCCTTATACGGTGCGCAAAACTCAAGCATGGCTTTCCAAGCATGCCCATTACAGTCCATTACAATCGCTAACGTATATATTTTTCGACCATCTGAAAGTGTTAGTTGTTGCTTTAGCTGATCAACTAAGTTTTTTTGCGTTGATTCATCTTCGGGATCACCATGTACATTTCCGTAATCAACAGCCCATATTTCACCACGTTCACCAATGGCCCAGCGATGATATTCAAACCTGTTTTTTTGCGTATCAACTGACGCTAGAACGCACCGAGTTTGTGATGGTAAACTTTCAGTTGGGCTGTAATATTCACGCCTTTTATACAGTTCTTCAAAATTATTAAGCTTATGAGAGCGCTGCGTATCTGAATACTCAACACCTACTTTGGTATTCATAAAAGACTGCATTTTCAGCGGGTCTTTTTTGGCTTTCTCGTATTCTTTGGCTAATGTGGGGAGTCCGGTGTTAGCATTGTCGTTGTAAGCCATCCAAATATGAAAACCGGCTTCGACCATCCCGCGCTCATTCGTATCACCAGGTTTGTCGCATTTACAACAAAGAGCAGTCCCTTTTTCATCCCATTTTTCTGGCTCTTGATGCGTATCGCAGCAAAAGAACTCTCGTGTCGCTCGATATTGACCAGCCTCAACCATAATGTACTTATGGTGTTCTTGGATTTTTCCGGTGCAAGACGTACAAACAAAATGAGCACTTGAATAATTTTTAGGAGAGTAGCGGAAATTTTCTAATTTCAATCGCTGCATGTGCTGACAGTGAGGACAAGGCACATAAAAATAACGTTGATCAGTTAGCAGGAATTCTTTCGTTATTTTACAAGTTCCCGCCTCTTTTGGCGTAGAGCCCATAACGATTTTTCGTCGGCTTTCTGTTTCAGTTCGTGTGATCGCGTTTTCAACTGGATCACCTTCATTATCTGGATTTTCAGGCCAACCCGATACTTCATCTAAAAATAGGTACCGAATAGTGACCATGCGGAAAGAACCCGCAGAAGTTGCCCAAACAACACTAAAGTCACCACCGAAAAAGGCTTTTTCTGTACTGGTGTTTTTACCAAACATGCACTGTGAAACTGGCGTGCAATAAGTAAATATTTTACCCGCTTCTTTACTGGCGTACTTCTCAGCATCAGTAATGGTGTTCTGTGCCACCATGATATTCGACGGGTCATTAACAATTGACCAGGCGATTGCTGAATTCATAAAAATGGCGTAACCAACACGCGCACTTTTTGCTAATACAATTTTTTCTATATACGGACATTCGAATGCTAATAACCAAGCACGTTGAAAAGCTTTAGGTTTATAAATCTGAGCCGTTGGTTTTTCGTTATCCGTTATCCATGGAATAATCGGCATCTTCGGCGGCGGCACGATGATATTTAGAATACCGCTCGATAATTTCTTTGATAAGTGGCTGTAATTCATCTTCGCCTTTTTCATTCAAACCGGCCAAGGCATCTGAAACAACATCATCAATTAGCTTTACCTGATCCGGTAAAAGAGGAATACGTTTTTGAATTTGGTTTGAAATATCGATCAGTTTGCTTTTTGTAATACCTAACGGTGCGTTATAAAGTTCAAACATTGCGTCTGATGGGATCATTTCACCGATATCTTTTTCATTTTGCAGTTTGATTTTAATTGCTGCTTGTTTCTCTTTTTCCGTTTTCCATTCCTCGGCCGTTTCAGGCTGTTTGGTATTTCCGGTTAACTCTATCGATCTTCGGCCCTTTTCAGCCTTAATCATTCGGATTACTTCAGATTGATATTTCACGAATGCTTGTATTGATTTTTCTAAATCAATTTTGTTTGCAGGGTTTAGTACAACTGAGTATCCGTGTCTTTCATGGTTGCGGATTGTTCGTTCATGTACGCCCAACTTTTCCGCTAATTGTTTTTTAGTAGTCACTTTTTAAAATTCTTGCAGATAGGCTGAAAAGCGGAAAGGGAATCAGTCAAAAAATTTAAAAAAAAATATGTTTCCCCGAGAGTTTCTAACCCGCTAAAATCGAATACCCCCTCCGGAGTACCTTTTCCCAATCCCGAAAAAATCGCTGATTACTTCCAATGCCATAACGTCTTATCACCAACGTCTGGTTGAATAGCGTTAACGCAGTGATTAAAGTTACCTTCAAGCGGCCAGAATAATAGGTTAACTAGCCACATGAATGGAACAATCCAAATGACGCCGCGTTGATATGCTTTACCAATTCTTGATGATATTGCTTCTCGGTAATCACCAAATAATAACGCTGTGTTCGCTAAGCAATCCACTGAAAACAGCACAGCAAGCGCATAACGATACAAAAACGTATGTTTTGGCAGGAATATAAAGCAGATAAACATGCCTAAAAGATAGTAATTGTTGATTAATAATAACTTTAATATTTCCATTTTGTTTCCTATTAAATTAGTAACCACATTCGGCTGATATCTGGCACGTCAGGGACGCTAATGGGGTAGCGCTCTAACAAAGATTGAAGTCAGGAGCCAGATATCATGCGAATAGGGTTGCGGCTCAAAATGGAGGTAAAGAGCCGCAGATGCAAGCTTTCGCTCACGCCACATTAAAAGGGTTATTTACTTAATAGCTTATCTAGCTTGGTGTTGATATTCCCTAATTGCTTTTCTATTCGTACGACGTCTTCCTTGCGCTGCGCCTCGATGCGCATCATATCTTCTTTACGTTGTGCTTTAAGTACCGAGATATTAAGCGTGTTTGCAATGGCTTTATCTTCAATAGCGTTGATATAACTAAATAGTGCAACCGCTACAACTACTGTTGAAGCTAAGTGACCTAAATTTAGTCGCTTATCTAAATGCCAATCACTCATGTTTAATATTACTCTTTAAAGTTGTGCTTAATTTTGATAACACCTATTACAACGTTTTGCTGTTAAGGTTTAATTTGAGATTGCTCTCTCAACAACGTTCTATCTGCTTTACACTGTTGCAACAGTGCTTTTAAATCAAAAATGTAATGGATCAGGTCTTGGTTTGTCTGGCCTGAAAACTTCGGAATGTCGAAGTCCTGTATCAACTGTGCGGGCGGCGTAATTCTCACCACTTGTGTTTGCACTACCACTTCCGGTATCGTCGTTGAGCAACCCAACAACAACGTCAGGCACAAGCTCATCAGCCCATATAACATCAGTTTCATATTCACTGTCCCGTAATTTAACTTTTAATTCTGTTTTTGACTGACTCGTTGATGACGCTATCGACTGTTGAATATTAGAGCGCTTTATTGCTATTCGATCGGTGTTTTTTTGTTGCTTCTCAAGCTCGTCTATCGTTATTTGCTGCGTTGCATTAACAAGAGACATCTTCGAATTGTTATCACTCAACGTTTTATTGCTTTCAATTAACGCAGTGTTTTGAATCTTTAGGCCATAAATATATAAACCAACTGCGCCTACAGCCATAATGCTAATTAATAATGGCAGTAAAATACTTCGTAATTTTGTAAACATAATCTATGGTCTCCATTGAGTGATGCCCTGTTACACCAGGCAAGCATTTAATGATGGGTTGGTAATTTATCGCCATATTGCAGCGCTTTTGCGCCTTAGCAATGTTTCCGGCTCCAGCGTTATAACTAGCCAGCATTAACTTAATTCGTTCTTCTACTGGTCTTGGCGAATACCAAAACCGATATAATTTACTGTCATACCACGCGGCCGCTTCAATATTTGTCCGGGCATCAAAAACCCCCTGACCTTTTCGAATGAATTGCGGTACATCTTCCCACGTTGCGGGCATAAATTGACAAACACCCGCAGCACCAACAGGTGATACCGCTTTAGGTTTAAATCGGCTTTCTTGATAGCACTGGGCTTTTAATACACGCCAATCAATACCAGGCATTTGCCATGACATGGCAGATTTGAAATACAGATCGTATTTAAGCGACTGTAAAGGTGAAGCAGAACACAATGGTATAACAAGCCATGCGAGCAATAAGGTAACGCGCTTTATACATGTCATGCATCTCATTCCATGTTTCTTTAAAATTAATGCCTGATCGCGTATCAGATATTCGCAAGGCCGTTAAAAGAAATACAGTCACCAATGTTGCGGCTATGCTCTTTTTAGCTATAGCAAATAAAATAGGTATTAAAAATTCCATTACATTTATCTAACCTCGGTATATTTCAGGCATAAAAAAACCCCGCTTGAATTGGCGAGGTTTTAACAACAATAGCAAAATTATACGTAATTTCAGTAGTGAGAAAAGGTTGTAAACAACCTGTTTTAATTTATTTTTATTTGTACTAAAAAACTAGTTAGATTTTGAAATTCAACGCGGTGCGCACTGCGCATTGCGTTATATGCAAAATCGTGCTATAGTTATCTTGCTTTAGTTAAGCACTAACCAATATGGAGATTTGAGAGATGGATATAATAATCGTCAAAGAATCTTTCGTAGGGTTTGAAACATTACCAGAAAATGCAAAGGTCTCAGCCAGTCATATCATAAGAGCAATACAAGCAGCTCCTGATATGAACAAATTGAAATCAGTATTGCCTGACGATGTAGTAACAACCGATGGCGTAGAACATCACGCCCTTGTTAAAGATAATTATCAACACGTTGCAGCGTGTATAAAGATAACAATCGACAGCAAGAACAGGGCGGTAGTTGCTTTTCAACCTTACGATTAGATTTGTAAAGAAGTAGGCTAATTCTAGCCTACTTCTTTACTCAAAGTAAAGTTAGTAGATATTAACGAAGCTGAAAACAAAGCAGTACCGTACGAAACAAAATGATTTTGTACGAGATTTTATAATTAAATTTAAAAAAGGAATTAACCATGGAAAATGAAAAAACAATAGGTATAGAGGCGATAAGCCATCTACTAGCCCCACCGAAAGGTGCCTATGAATATGTGAAAAGCATATTAGAATCTAAAGGTGAAAACCCAACACAAGCGGCAAAGAAACTAGATGTGAGCGCATCTACCGTGAAAAGACTTTTAGATGGAGGTAGCTTAACAACAAATATGGCTGCTAAATTACATAACACTTACAAAATGGATATAGATACATTATTCAACATTGAAGCTCAGGCTCACGCCTATGAAGCACGGCACATAGCAAAAACTGCTTAGTTGCTTATTTTGTTGCGCTAGAATTCGCTAGCGCAACAACAATCCATTAAACATACGACAACAATTCGTGCTCAGCTTTTCTTAATAACTTCCACTGCTGTCGATCTAAAGTGATTGCGCCGTTTCTATACCTTAAAGCTACGACCGATATCAGTTCTGGTGGCAATTTTGATATCTTATCATCAATCAGTTCTATGTAATCAGGCACTATTATATTATTTGATAAACTGGTAAATAGATGGAGTGTGCTTGTACTAGCGCAACCAACTTCACAAGACTCCCTGACAGATTGAACGTTAGATTTACTTGAGTAGCTTTGGCCAAGGCATTTCCTAGACCAAAACTTTCCCCACTCTTTTAATTGTAATCGTACATCTCTGATATTATCAATTGTATCCAATGACTAAATCCTCGGCTGTAGACATTTTCATTCTGCAAACTTTGATCACTATAGTTGAAACAGTTTTATATGTAGGTTCATGAATAAACCTTTCCCATTTGCTGATCGTCCCTTCATCCGTTTCTTTTTCACTATTCGATAACAAAGTGTAAAGCTCTGCAACTTCTGCTTGAGTATAACCTCTAGCCTTTCTTGCTACTTTAATTAATGCACCACCACGAACCATTAAATACCCAACCTATTAAGTAATCGAGAGCGCCTTGCTATCACCCATTCATCATCTTGTTGACTAAACCAATCAAGTACCTGCTGTTTATTCAAAGTCTTCAACTTATTTGCTGTTAAGCAATCTAGACGCTGCCAGCTCAACCGTTTTCGCTCTTGATCTGATTGAGGACCAAGGCTGCAGCAATTAACTTGAGACGACATTAATAACTGTACAGTCGTATGACGGTACTAATAAACGATTTAATTTCGGAAAGTCTTTGGCAACCATTTCTACAATGCCAGGATGATCATCGATAATTATCGACTCTTCAATAAATTCATCCTTCAAGGTTGAAATAACATCACGTTTATAATCAATTGTATTTCGGTGATCATCCATCGGCCGCATGATCAGCCTACAGCCATAATCCTGAAATTCATGGAATAACTGAGCTTTAGTTTCATTCCTAACATTCTCCCCACGAGAAGTGACAAACACTATTGAGTGATCTGTTCTGTGTGCCAGGTGCTTGACTAAGTTAATCACCGCAAAGATCGGTTCATCATTTATGCAAGCTTTGTTAAATTCCGTCCAATTGGGTGTGTGACCTCTAACTTCTGGCACTAGATGAGCCCTATGCAGGTTTTTAAATAAACAACCATCGATATCACAAATAACCATATTTTATCCTTTAAAATTGCGTTTAAGGTATTCCACTTAGAGATACCTTTTTTTATTAATCTAGGCCACGTTATCCATGTCTTTAGTGTCAAGGTTGAACTGGCTCGGGGTTGACTCAGGGTTGAGGATAAAGCACTTTTTATTTTGCTGAGACAACCAATTAGTATGCTCTATCAATGCTTGCTTTCGTTGCTTATATGCCTGACCGGTATAAGCACGAGTAGTTTTACCAAGCGTGTGATTCAACATACGTTCAGCAACTAATCCATCAACACCTTGTTCCTCCCAACATAATCGAGCACACTTTCGTAAATCATGCGAATGCCACTCTCCTGCGCTAAATGCATGAATGGCTTTTCTAACTTTTTCATAATCGATAGCATTGTTACCGGTTGGATTTGGAAACAACCATTTTCCGTTGTACTTACATTGCTTTTGATACTCTTTCCATTGAAGAAGCATATCCGTGATTCTTGGCGGTAAATGAATAGTGATCGGTGTTTTAGTTTTGGTGTCTGGTTTAGGGATGTCCCAAGCAGGATCAAACGTTAAATTGAAATTACTCCATTTAGCCAGCAACGTTTCACCGATACGAGTACCAAGTGTTAGCATTAACATGCAGACCATTTTAATTAAATCTGGTTGCCCTTCCATCTCATCGAGTAGCCATGGGACCATTCTTGGTTTTAATAACGACTCTTTATCGTCTGCACTAAAATCACCAAAATCTGAAATTTTAAAGCGCTCTAATGGGTTGTTTGACAGCAGATCCAAACCTGACGCTTTTTTTGCTGCAGCTTTTAGTATGTGAAACTTTTTAACTACAGAGCTTTTTGCTAATACTTTCTGCAGTGGCCATATAAGAACTTTATCCAAAGTGTTTTTATCAACCTCACTAATGAGAAGATCACCTAATCGTGGGAATAAGTGCTTTTTGATGCTGCTTTTAATATCTTTTTTTCTCTGATCACTAAGGTTTGCATCTTCTTCAACTCGCTCGTTGTACCAGGTAAGTAAATCTCCCAATGTAATAAAGCAGTCACTTTTTACTTTTGCTTGGCCATTTCTTGCGATCACATCAAGAAGAACAGCAATCGAGTTTCTCATTTCACGAGTTTTGGTTGATGGCCATTCAGCGACACGATGCCATTTATTACGATATAAAATTCGCCAAACACCTTGCGCCCGATTTTTTTTGAAGCGCAATTGTAGTGCTGGATTTTGATTATCTCGTAAAACATCGACACCAGGTAAAGCACTGTGACTTGATATCGATTTGTCAGTAATAACTAGACGAACTAAGCTCATCAATACTGATCCTTACTTGAACATGAATGCGGTAACCAATAAGGATGATGTAACTATCAATAGCCACACTAACCAACCTTTTCCCGTATCTCTTGTGTTAATACGTTCATCCATTATCTTTTCAGCATCGCACCTAGCCCTTTCATTCATCGTGCCCAGCCAAATTCCAGCGATAAATACAGAAAGAACAATCACAGCGTTAATAAATATAAAGTCATTCATTTATGCAGCCCCGTTTACTTGTTTTAGTTTTTGTTTCATTGCAAAAAATTGACTGGTCGCTTTGACCGGCACACACACTTTTTCAGGTAGCGCTAATGGAATTTCGGCTGATAAGTCCTCGCCATTCATCACTCGATTACAGGCAATCTCATAGTTGCGGCGGAACATAGGTAATAAAACTTTGTGAGATAGGTTTTTTAAGTTTGATAGGCCCGTTGCTTTAGCAGCTACGTAAATCGCTGGATGCTGTTTCTTTTGACCATTAACCACCATTTGCAACGCACGCTCGACTGCTGGTAGCCCATAATCTTCAAGACTTGGCTTACACCATGCAATGAATTCACCTGTTGATGGGAGCCAAGGTTTCGCTCGCTTTCTTACTTTTTTCATGCCGATATCAACTTGATGTTGATTCACAACACCATTTTCAAACAACGCTTGCGCCCATTGTTTCTTAGCTGCTTGTTCGATATCAATGTCGGTAAAGGTTTGTTGCCAAGCTGTACAGACCCCTTTTAAATCCTTAAACAAATCATTCACAATGGTGATTGCTTGGTACGGCAATTCAAACTCTTGAGGTGTTTCATGCTTCGCCTGAAAATTTAAATGACTAGCGATTTTAGAAATTGGTTTAGGTGGATTTCTCATGATTTCACCTTGAAGCCTTTAGCCCACGAAGTGTCATTAGGATCTAGCGTTTTTGATTTTTTCGTGGTTAACGAACTCTGGCTTTTAATTTCCAGCTCATCCCACTTAGCTCTGAGTTTATTAGGGCTTAGGATATTGGCTTGCCAAAAGCTGTCGTTATTGGCCCATTTGAAAAGCTCACATATTTCTCTATGTGATTTACCATCCCGCTCTCGAATTAATCGAATGTGATCTGCCCATGATTCGATATTAGGTTTTTTAAAGTTAGATTTAACACTTAAAATCTTCGATAAGAAATAATTTGCTGCAACTAAATCTTCGTCTGAGAATTTATTCGCTGACAAAGGTTTATTATTGTTTTGTATAGTATCTTTCTTTTGTGTGCATCGGTTCTGACTTACATTTGAGTCGGTTCTGACTTTTTCGTAAGTCGGTTCTGACTTACTTTTAAGTCGATTCTGACTTAAGGGCTTAGTTTTTATTTCTTTGTTTTCCCACTCTGAAACAACAGGATTAATCCCTATTTTCTTACCTTGAGTGATTAAGATTTTTCTCTTTACTAGTGATGATTTTACTTTGGCTATATTAGTCACTGCAATATTTGTGAGTTCAGATAACTCTTCGTAGCAAATCCAATCGAAGGACTTTTGCCAACCGAAAGTTTTAAGCATAACTGTATGCACTATTCTGCTCTCTCTATCGCTTAATTGGGTACTACAAAGAGCCAAGCCTAGTTCTTTCGCTACTCGATAATAGCCGTTATCGGTGTCCGCTTTCACAACAGCTATCTCCTGCGGTTTTGGCTCCTTTTCAGGAAACTTGATTACCTTTGCTACATTTGTCATACTTACCTCGTTGTAATTGAACCGCATATGAAATCTTTCCACGGATTTATGCGGTTTTTTTATGTCGGTAAGGTCTGGGGAGTTTCCTCCCTTTTCCTTACGCTTTATCCATTGAAGCTATAACTCACATGGACGATGAGCATATACCCCTTAGCAACTGGGTTACCTTCCTTGACTAAACTTATTTAAAAATTGAAAACACCTCTTTGCTCGCTTAACATGAGAGTGCGAAAAACAAAATCAAACAAAACAAAGAGGTAGAAAATGAACAAGGACGAAAAACAATCGCAATTCGTAGTGCTTAGCAGCTTGCTATTGCGAATGAGTAGTGAATCATTCCCTTCACAATGTTTAATTAACGAGACTGAAGTACTTAGAGAATCAAAGAAGTTTAATTTGTACAGTTTTTTTGAACCTTCAAATGTTAAATTGCTATCAGATACAATCAAATGGCTTTCTGACGAAGGGTACATCCGATCTAGGGTTGTTGAAAAATCTTGGTACATAACTCTTTCAGAAAAAGGCATGAATGCTATTGATTTTTCAATTGTTAAACCTGATATTTTATCAAAATACAACTTGAGCAAATCCGTAAACAGAATGATCGCCGGTGGTAAAGATGGCCATGGAGAGCAAAAAGGCAACGGATTGAAGTTAACTAAACCAGCCACTACATTCATCCCTTCTGATTGGCTTGATTAGTATTTAAACTGGCAAATAGGCCTTGAAATTGATCGCTATTTTCAACGGCCTTATTCAATTCAGTTAATCTGTTGCTTGATTCCAAATTATTTTGGGCTTCATCGTTCAATAGCTCTCTTAAATTTTTATCATGCGCCTTAATAAAGTCAATTGTTGCTTTGTTTAATGGCAGAGCCCGTAATTGACCATTCTCGATAAATACGGCTATTCCTTTTTCTATACTCATTTTTATTTCCTATTCATCTGTTCAAAGTCATCACGACAATCTGAATCACAAAATCCACCTGTTTCAATCACGTCATCGCAATAATGGCATTGACCTGTAAATGGCAGTTCAATATTTCGCTTTTGAAGGGCTTGGTTAATACGTAGCTCTTCAAGTTTCTGTGCGTTATCTACTAAATCCATGCTTCACCTAACATATTGAATCCCTTACCTTCGGTTGCTAAACTGCTTTTGCGAAAAAACTTATTTAAAACAACCAAAGGAAAGGAAATGGCAAAAAATACGGATTTGTTTCTTGAATGCGCTGCAAAACTAATTAGTGCAACACGTGAAGGGTACCCTGCATTAATATCTCCTGATTTAGAGTCACTAACAGGTAAACGGTATAAATACTTTGGAGAACCTTTTGATGGACTAGAGCATGATGATGAACATGAATTAATACAGGACACTGCTGACAGATTACTAGAGTTAGGTTTTTTGCACGCTCCTAGAGCGGACGAGCGAGGAATAATCTGGAATTGCGGATATTGTGATACTCCCTTCACCATGGGTAAACCAACATTTGAACGTCTTTTCGGGGATATTTTAGACGACTCAACTATTGGAGACCGCATAACTAAAGCCGTAAAAGATGGCGCTAAATCAGAACTACCTAAACTTATGAGTAAAGGGTTTGCTGAGATATGTCGAGTAGCCATAATGAGTTGATTCATTTTAATTAAAACCTTTTAAAGATGAATTCATTGTAGATATAAAGTAATGATCTGCTGCTCCAAAACTCATTACTTTATTTATATCCTTAGTTAACTCGTGAATTCTAGATGCCATTTCTGCACCCGCTGAAATCATAAATTGATTAGGGTTACCGTTATACTTCTTATGCAGCCAACTTAGCCAAATCAGATCCATTAACGGCATTAGTTGTTCAATTGTGATATCTAATTTGTTAACAACAGGCCATAACTCTTTTAATTGTTCTATTTGAATTGGATTGAGTCGATAGTGTTTTGATAGAGATAATTCTGCCTCTTGTCGTAGCCATTCATCAACTTCCCTTCGAGATAGGCCCGATATTTCGAAGCTAATGGATTTACCATCTAACTGTTCAGCCTTTAGTATTAACTGATTGGCTTCAATCCTTAGTTGTTCTGCTTTTGTTTTTGCAATATCACTCATTATGTAGCTCCTCTTTCGATGGACTCGATAACAGGGTTATCGAACTTGAATGTAATGGATGGCTGCACGCTAGAGATTAATTGCTCTAAATTATCTTGCATCTTTCCAATTTCGTAAAAAAGGGCTGTTTCAGTAAGATTATTTCTACCTAATGCAGTTCCAGCACTAACCAACAAAACAAGGGATATATTCAGTTTCTTTAAAAGAAAAACAACATCACGTGAAGGTAATGAGAACTCCTCTTTGTGCTGATTCAAAGGTCGATTTTTAGTTACAAGATCTCTCCAACTGGCAATGCCACGATGAAATGCCGTCGATTCCGTAAATAGTTCAAGTGCTTCATACATGCCTTTAGCTCTTAAACATGACTCTCTAGAGCCAATTATTAAATTGGCTTTTATTAAATCAATTAGTTCATTGCACTTAACTGTATCGATTGCTTGATTACTATCACTCATCACGCCGCATCGCTTCCGTTGAATCCTAAACCTTTGGTTGCTAAAATGTTTTTGTCTGAAAACAAATTTAAAACAACCAAAGAAATAGAAATGGGTAAAGTTATAAACTTTCCAACCAGCAAAGACAGTCTGTGGCTTGAGCTTAAAAAAAGAATTGACGCGGAATTCGAGAAAACATGTTTAGAAGACAAATACAGGAAAGAATTCATCAGCAGATTCAAACCTACTCTTGAGTTAATGTATTTCACTTATGAGCTCCCTATTACCTTTGAATTCAACGAAGGCGACATTACTGAAAGCGGGGTCGAGACTTTGAACAACTCGATTGAATCCTACTTCAGCTCTTTTGAGACAGTCTTCAATAAACACATCACTAAGATCGCCTGTGATAGATACGTTTGGGAAATAGGACACTACTTTAGGGAGATTGGATTTACTCCTAGCTAGCTTGACTATTTTCTTGCTATCACTCATCACGCGACCTTTTTGTTTTTGTCGGCGAAACCATGTGTTGACTGCGATTCATTAGTGAAAACTAGCGGACATAACTCTGCTTTTGAAACCTTAAAGCCTGTTAGGGACTCAACGATAGATGCTTGGGATGGTTGAACACTTCTGTGGCCATTAATATATGATCTTATTGTGACGGGAGATCTATCCAGTTTTAATGACATTGATGAAATAAATGACTTTCGTTCTAATTTATTTAATTCTGTGAAAAATGGCTTTAGGTACATTTCATAAAATTCAGCATACACAAGGTACATTAACTATACAATAAGTACACCAACTGTCAAGATGTAAATTTATATTAATGAATAATTGATACTATATGTATTGTTGCGCTATAATAATACAGCAGGTATTATTTAAGGAGTTGATATGACAATTATTTTATTGGAAGAAATTTTGAATAAACCTGTGTGGGCTATAAATGCTAAAAAAAGAATGAAGCATTTAAACATAACCCAAAAAGATATTGCAGAACACGTAAAGGTAACTCTAGGTGCTGTAGGGCATTGGTTTAGTGGAAGAAGATCACCAACTTTATATAACTTGGATGTTTTGGCAAGTTTCCTAAAAACAACATCTGCCGAATTGCTGCATGAATCTAAAGATGTAAATGAATTAAAGGGAGGATCTAAGAACTTGAAAGACGCCCTTGTTCTTCTATGTAGGTTTTCTTCTATAACTACAGACGATTCTAAAGTGTTCTTTCAGGTTATTGATAATATTGGTGTCGAGAATATAATTAAAACTGTTAATGTTTTAAATGAGAGTGAAAAAACTAACAGAGATCCTACCGAAGTGATTGTGGATATAATGGATTACGTACAACAAACAGGGTGAGTTATTTTTTAAAGTTATTTTGGCAATAATATCTAAAGTTTTAACACCATCACGCACTTATTTTATACTGCATTTCTCGAGTCACGGTCACATTTAATCATATTAGATATCCTAATCAAGTCACTATCAATCTTTCTAATTTCAACAACTTTGCTGCCCAAGTCAGATATTTCCTCTGCTGACGCTCTTCGATGAGCCAGCTCAAGAAGATCCTGCGTATAAACATCTAGCGTTTTTAGTGTACTAACTTCTTTATCGTTTACTTTCACTACAGATACATAATGCTTTTTTGAGTTAGCGTAAATGACTACACCTAAAATTACTACCAAAAGGAATAGGCAAAAACATAACAAATTAACAACTGACAACATCCTTTTTATCTCCTTGTATTGTGACTTTGTATCCTAAATATAACAATGTAATTATGTTTAACAGTGGAATTCCAAGCTTGTATGCCTCCCCTAAAACATCACTACCAATAACTTGTCTGTCTGTGTACCTAACGAACTGCACAAGTATCATCACAGAAAAGTAAAGAATGAGACTCATTGCGCTATCATCCAATTTTATTTTAAACATCTTATGCGATATTAATACAGTGAACATGGCTACCATATCAATCAATGCAAAAGTGAAATACCAAAAAAACCTATTCAAATCCATATTGTCGCTTGTATGGTAAAGCTTAGGAGTTATATACAACATGAGCCCATTAAACAAAACAAATACCAACAGACTTACAAAGAAAGAGTTTATGGTTCTATCTTTCAATAACCAAATCAAAAAACATAAAATGTAACCTATCCATAAATAAGCGCTAACATCATGTAATGCTTGCTGCCACATACTAGTTCCCTAAGCAATTAATTCCTAATATTTTTTAGGTGGCTCAATGCCTCCACCGTTACTCTCTACATTATTAGGTGGCTCAATACCTCCACCGTTACTCTCTACATTATTAGGTGGCTCAATACCTCCACCGTTACTCTCTGTCCGCAATATATTTTCTGCTTCTTTACTGATAGTAACGCTAAAGTCTTGGTCATTATCCACATTAAGTGGCACAGATTCAACATTATTAACTATTTTACTATCGGACAAATCCGACTTTTTTACAGAGGTTTCCGACAACTTATTGTTTGAACTAGGCATATCAGATCTTAATGCCGCTTCAGTACTTCCAGAATCAATTTTCATAACGCAATCCTTATTCAACATTTGAATATCGAATATATCAAACAATAAAAATATTATCGAGAAAACACAATTAATTATACATTAAGTATTGACTATTTCAACACTAATGACTACATTTAGTACACCAAACACGAACAGGAAGTACAATGAGTGATTTAGATGAGCCAGCCTTCCCTTTATTTGTGCAAGCGACAAATGATGATGAAGAACAATTTTTCGTCGGCGTTACAAAGAGAGAACTCTTTTCTATGGCGGCAATGCAAGGGTTATTGTCAAAAACAAGTTTAAGTCAGAAAGATCCTATTGAAATATCTAATTCAGCGGTGGAGGCTGCTGAAGCCTTGATTACTAGGTTGGGCCAATTGGAGTAACCACATGGACATTGAAATCCAAGCAGCACACATAAATTCAGACAGCTTAGCTAGCCCTATAGAGCTTTCAGACGAGCGCGCAGTTGATGACTTACTTATTAATGGTGCCGCTGAATTTTCAGTCGGAGAGATTGAACTTGATGATGTGTTGCTCGCTGTAGCTGAAAACCAAGCGATTATATCTATTTTAAATAAATTGGTAACCGGTGACTTAACCGCTATAGCAGAATTAAGAATATTAACAGCTGGTGCTGCTAACGAAAAAATTCAACAACTGGCTAGATATAGTCATTAAGAAAACGGCCCTCAATTCTTGGTGGAGTGAAGGGCCATTAACTACCGGTAAGCATGCGCTTAACGGACTGACAAACGGAGATTACATTATGCAAACATCTGCTGCAAACGTTAATAAGAACTTAGATTTGATATCTAGAGCTATTTCAGCGGCTAAACGAGGTGAAATAGCCATTGGTTCAACATTTAAAGAAAACTACTTATGCGTAATTTGTCTTGCGCATAACCTTAACCGAACGATAAATCTTGAAGCAAACAACGCAAACATGAAACTCGATTCATTGCTGCAAGAACTATACGCCTTAATCCCTTCTGATGAAGCTATGGTGTGCACTGATTCAAATATAGAAGCCCCTTTTAAAAGTTCCACCAAAGCGGCTCTTACCGCTCCGTTAAGAGCCGCCCCTCACGGGGGGATTATTCATGTTTAGTGTATACGGTAAAAGCCTACAAGCCGCAAAAAAAACGGTGGGTAAGCAAATGATGAATAACAAAAGTGATATCAGTGTTGAGTTGAAAAAAATGAATGACGCAACCCAAACCGATAAGCAATTGATTGTTGATAAGCATATCGATGACGTATTCAAAAACATGAAATCAAAGCGCTGTACTCATGAATTCAGTACGCCTCATATCGCTCAAGAAGCATACCAATTAATGAAAAATGATACTGCCAATTTTAGTGATTTAAGAATAATGAAAAAACGCCCTAAGAAAAATGCTGAAGGCAATGTATTAACCAGCAAAGCAACTCGTAAACCATTAATGGAATGGGTTCCTTTATACGAAGAAGAACAAGCAAAAGAAGCAGCTTAATAAACAATAATTTTAAAAGGTAATAACTATGTGGTTTAAAAATATATTCATCTTCGCTTTTACTCGTCCGTTTACATGGACTCAAGAGTTAATTGAAGAGCAATTACAGCAAAATGCATTTACTCCATGTGCGTCAACTGAAATGTCTCATTTTGGCTGGACCAAGCCGCTTGGTAAGCATGAAGTTTGGTTAACACACCAGGTTAACGGAAATATCTTAATTTGCGCACGTAAGGAAGAGAAAATACTTCCCGCACCAGTTATCAAAGATATGCTTGATGAAAAAGTCGAGCAGCTTGAGGTGGAACAATCACGTAGTGCCACTAAAAAAGAAAAGGAACAATTTAAAGAAGATATTATTTTTGAATTATTACCTCGCGCATTTTCGCGCATAAGTGATACACGCGCTTATATTTGTCCTGAGCAGAATATCATTGTTGTAGATGCTAGTAGCCGCGGTAAAGCTGAAGATTTTCTCGCCCTACTACGCAAATCACTAGGAACTTTACCTGTAACAACACCATCACCGGAGCGTGCACCTGATGAGGTGATGACTGAATGGTTAACTGAAGATGGTCTTATTGAAGAGGCTTTAGGTGATAAATTCCAATTAGGCATGGAAGCCGAGTTTAATGCCCTTGGTGATGATGGTGCTATTGTCCGCGTAAAAAATCAAGACTTAACCAGTGAAGAAGTGAAAAGCCATTTGGATGCTGATAAATACGTCACAAAAGTCGCGCTTCAGTTCGACGAAGCTATGTCATTCGTGCTCGCTGATGATTTATCAATTAAGCGTATTAAGTTCTTTGATGTTATCCATGAGCAAAACGATGATATCGACAGTGATGATGTTATGGCCAAGCTTGATGCTGACTTTGCGCTAATGGCTGGTGAGTTAAATCGAATGATTAGCTGTTTACTAACTGAGTTTGGTATCAAGGCTAATGAATACGTAGAAAAAGAGTTATCCAATGTTAAAGCAATAATTGATCTTAGCATTGATAAAGATGAGGTTGATTCTTTATATAACGATGTTGTCGAGTTCGTTACCGAAACACAGCGCGTTTCAATCTCAAGCATTCAACGCAAGTTCAGAATTGGCTATAACCGAGCAGCCCATATTGTTGAGCAGCTAGAATTAAACGACATTATTTCTGAGCCTGGCAATAATGGCGCAAGAGAAGTATTAGCAGCAGCTTAAACTTAACGGGCGTCGATATGGCGCCAACTTTATATAATAATTCTTGGTGGAGTAATTATGCAAACTCAACAAATAGCACAAGCAGTACAGGCTTTACCCTTGGCTGATGCTATCAATCAACTTATTGCCTCTTATGAAGCTGACGCGCAAGAGTCAAATAAATTAGTTGATGAAATAGAAAATAGCGAACAAGAAAACACGTTTTTAAAACTTCAGCTATCAAACATGAGCAAACGCTTAAATGAAGTCATCGGCGAAAACGATCAATTAGTAGCAGCGAGAAAGCGTGATGAAGCAAAAGAAAAAGATTTTAACAAGAAAGCGCAAATGGTTTCTGACAACGCAAAGCAGCACATGCAAATGCTTGAGCAAGCCCAACGAGAAAAAGCTCAACGAGAAAAAGCTCAAATTGAAGTAAGACTTGATGATGCTATGTTAACTATCGCGTCATATAAAGAAATGGGCTCACCTAAAAAAATTCGAGAACAACGAAAAGATTACCAAGACCGTATTGCCAAACATTTAGCCGCGGAAATACAGCACAAAATTGAAATCAAAAACTATCGTCATTCAATTGCCAAAGCTGAAGATGCAGTAAAGGAAATTACTTACCGCTTGCGTGAAATAGATATGACTGAAGCATACAACCAAAATGGCGAACACTTGTGGTTATTCCCTAAAGTTATGCAGATCACTAACCGTGGCATGAATGATAAAGAGATTTGTTTCCTTTATCTCAACGACGATGGCCGCGGCTGTTTAATGACGCTTGATGAAGATGGCGAGATTGTTCTAGGTAAAGCCCCTATTCGTCCTAAAGCCGAAACTAAAGCGCATGCTGGTATGTTATTGCGCAAGTTCAAAAAGAATGGCTGGACTGTCCAGGTTGACGATTTACAAGTGATAGGTGGTTAAAATGAATTATTTACAAAAATTATTAAACGCTAAATTAAAACAATTACATAGCGCAGCTGACGTACAAGACGAATGGCGCACACCTGATCTAGAGTTTCTTGGTATTCAGCACCTGTACTGCCCTGGTGGTTCGTTTTCAATTGATTTATTCACTGATGGAACTATCAATTCAAAAGCCCCGTTGTTTTTTACTGCAAAAGATAACGCGCTAAATCAAGACTGGGGTAAATACTGCAAAGAGCAAGGTGTGCCACCAGTAGGGTTTGCTAACCCTCCATTTTCAAAACCATACAAAGGCAAATTAGATGATGGTTCAACATGCACAGGCTTAAGCGATATTATGAAAAAAGCACATGTTGAAATGCATTTAGGTTTTAGGTCTGTGTTTTTCGTGCCTAATAACATAGAAGCTGACTGGTTCCCACATCGACTATCTAAACACCCTGCAAGTGCTGTTTATAAATTAGTGAATGGCCGTGTAAGTTTCGACACACCGCAATGGTACAAACAAGATCCTGATGGCAGCAAACCTAGCTCAAGCCGTGGCGGCATGGCGGTAGTAATATTTGACCCTAACCACCGTGGACCAGAAATTGACGATATTGTTTCTCGTGACCAATTACGTGCATTAGGCCAATTGGTTTTAGATGCAAAGGATGCTGCGTAATGAAAATATCTTACGACGCTCTAATTCAAGCAATTTGGACTTACCAGTTAAAAACTTTAAGTAAAGGCGTATTACATCACTACATTGGTGGTAGGTTCGGTGTGGTTAATACTGATTGGTTTCTCAACGCTTCTGGTATTCATACTTGTGAACGCGGCTTAATAACTGACAAGTTAGGCAAGCAGCAAATGTACAAGCGTATACGAGAATTGATAGAACATAAGTATTTAAATTGGGCTCATAAACCCAATACTTTTTTTATTGATACTCTACAGTCAAATCAAGCGTTTGATGTGGCTCGTAAATTTTGGCTATCGAAAGGTGTACCAGAAGGTTTCGAAGAAGGGAAATGTCGATGTGTTCCATTAGATAATCACAAGCAGTTAATCGATGAATGTTTTTTACTATTACAAAGCAAATTCAAGTCAGTTGATTGGAATGAATTGACTGACAAGGTGGTTTAATTATGAAATTCAAATTCATTTGTGAACTTTGCAAAAAAAAAGTAAAGCGCGGAAGAAAATTCAATATTGATATTTTTGAAGCTGAAGATGAAACCACAGGTAAAGGCCATGAATGCGCTGATGCAATGTGTACCAGTTGTGCTAACAAGCTAACAAATAAAATTAACAGTATGAGGAAGTAATAAAATGGCAATACAACCGCTGTTAACAACAGACCAAGTTTGCGCAATATTCCAGATAACAGATCGAACCCTGCGCAACTGGCTAAAGGATGATAAAAAAAATTTTCCTGCCGCTGCAATCAAAGGTTACCCAAATAAGTGGAGGGAGTCCGATATAGAAAATTATATCAATCCCAAAACACAGAATGCAGCATAGTAATGTTGCACTAAATTATCTAAAGCCGCCTCTCGCGGCTTTTTTATTTTGTGGTACAATGCCGCCATTATCGATAATGCCAGAAACAACCGGAAAGGTTAAGAAAAGCATTTTATGTACACCAGTATGTACACCAACGAGAAAAAACAAACAATGACTACCCCACAAGCCACAGCAGTAAACCTTAGAAGAACTTTTGCCATCATTAGTCACCCTGATGCGGGTAAAACGACGATCACTGAAAAGGTGCTACTTTTTGGTCAAGCGTTACAAAAAGCAGGTACGGTGAAAGGTAAAAAGTCGGGTCAACATGCAAAATCTGACTGGATGGAAATGGAAAAAGATCGCGGTATTTCAATTACCACCTCGGTCATGCAATTTCCTTATGACGGCTGCTTAGTTAACTTACTCGACACGCCAGGCCATGAAGACTTCTCAGAAGATACTTATCGTACATTAACTGCGGTAGACTCATGTTTGATGGTCATTGACGTTGCGAAAGGCGTCGAGGCTCGTACTATTAAATTAATGGAAGTTACCCGTTTACGCGATACACCCATTATCACTTTCATGAATAAAATGGACCGCGATGTCCGTGATCCAATGGAAGTCATGGATGAAGTCGAAGAGGTTTTAAAAATTAAATGTGCACCTATTACTTGGCCAATTGGCATGGGTAAAGAGTTTAAAGGTGTCTATAACATTTTAACCGATGAGATCTTCTTATATCAAACGGGCCAAGGTCATACCATTCAAGAAAAGCGCGTCATCAAGGGTATAGACAACCCAGAACTCGATAAGGTTATCGGTAACTACGCCGAAGATTTACGTGAAGAGCTAGAGCTAGTCGTTGGCGCCTCACATGAATTTAACCATGAAGAATTTTTAAATGGTGAATTAACACCGGTATTTTTTGGTACCGCATTAGGGAATTTTGGTGTTGATCATATGCTAGATGGCTTAACCAAATGGGCACCTAAACCTTTACCTCGTGAAACAGATACACGAGTAGTAAAAGCGGAAGAAGAAAAATTCTCTGGCTTTGTTTTTAAAATTCAAGCCAACATGGACCCTAAACATCGTGACCGTATTGCTTTCATGCGTATTTGTTCTGGCAAGTATGAAAAAGGCATGAAAATGAAACAAGTGCGTATTGGCAAAGATGTGAAAATTGCTGACGCGGTAACCTTTATGGCCGGCGATCGCTCTAACGTTGAACAGGCTTATGCAGGCGATATTATTGGTTTACACAACCATGGCAGCATTCAAATTGGTGATACGTTTACCGCTGGTGAAAACATGAAATTCAGTGGTATTCCTAATTTTGCCCCTGAAATGTTCCGTCGTATTCGCTTGCGTGACCCGCTTAAAGCCAAGCAATTACAAAAAGGCCTTATTCAATTATCTGAAGAAGGTGCTGTGCAGGTATTTAGACCTTTCAACTCAAACGATATGATCGTTGGCGCGGTGGGTGTATTGCAATTTGAAGTGGTCGTGCAACGTTTGAAAACCGAATACAATGTTGACGCTATTTATGAGCCAATTAGTGTTGCAACAGCGCGTTGGTGTACTTGTGACAACGAGCGCACTTTAGAACAGTTTCAAAAGAAAGCTTATGATAATTTAGCCCTTGATGGTGGCGACAACTTAACTTACATCGCACCAACAATGGTTAACCTAAACTTGGCACAAGAACGTCATCCAGACATTGAGTTCCATAAAACCCGAGAACATTAGTCATACACTTTGATGACAAATAAAAGTTAATCAAGTAATTTATAGATAAGCACATTTTGTATTTTGTGCTTATCTGCTCAAGCTGCCATGTCAGAGTTGAGTCGACAACCCAATAAGAGTTAATTTACATGAATATTAGTAACATCCTAAGTGAGAAAGTTAGCGCTGCTATGGTTGCAGCAGGTTTACCTGAAGGGACAAACCCAGCGATAAGTTTATCAAACCGAGCAAATTTTGGTGACTACCAAGCAAACGGTGTCATGGGTGCAGCTAAAAAATTAAAAACTAATCCGCGTGAGCTGGCAACGAAAGTTGTTGAAGCCCT
>Ga0070748_1000068_pt1 | contig 51723 bp, 39 predicted proteins | sample VirMetDEL_Nov_12_FD_77015 | JGI IMG/M metagenome (GOLD analysis project Ga0070748, IMG submission 77015) | Aqueous microbial communities from the Delaware River and Bay under freshwater to marine salinity gradient to study organic matter... | ecosystem: Environmental > Aquatic > Marine > Coastal... | reverse complement strand
TGTCCATTAAACTTTCTAAACTGGCTACAGCCACTGTTTCTACCAGGCGAATAGGATTATTTTCTTTCCAATTAGTGTTTAATTCATCGTAATAAGCGTTAGTAAGATTTTGCGCACGCCTATAAAAAGGGTTCTTACTAGGAGAGTCGTAAATGTGATATTGCAGTTTTAATGCGACATCTGGGTGATTAGGGCGTTTAATAACCTTACTGACGTCTTGTAAAGACATGCCATGAATATATAGTTCGCCGTCTAGTTGTAGATCTTTTAATGCACTGTTTTTAATGGCATCAACAATAAAAGGTAAAGTGTATTCTTGCCCAGTTCGTGAATAAAGCTTACCGTTTTCGTACATGGCGCGGTGGCCATCTAGTTTAGGCTGAACAAAAGTAGTGTTCCAATCAATTGAATCGAGTTTTATTTTTTCTAAAGAAGTGGCTAACATAGGTTGGGTCATGCCTAGAGCATTAGTTGCTGGTGCATGAGCTTCTTGAAAAGTTTTTACATAACCTCTATCAAGTTTAATTTTAACTTTGCTGTTTAGTTCTAAAAGCGCTTGAGCAGTAGGAGTGGTTTCATTGTTGCGGCCAACGTTTTTAGGCGTTGCTTTAAAACTTCTACGTACAATAGCCCCATTCATAGTTTTTGAGTATTGAGCGACATAAACACCATTAGCCTCAGTCCATATTTCCCAATAACCAATAGAATTGTTATGGTTTTTGTATAAACGAATGTAATCGTGTTGATAAGCAGCTGGGCTGTCAGTGTTTTGTTGGGTCATGCGAAATATCCTTTGAATTTATTAAACTATTGCGATATGTGGCTAAAATTGCGACTAAATCATTAGCAGTAGTAATAGGCAATTGAGCTTTGGCCTGGGCTATAACGTCAGATGGCGTATAGTGTTTAGGGTATAAACTGATTGGGTCTGTCTTTATTAGATGGGTAATAGTGCTAGAGTTGAGCGTTTTTATTCGCATACAAAAAATTCTCCGTGTATCGGATGCATATAGTCAAAAAAGGGTAAATACCGAAAGATAGGTTATCGGTATAGAAGTTTTAGTTAATGTGGGGCTTTTATTGAATAGTCTTCGTAAGTCATTTTATCTATAAGAGTAATCATGCTGTCTTCGACAACAATGTAATCATTAGGAATACTGTACTCGTCCATATTGTCAATGTGATCTCGAATTACAGAAAAAGGAACATGAGTGTATTTACCAGATAATGTGCAGTATTCATTTGAATGCATATTTAAGCCTTCTTCTACAAGAGGCAATAAGGCTTCCTGAGATAATTTAGACTTTACGCCAATAACAGCAAGCAACCCACTGGCTTGCTTTTTTAAACACAACTTACAAAATTGAGATTCTTGGTCAATATCAGCAGTAGCAGAACACACAATGCAAACATCATTAATTTTTTTGCTTTGTGCTGCAACTGTCTCTGTATTGCTCATACTGATTTCCTCATGTTTAATACGGTATTAAAAAAAAACCTACATAGTAATTAGATAAAATATCTCTAATTACTATGTAGGAACTTACTGCAACGTGAGGTCAATAAACCCCAAAAAAGGGACGTAGTCCCTTATCCCTTAATGCATTTAACTTAATGCGTAATTACTTTTCTCAATTTTTTGAGCTAGTAAATAGGATAATTTGGGAATTGTCTTTTGAATGCCAGATAAACTGCTTAAAATTGCATCAATAAGCGAGCTATTAGCTAAATCAGCTAAAATATTTTTATAGTGAAAGCGCAATTGGTTCATGTTATTAGGATGACATTTATAATCGTCATGTATGGTAATGATAGAGAAAGAATGGTGCGTTAACATACTATTTAGTACATTATTTAGCGCACGTAAATGCTTATCACTTAAATCAACAAAATCACTCACTGTTAAATAATCTAAGATAACAATGTCTGCTATGCCTGTAGTGTTATACAAATCAATGTATTTTTGTACTTCAGGTAAAGAAGAATGACCAATTTCTTTGTGAATAGAACGTTGTAGTATTTCTTGAGTAATAGCTGACACCGCTACGCGAATAATATCTGCATCATAATTACATCGACGAATTACTGATCTAAGGATATAGGCATCAATGCTGTGAATCACATTGGCTGCGTTTTTTAATCCACGTTCTTCACCTTCGTTTTCATAGTAAATGTATTCAAAGCGAGAATGATTTAATTCATCGACTTCAATACGTTTCTTTTGTTGTACGTAGACTTTACATCGAGCATTGAATCCATCAGGCAATACCCATTGGTGTACTAAAGCAAACGGATTCCATGAGTTGATGAGTGCATTTAATAAATGGCACGCACCCGGTGCAACTGCGTACAACGCTTTGTAAAAGACGTTAAGTTCTTCTGTGTCTTTGCCAAAGATAGCTTCTGGCTCTTTCTTAGAGCCATACAAGCACGTCATGGTGGCTTCTTTGGCCATCTTACGTCCTTGTGGCAAACTTTTATTTAGCATTTGTGACATAGTATCTGTTACATACGTGTAAGCATCAGGGCGTTCACCTATATCAATGAGTCCTGTTGCTTTTGCGCCGGCTTCACACCCAGTAACAGCAGACATGATCTGCATTCCTGAACATACTGCGTCAAATCCTACTAAATGGCCTGTGCTTTGGCCTTGTTGAACTTCTCTTAGTGCCATTACAGCAGCTAGGTATAACGGTTTTTCTTTCCATTCTTTGGCTTTTGCAAGATCCTCTAAATTAGCCAAATTATTAGTAGTCCAACTAATACGAGTATCAAAAGTTTCTTTGTCTAATCCGTATTGGTTTGCAACGTCAATGAGTAAGTACTCGTATCCTGTAAAAGTTTGCATGATGACTTCCTTTGAATAGATGAGTTATTTAGGCGTTTAATACAATCTGCCCATGAATTTTTGTACGGAGTAATAGCTACATATTTTCCATTTACGATTTTAGATCCCATTGGGTACTCCAGTGACATGTTCTTTATCAGCTAATTGAATCATGGCTTTCTTGTACGCTGTACCTTGTGGGTTAATGTGATAACCCTGTGCATACAAACGGCCTCTGGTATCTGTTTTGTTAGTTATCCAAAACCTGTTACCGTTTTTACGCATTAATTGATACACATCACGACTTTGTTTTAGGAAAGTGTCCCATAACGTTGTTTTTTCTAATGTATCTAATGCATGTGTAGGTTTTTCAGGTACTGTTGTTAAAAACTCAAAGTTAAGTGATAAAGGCACTTGGTTTTGAATATTAATAACGTCTAAACAAATGTTTTTGTCATGAGAGTTTTCTCGCCCTAATAACAATGAGTCATTAAAAGTCAAATAAGCACTTTCGTAGTTGGATTCTATTAGTTGAGGTGTTGAAACCATTGGTGGCATATAAACTGATGCTTTAATGGCTTTTGTAAGGTCACTAGACAATTTAATGCGAGAAAGAACGCGTAAACTACTAAATTCGTTTTCTTTGTAGATGTCATAAGCATCGGTATGACACAAAACAGCTACTATCTCTGCAATAGTCATAATGCTGTCGCGTTTGTCGTCAAATTTAAGGCGACTAGCTAATGCAGCAGTGATAGAAACGTATAAAGTAGATTCTTGTAAATAAGCAATGCCTGTAAATATTTGTATTACTAAAGTATGAAGATCCATAGCTTTAATGTGTTCTAAACGTGCATTTTTACTGGGGTAATAGCTTTCTTTGAGCCATTCTTGTAGTAATTTCACCCCGTAATCTATTTTTATTTGGGTATCTGGACAATTTTCTATTTGAAACTTAATAGCTAAATCAACATGTTTTTTACTATATTGATATTCAATGTTTTGTTGTGCTTCTGCAAGACAAGGCGATGTAATATGAGCATGAATTTGAGACATGAGACTACCTCTACTAATAAGTAAATAAATACAAGTGACAAGGTTTGTTGTGTACGTAAAAGCCTACACAGCGGCGGTTTACAGCGCGTGCGCTGTGTACAAACAACGGTGCACTACATCAGCAAAGAAAAACTGTCTACGAAGGGTTGGGTGTGTTTTTATCAATTAAATCAAGGTCAAAGCATTGTTCAGCAGAAGACTTGGCTTCTTGAAAATCCGCACTTAAACTGTGCAAAAGCATACCAATGCGCGAAGGATCTTCTTTAAGCCATTGAATTAATTGTTTTTCAGCGGGATTATCATTACGAAGAGCTATTGTGCCTAATTTACGGCGTGAACCATTTTTGGTTGCAGGAAGCCATAAATTAATATACCCAGAAGGTTTAATAACAGGTTTTTTGGAAGGAAAAAAATTTATAGGTTTATTATTCATGCGTTCCTTGCGTTCTATTAATTAAATTTTGTTAAGTATATTTAATGGCGTAAGAAATAGCTAATAAAAAAAACTAGCTACCGTTAGGTAGCTAATTGTGGTATAGAAATATTACATACGTTAGAAATCGACTTTGGCACTTGAAGAGCCATTGGCCATTTTAAAAGTAAACACTAATTTACTTTTAAGTTCTTCTAAAGCTTTATCAGCAACTTCAGGATTGCTGTCGTTGCAACGCTCAATAATACGTGCGTGCGTAGGATTAGACGCAAGCAAATTAAACGCACCGACTTTAGCAGTAGTACCATCTACACGCGCAATGCCACCGTTAATATACGCAGCAGGTGCTTCACGAGTGATAGGTGAAACAGGGTTGGGATTGTATGACATAGTAAATTCCTCAATAAATATAATAAGCCCGAAATTGGGCAGTTAAAAGCTTTTATGCCGCGTGCGGCACGGTTTAAAATCGTCCGAATTCGTCTTCTAGAAATATACCGTTTGCTTCCATGGCGGCCAGATAATCAGGTTTGTTATTTGACGTATTCATTCTTGTAAATTGATTATCTATAGCATCTGATGGCGTAACGTCTACATTAAAATCTAATTCACTAGGATCAGTTTCTCGTTCATAAGATATAGTCATGGTTTGTTCTCCAAAGTTAATAATTGACAGGGCTTAACGCGCCCAGCTTGTATGCCGTCTTGCGGCATGATTGCTCAATTTCTTATTGCAGACGCAAACAACGACGGACGAACTATTTATGTGTGTGGTTTTAAAGGTGTGTGCTTTTTTACAACGTAACAACAAAAAAAAAGACCTGCCCGGCGAAGGGCAGATCTCTTGTTGTGCGTATAACTTCTATGTAATTTGCATTAATGCGGAACTTTACTTCCGGTAAAGATTTACATAAGCAGCCTCATTATTGGTTAGTTAAAAAGTTGTAGAAATCATGTAAAAGATTGCTACTCCGTAGAAAATGCCTAATGCCGTAAAAACAGCAATAGCATTTAGAATATCTAAAGCTCTTGCAGTATTACGAACAGGTCTAGCGCCTCTCCATGGCTTAGTGGCCATAGGTTTGCGTTTCTTTTTAAACATGGCGAAAGTCTTCAATTTGAGCTACTAGTTTGCCGGCCATTTCTTCAATAAATTCCAGCATGTCTTCTAGCTCTTCTTGAATTTGATGATAAGACAATATGTCACGCTTACTGCTCAATACTTCAACTGCTGCACGATATTCAGTGTCACGATAAGCATTTAAAGTTTTTTCTAAATCTGCACCTCCTAAGAGGGCACCTGCTGCTTGTAAATAAGTCATGTCGATACTCCAATAAAAGGTTAAAAAGCTTTTAACGCGCTTGCGCGTTGCCTGCAGACATAAAAAAAGCCACCCGAAGGCGGCTTAATCAAGATTAGTGTTGAGAGCATTTAATTAATCAGATTCTTGGTTATATTCCCAGAAATCTTCGGCTTTCTCCTTACTCATGTAATCAGTGTCTCTTGAGTAAGGCTGAATGAAATCGTCTTCTAAGTCTCTTTCAACAGTGCCTAGATACCAGCCAGCTGCGCTAGCCATAATGATTTGTTCGCTGACTTCACCTGCATTTAAAGCGTCGACAATGTGTGAATGCTTTTCATGGATTTTCATGGTTAATCTCCGAGTATGAAATACATACTAATAATAGTGACTTGAACTAGGATAATTCCTAGATGTGTAAGAGGGTCTGCTTCGAAAAACAATTGATTTAGTAAGTCCATAAATTATGCTCCTAGAATAAGTAGATTTATGGTGCCAAAATGTCGGTGTGACCACAGTAAAACGGTCCTTCATCAGGTGCTGCATACGAATAATCTTCGTCTTCTGCATATGGGCAATGAAGAGCACTGGTATAACCATCGCCCACTAAGTCTTCATTGCATTTACTACACTGTCTGTTGTCCATGGGAACCTCCATAAGTTGTGTATACACACTGCATACACTTCTTTTAAGCAGCTTGCTGCCGTATCGGTAAGGTATCGGTATAAGGTAGGAGATAGATAAGATGTCGGAAAGGAGAGAGAATTGAGGAGGATTAATGAAACGAGGAGCAGAAATAGATACATCCCTCTATCTTGGTACTGTCTCTAGGCTTTGTGTGTGCCCTTGTGTGTGATGTTGTGTGTGCACTACTGATGTTGTGTGTGCATTTAAAAAAACAAACCTCACCGGTTAGGTGAGGCTTGGGGTTACGCAGCTAAAGCTTTGGCAAACTCTTCGGCTTTCTTAGCTGAGTCGCGTTGCTGTTGAGCTGAGATCTCTTGAACTTCGTTAAGAACAACTTCAGCAATCTCTTCGCCTGCTTCAGCGAAAGTGTGTACGATGCCTACCAGTTTAGTAGCGGTGGCGAAAAACATTTTAAACATCTCGATCATGGTAATACTCCAATTGGTTGCTAACAGGCTGGATTGCCATAGCTGTTACCGAGCCTGCGAGGTGGGTGGCACGTCGGAAAAGGAGGTGCAAAAGTAGTGGGGGGGTAGGTCGGAATACGGTTTTGCAGTCATGTCAGTACTGAACTCATACCCAAATATGAAATTTCTCAAAAACCTGCTCAAAATTATTATTTTTAAATTCTATATAGCGGCAGGAAGCCGCAACAGTCTGGTATTTTTTAATTCTGTCTCCGCTTGCCTGCTGCTGGCGCAGCGTCAGCGGGAGCCAGCAAAGGCAAGGGTTATATATAACTACGTCTTACTGCGTCTTTGCCAATGTGATACTCAACTCCTCGACTACCGCCAGGCCGAGAGTACTTAATTTCTCTATACCAGTTGTCTTTAACCAATAGTTGGCGGTAGCGCATGACTTTACGGGCGTTCCAGCCCAGGCTTTGAGCAGCTAACTCATCATTAATCACTGGATGTGCCGTAGAAGCCATTCTTAAGTAATACATATAAAGTAATACAGCAGAATCCCCAATAGTCTGCGCTATTTCTATATGTTCTTTATGGGTTACGTAATATTTCATATAAATTGTCTTTTCATTTTTGTCACACCATACGCTGGATACTAACGGAGTGATTGTCTTAGTTTGTTCGTTCATTAGTGGTATCCAAATATAGTCTGTGGAATTGTGATATTAGACCATTTATGTGCTGGAAGCACAAGTGAGAGTCCATCTAAGGTATTTTACAAAAAGATAAGCTGTTGATTTCATTAGGATTATAAAGGGAATAACCCTTTCTTAGATTACTAGATAGGTACCTACCTAATATGGTTTCTTTTTAACAAAGGTTTGGGATGTAAAAAGATCAGAAAAGTATATTGAATTTGTGGATAGTGCCGGCCATGAATACATTATTGCTAGAAAGAAATGCTTATTTTGATTTTGGTACCTTTGGGGAGTTAATTGCCCCCGATGGCATTGTCTATTACACCGTGGAACGTCCCTGGATTTATAACCAGCAAATGGTTAGTTGTATTCCCGAAGGGACCTACACATTGCGTCAACGCAATAGTGGTGTTGTGACAAGAAGTAGCGGTGGTAAATTTAAGCGCGGCTGGGAAGTGACAGATGTAGTTGATCGCACCTGGATAATGATACATCCCGCCAATTGGCCAAGTGAACTGCATGGTTGTATTGGAGTTGGATTAAAACTTGCGCCAATGCAAGACCCTGAAGGCGATTCGTTTATTGGCGTGCAGTCGTCAAGAAAAGCTTTTGAACAACTAATGAAAACATTAGGCGGCGGGGCAGAAGAATGGAAATTAATTATTAATAGTCAAAGTGCAACGCATAAAATAAATCAGAAAAATTAAATTATTACCTATACGCTCCCGATATATCAATGACAGAGGCGCGTAAATGGATCCGTTAACACCTGAACAATTTAAAGATGCTTTGCCTGCTAAGGTAAAAAAGTCTGTTAACGCCGAATTAATTAATAAAATTAATAATACGCTAGCCGATCCAGAAATGTACGAGGCGTATCGTGACAATTTAATCAGTTATACCCGCGTTATGAACGAAGGCCGGTTTAAACTGACGAACTATATCGACGCGGTCAAGTATGTCTCCCATAAATTAGCTGGGATGACAAATATTAAGGCTTATAGCTTAACTTTTCCTGAAAAAATTAAGCGATTTACTGCTCAAGCCGTTGAGCCTAAAGATATTGCAAGCTACGTCACAGCTTACAATAAATCTAAACTGGTTAATTTAATATTAGAACAATCTTTAGTCCCGACCTGGGTACTAAATCAAGATCTTTTCCAAAAAGCCCTTAATACTCAAGCTGAGTTAATGACTACAGCTAATAGTGAGAAAGTACGCAGTGATGCGGCGAATTCTTTGCTAACCCACCTTAAACAACCTGAAACTAAAAAGATTGAGTTGGATATAGGCATTAAAAAAGACAGCTCAATTGCTGCACTACGCCAATCCACTATGGAATTAGTAGCACAACAACGATTAGCTATAGAAGCCGGCGTAAGTACCGCCGAAGAAATAGCGCATTCTGGAATATTAATAGAACAGGCCGAAGACAATGAGTGATAACCCGTGTAAAAAATGCAAATTTAGCGAGCCAACCCCTATTACGCCAACAAAATCAATTATTGAGTGCATGGCAGAAGGTTGCGGCAAACAAAAAATAATTGATACACCTCCTGATTTTGTTGAAAGTGCCTTGGATTATGATGAGCAGTACTGAAAATTTTGATTTAAGTGTTGCATTAGGTGTTGAAGAGTACCTAGCACAAGTTAATTACCATTATGACCCAAATTATGTACCCAGTACATTTGCGTTGGAATTTGTAACGTTTATTAAGCTAGTAAACGGCGTTCAAGGCGAAGAACACAAAACTCCGTTAGTCCATTACAAAATGTTAGATACTTTGACAAAAAACGGTGCACGCGTAGCTAACCTCTGTCATCGAGGAATTGCCAAAACAACCGTTATGGGCGAATACCTTTTTTTATTTATTGGCACGTACGGTGAAATACCTGGTTTTGGTAATGTTCCATTGGCTATCTACGTTTCTGACTCGATTGATAACGGCGTTAAAAATATGCGCAAGAATTTAGAGTTTCGTTACGAAAACTCCGAATTTTTACAAGAATATATTCCTAAAATCAGGTTTACTGATGTCAGATGGGAATTTATAAACATTGATGACAACACATTTATTGTAAAAGGTTACGGCGCAAAAACAGGTGTACGGGGAGCTAAAGAATTAGGCACACGGCCATCACTAGCAGTATTAGATGACTTAGTAAGCGATGAAGATGCGCGATCTCCTACAGTTATTTCGTCAATTGAAGATACTGTATATAAAGCTGTGGATTACGCACTGCATCCTAGTAAGAATTTAATTATTTGGTCAGGTACTCCATTTAACGCAAGAGATCCTTTGTACAAAGCCGTTGAATCAGGAGCTTGGGCCGTTAACGTATTTCCGGTGTGCGAAGAATTTCCTTGCGTAGAAGAAGATTTTAAAAGCAGTTGGCCAGACCGATTTGATTACGCTTATGTAAAACGACAGTACGAGAAAGCTGTAAAAATTGGGCGCGTTGACACGTTTAACCAAGAATTGATGTTGCGAATTATGTCAGACGAAGATCGTTCAATTCTTGATGGTGATATTGGCTGGTACAAAATAGACAGTGTTTTAAAGAACCGTAATAGATTTAATTTTTATATTACTACCGATTTTGCAGTTAGCCAAAAAGACTCAGCAGATTATTCAGCAATTAGTGTTTGGGCGTACAACAATATAGGTGATTGGTTGTGGGTAGACGGAGTCTTAAAAAGACAATTAATGGACGTAACAATTAATGATCTATTTAAATTAGCACAAGAGTACCGTCCTCAATCAGTAGGCATTGAAGTTAACGGTCAACAAGGTGGTTTTGTTACATGGATTCAAAATGAAATGATGAATCGTAATATTTATTTTCCGTTGGCTAGTGGCAATAATTCAAACAATCCAGGCATTCGGTCATTAGGATCTAAAAAGCATGAACGCTTTAACAGTACTATTCAGCCCATGTTTAAAGCACGAAAAATATATTTTCCTATAGAAAAAAAGGAAGATCCAATTTTATTAGAAGCAATTAACGAATTGTCTTTAGTTTCTCCTGGCGGTTTTCGCAGTAGAAACGATGATTTTCTTGACACTGTTACTCAACTATCGCAACTAACGCCTTGGAAACCTTCTGAAGAAGGTGTATTGCATGAAAAAGACGATGGGCTTTGGGGAATGGAAATTGAAGAAAATACAAATACTCTTTCATCTTATGTAGTTTAAGGATTTTATTGCTATGACATTACAAGACATTCTCGATCATTTAGCTTATGGCGAGTTTTCCCATCTTTTTATGGGAACAGGAACAGAATATGATTCTGATAACGATACAACAATGCCAACTGTAGCGGCTAAAAAAATATTGCCTGCTGTTACTTTAGGACTAACTGAGTTACACAAACGTTTTTTACTTAACGAATCAAAATTAACAATTACTTTAGATGGAAGAACAACTTACGTTTTAAGCTCTGATAAAACTGTGAGTAATGGCGGAACAGACACGTACATTACAGACACAGTTGAAAATCCGTTTTTAAACGATGTTATGAAGGTCGAACGCATATTGGATGACGACGGCAATGAATTAATGTTTAACAAAGAAAATAATACTTTATCTATTCGAGCAACTTCGTACAACACACTCACAGTCCCTACTGATATAAAACTTTCTTCTGGATTGCCTGTTACAACGCTAACTGTAATTTACCGAGCAGATCATCCTGTTGTTAACAAAGCAAATGCGATTGCCGACCCTAACAATACTGCTATTAATTTGCCTTTAACTCATTTAGAAGCACTACTTGCCTACATTGCAGCAAGAATTGTTACGCCCCTAGGTTTTAATGGAGAAGCCCATGAGGGTAACAATTATATGGCTAAATTTGAGCGTGCTTGTCAGTTACTTCGCGCACAAGGTATGCAAGTAGACACTGGTAGAGAAATTACCAAATTACAAGACAGAGGCTGGGTGTAAACATAAATTTATTATTGCGGAGTATATTTTGACAACTGATGTACAGAAATTAATTGATTTAGCGTGCCCTGTAATGCATAAACGCCGCATTGTAATTTTAAAAGAATTGCTTGTAACAGGAAACAGAGCTGCAGTTGCAAGACAATTAGGGATAGATATACGAAACGTACAACGTGCTGAACAAAATGCAAAAGAATACGCTGCAAGAAAAGGCTTTTCGCCAAATCATGACATGACACACGTTGCGCCTAACTCGCATTATGTAAAAGGAACGTCAACGCTTTACAAAGAAGACGGCACAATAGGTATTCAGTGGGTAAAAACTGACATTGATACGCAGCGCGTCGATGCGTTAAGCGAAGTACTAGAAAATTTTAGTGTTAGGCCGGCACCAAAAATTAAAGCGCCCAAAAAACCCATAGAAAACTTACTCTCACTTTATACACTGACTGATTATCATTTAGGCATGTATGCCTGGGCTGCAGAAACAGGAGAAGAATGGGATACCGAAATAGCCTCTGCAACATTTATGCACGCCATTGAGCAGATGATGAAAGGTACGCCAGATAGTGCAATAGCAGTATTAAACATTCAAGGCGATTATTTGCATTGGGATGGCTTAGATGCAGTTACGCCAATGAACCGACATTTACTTGATGCAGATACGCGTTTTGGTAAATTGGCAGAATTAAGTCTTGACGTCATTATGTGGACTATCGAAATGCTGCTTACTAAGCACAAAAAAGTGCGTTTACTGGTTTGTGAGGGTAATCATGATTTAGCTTCAAGCGTTTGGGTACGTAAAGCTATGAAAAAGATTTACGCTAAAAACACCCGCCTCGATGTCGATGATACAGAATTCCCTTTTTATGCGTATTTGCATGGCAAAACAATGCTGGGCTTTCACCATGGCCATAAGGTAGGTAATAACAAATTAGCTGGATTATTTTCTTCAGAACCTAGATATAGAGACATGTGGGGCAAAGCTAAAAACTGTTACATCCATACAGGGCACTATCACCACGCAGAGCGCTTACAAGACGAATTTGGTGGTGCAGTAGTCGAGCGACATCCTACTTTATCTGCCAGAGATGCTTACGCAGCTCGTGGCGGGTATGTAGCACGTCGAGCAGCTCATGTAATTACTTATAACGACACAGGTGATGAAGTAAGTAGAGCTACAGTAACACCGCCGGCTTCAAAAGAAATTGTCAGCAATTAAATTTAACCAGAATAAATTTTTTTACTCTGCGACTATGACTAAAAGAGCAAATTAATCCTATGAAGGTCCGTAAAGCATGAATTCAGTTGTGGAAATCAATCAACCGATTGACAAAGAAGCAGAATCATTGACAGATTGGAAAAATCCACCGTCATTGAAAGATTTAAAACAAGATTTAACTAATGCCGATATATCTCATAAACATCAAATAGCCCGTGTTGAAAAGTGGCTTGATAATCTAAATGTAACCGGTACAGCCAAAATCAACTCAGGCGAGGGACGTTCAAAACACGTTCCACAGTTAATTCGTAAACAAGCAGAATGGCGTTATGCCTCACTTTCAGAGCCGTTTCTTAACACTTACGACTTGTTTGACGCAAAGCCAGTTACCTGGGAAGACAAGGACGCCGCGTTACAAAACAAGCTGCTACTAAATCATCAAATCAATCAAAAAATAGACAAAATAGATTTTATTGATTCGTATGTGCGTACTGCAGTTGACGAAGGTACGGCTATTGTTCGAGTAGGGTGGGAATTTGAAGAAGAAGAAATAGAAAAAGATGTTCCTATTATTGAATTTCAGCCAGATCCTCAAATGGCAGAAGTTTTTCAAGAATTAGAGGTTATGCAGCAACAAAGCCCGTCTGAATATCAATTAGATGTGCCAGAAGAATTAAAACAAGCTTTTGAAATGTCAATGCAAACAGGCGTTCCGCTACGGCCAACAATTGTGGGCAGTGAAGTTGTTAAAGAAATGCAAACCGTCACTAACAAGCCTACGTTGGAAGTGTGCGATTACCGCAACGTTATTGTTGATCCTACTTGCATGGGGAAGCTTAATAACGCTAAATTTATTATCTATAGCGTAGAAACTTGTTTAGCTGATTTACGCAAAGATGGTAAATACAAAAATTTAGACAGTATTCAAGTCAGTGACTCTTCTGTATTAGGGCACGCAGATCACACTGTTGAAGATGACTCTTCATTTACTTTTTTAGATGACCCCCGTAAACAGCTCATTATGTATGAGTACTGGGGCTATTGGGCAATTAATGGTGATGATAAACCCCTAGAGCCATTTGTATGCTCTTGGGTAGGCAATACGCAAATACGTATGGAAGCCAGCCCATTTCCTGATAAAAAGCTACCGTTTGTCAAAGTACAGTATTTACCAGTACGTCGAAGAGTGCACGGTGAACCAGATGGGCATCTATTAGAAGAAAACCAAAAAATCTCTGGTGCAGTTACTAGAGGCATGATTGATATTATGGCGCGTTCGGCTAATGGCCAAATGGGTACTCGCAAAGATGCTTTAGATACTTCTAATTACCGAAAATTCCAGCGCGGCCAAGATTACGAGTTCAATGCGAACATAGATCCACGCCAGGCTTTTCACATGCACACGTATCCTGAAATTCCACAATCTGCCCAGTACATGTTAAACCTGCAAAACATGGAAGCAGAGTCATTAACGGGCGTACAAGCATTTTCTCAAAGCGGACTCTCTGGCGCATCGCTAGGTGATACGGCTACCGGCGTTAATGGCGTACTTGATGCGGCTTCTAAACGTGAATCGGGAATTCTCCGGCGATTAGCCGAAGGATTAGTTGAGTGTGGACGCAAAATTATCAGCATGAACGCTGAATTTTTAGACGAAGAAGAAATCGTTCGTTTAACTAATGAAACGTTTGTTCCTGTGCGTAGGGATGACTTAGCAGGGCGAATTGATTTAAGTCTGAGCATTAGCACCGCAGAAGAAGACAACGCTAAAGCCCAAGAGCTGTCGTTTATGCTACAGACAATTGGGCCTGATGAAGACCCTAGTATTCGACGCATGGTGCTAGCAGATATTACTCGTTTGCGAAAAATGCCTGATTTAGCTGAAAAATTGGAAAATTATCAACCTGAACCTGATCCATTAGAACAAGAAATGAAACAGTTACAAGTTGAGTTGTTAAAAGCGCAAGTAGCTAATGAATACGCACAAGCACAAGAGCGTGAAGCCGGCGGAATGCTTGACCAGAGTAAAGCTCAAAATTTAAGTAGCGATACTGATCAGAAAAACTTGGATTTTATTGAGCAAGAATCTGGCGTTAAACAAGAACGTGACTTGGAAAAACAAAAAGCGCAATCAGCTGGAAATATTGAATTAAAACGAGAAGAACATCTTCTTAATATAGAAAAATCGGCATTAGACGCTTATTTGGCTCAAGAATGAAAAAACTTCAGAAAAGTTTAAATTCCTGAGATATAAAGCTTTTTATCAACTAACTAGCAATGATGAAAAGGTATTTTATGTCTGAAAGTCAAATCCAAGAAATTGAATTAAACATTAAACAAGCTGAAGGATTTATTAAATTAGCGAAAGCTTTAGAGCGATTAGAAGCTAATGCCGATTTTAATGAACTTATTGGTAATAGCTACTTTAAAGAAGAAGCGATACGCCTTGTACATCTCAAAGGTGATCATTCTCAGCAAACTGACGAGGCTCAAAAAGAAATTAGTAATCAAATGTTGGCAATTAGTGGTCTATCCAGTTATTTCCGTATTGTGCAGATGCGTGGAGATATGGCTGCTAGAGCGCTCGCAGATGATGAAGAAACTTTAGCAGAACTTAATGCGGAGGCGTTGCACTAAAATGACCGACGCCGCTGAAAATGAAGAATCTACTGTAGAAGAACAATTAACAGATTACTTCAATATGTCTGATGAAGAAGCTATGAATGAGCCAATTGTGCCAGAAAGCACTTTTACTCAGGAATTGGATTCACAAGAAGACGCTCTTGATTTGGAAGCTGACGAAACATCTGAAGCGGAGGCGGGCGAAGCCGAAGCCTCCAGCGAAGATGTTGATGACAGCGACGACGAAAACACTGAAATAGAAACTACTGCCCAAGAAAATGAAGAAGAGGCGGAAACTGAGTCTACAAATGACTCAGAAAACTTTTTTAACGCTGTAACTGCACCGTTTAAAGCAAACGGTAAAGAAATGTCAGTAACAGATCCTGATGATGTAGTGCAACTCATGCAAATGGGGGCTAACTACAACAAAAAAATGGCGGCTTTAAAGCCTAATTTAAAATTACTAAAGCTTTTGGAGAAAAACGAACTCCTTAGTGAAGATAAACTTAGTTTTTTAATTGATATTGATAAAAAAGATCCAAAGGCAATCGCTAAGCTGTTAAAAGACAGCAATATTGATCCTTTAGACATTGACCAAGATGCTGATGCTGACTACGCCCCAAGTAAGCACACAGTAGATGACGCAGAAATAGTTTTTGACGAAGTTATTTCTGCTATTCAAGACACGCCTACATTTTCTACTACATTAGACATTGTTGGCGATAAATGGGACGACAAAAGCAAACTGCAAGTTCGAGAATCACCACAACTACTGAAACTCATTAATGACCAAGTTGCAAATGGGATTTATGAAATTATCAGTCAGCAGGTCGATAAAGAACGGATGTTTGGGCGCTTAGACGGTATGTCTGATCTTGACGCTTACACTGCAACTGGTGACGCTATTGACGCTAATGGAGGGTTTGCACATTTAGCTAATAATGCTAATGCAAGTACGCCTGCTCCTGTAAAAGCAAAAACAGCGCAACAATCTGCACAAAGCCAATCATTAGAAACAAATCGTAAAGACAAAAAGCGAGCTGCTAGCCCGACAAAGGTTGGTGCTCCCAAAACACAAGCTAAAGCAGAATATTCTCCTTTGGCTTTATCCGATGATGAGTTTGAAAAACAATTCAACTCTAAATTTTTATAGATAAGGTGATTTATCATGGCATACACAGGTAACGCCGCAACAGGCTATAACGATCCTGTTGGCGGCTCTCCGTCCAACGTTGGCAATCAAATTCGTACAGATAAGTACGAGAAAAAAGCACTCATTGAAGCACGCAAAGAGCAGTATTTTATGCCTTTGTCTAACTCAGTAAATTTACCCAAAAACATGGGTAAGAAAATTAAAAAGTATCATTACTTGCCGATTCTTGATGACGCTAACATTAATGATCAAGGTATTGACGCAGCAGGTGCAGTTTTGGCTGGTTATACAGATACTTGGACTGTTTCTGGCGGCAGTATTCAATCTGAGCCAGGGCATCCAGCAAACACTATGTATTTTGTGGGTCAAACAGAAGATGCAGCCGGCCACGCTAGTGGATCAGCTGCAACTGCAGCTACCAAAGAGCTAATCTTCGACAAAGCAACTAATGGTGTAGCAACCGGCGGTTGGGGAGTTACAACCTCTGAAACTTCGTACACTAGTACTTTTGGCACTGAATTAGCCGACGCTGGATTTACTGTTACAGTAGGTACTCCAATAACGCAAGGCGGTAATCTTTACGGTTCATCAAAAGATCCTGGCGTTATTATCGGCAAAATGCCTTCGCTGACCGAACACGGTGGCCGTGTAAATCGTGTAGGACACAAGCGCATTGATCTTGAAGGCTCTATTGAGAAACAAGGTTTCTTTGATGAGTACACGCAAGAGTCTTTAGATTTTGATACTGACGAAGATCTAATGATGCACATTACGCGAGAAATGGTTAATGCCGCTACTGAGATGACTGAAGATCGGTTACAAATAGATCTTCTTAACTCTGCAGGTGTTGTTCGTTACGCCGGCACTGCCACAAGCACGGCTACTGTTGCCGATGACGATATAGTTTCATATGGCGATTTGTTGCGTTTGTCGATTGAGTTAGATCAAAACCGTACGCCTAAGCAGACTAAAATGTTTACAGGCACGCGAATGGTTGACACTAAAACCGTAGCAGCATGTCGAATCCTGTACATCGGCTCTGAATTAGTTCCTACACTTAAAGCAATGGTAGATAGCTTCAGTAATGCGGCGTTTATTCCTGTACAGCATTACGCAGGTGGCGGCACAGTAATGAACGGAGAAATCGGTACGATTGATAACTTCCGCATTGTTGTTGTGCCTGAAATGGTGGCATACGCAGGGGCAGGCGTGGCAGGCACTAATACTAGTGAAGTTTATGAAACCAATGCGAAAGTAGACGTTTTTCCAATGCTTTGCGTTGGTAGTGAGTCGTTTTCTACAATTGGTTTTCAAACTGATGGACAAACTGTCAAATTTAAAATCACGCATAAAAAACCAGGTGAAGCTACTGCAGATCGTAATGATCCGTACGGCGAGACTGGCTTTATGTCAATTAAATGGTACTACGGATTTTTGTTAGAGCGTCCTGAGCGTATCGCAAAAATCTTAACTGCAGCGACAGTATAAATCAGTAACCTTTCTTAACCTTCCTCCTTCGGGGGGAAGGCTTTTTTATTTACATTCAATTATCGGAGATTTCCGCAATGAACGAACCTACAGACAACAGTGAAATAATGTCAGCAGAGCTAGATGCATTAAAAGCACGAGCTGATGTATTAGGCGTAAAATACCATCCTGCAATTGGTGCTGAAAAACTTGGTAATAAAATTGCCGAAGCTTTAAACGCAAAAGAAGCTGAAAAAGAAGCTGAAATTGTAAAAAATACTGTCGTTGCGCAACCAAAAGTTGTAGCAAACAAAGATTTAACTGAAGGGCAAAAACGAAAAAAAATTAAGGAAGAAGCAACTAAGTTGCTACGTGTTCGCGTAGCGTGCATGAACCCTAACAAACGAGAGTGGCAAGGTGAAACATTCTCTGTCGGCAACTCGTTAATAGGCCAAATTAAAAAATACGTGCCGTATGACACAGAATGGCATGTACCACAAATTATTGTAAACGCAATTAAAGAGCGCACTTGCCAGGTATTTACTACTACAACCGGCCCACGCGGACAAAAAACGCGAGCTGGCAAACTCGTAGCAGAATTTGCCATTGAAAGTCTTCCGCCTTTAACAGGCAAAGAACTTCATGACTTAGCACAAAGGCAAGCTATGGCAAATGGTTCTACTGAATACTAAATAGTTAATTTTCTAAGGCGGCATTAATGGCTATCCAGATACAAGATTTAACAGACGCGCAATTAAAAGACGGTAATGGAGTCTTTGATGTATTAATGCGCTCTGTAGCTTCGCACCTTGATCAGGAGTACTCGAAAAATAGAATTCGAGGCCCTGAATATTCTCAGGTCTATCTTGGAGCTATTAATGCTGTCTTAGAAAAATCGCTAACATTTGTTTTACAACAAGAAAAAATTGTTGCTGAAAATAGTTTAATTACAGCTCAATACGACAATACAGTTGCTGAAGGATTAAATATCACTAAGCAAGGTATTTTAATTGATGCACAAGCATCTAAGATGGCAATAGACGAAACATTAGTAGCACAACAAGCTCTTAAAGTTTTACAAGATACAAATTTAACTGAACAGCAAGTGTTAAACGAAGTAATTAAAGAAACTTTGTTAGAAGAACAAGTTGATACAGTAATTGCTGAACGACAAAACATCCCAAAACAAGGAGCGTTAATAACTGCTCAAACATCTAAAGTAGGTGTAGACGAAACTTTAGTTACTGCTCAAGTGAGTAAATTAAATAAAGATGAAGATTTAATTGATCAACAAATACTTGTTGCGGCACAAGATGTATTAACTGCAGAACAACAAGTACAAAACTCCATTAAAGAAGTCTTGTTTACCCAAGCTAAAATTGACAAATTAACTAAAGACGAAGATTTGGTAGATGAGCAAATTACAAGATCTACGGCAGAACGTGCAAACATACCTAAGCAAGGTGAGATGATTGATGCACAAAAAGCGAAAGTAAACGCAGATACTACTTTGGTTACAGCGCAAAAGGGTAAAGTAGATGCTGACACTGTTTTAACAACTTTAAATTACACTAAAATTGATAAAGAAATTAATTTAGCTACGCAAAACATATTAAACGCTGAGCAAGAAGTGCTGATGTCACAAGCCCAAGTTGAAAAGCTTGAATTTGAAGTAGATGCAATGCTGCCCGCGCAGCTAACTAAAATTAACGAAGAAAATCTTTTGTTAGTTAAGCAAGCAGCAAAACTTGACGCAGACACTGGTTTAGTTAGTAAACAAGAAGACAAAATAGATAAAGATATAGAGGTTGCTGCGCAAAATATTCTTAATGCAGAACAAGAAGTCTTAATGTCAGCGGCACAAGTAGAAAAAATTGGATTTGAAGTAGCTTCGTTATTACCTGCTGAATTAGATAAGATTACCGCTGGTAACTTATTAACAGCTGAGCAAACGTTAAAACTTGTAGAAGACAAAGAATTAGTTGAAGCACAAACTGTGCAAATTTCTGCAGAGACTGCAAATATTTCAAAACAAGGCGACTTAATTGATGCTCAAAAAGATAAAGCTATTGCAGAAGAATTGCGTATTGATCAAGATACTGCATTAACAACGGCACAAGCTGGTAAGGTTGCTTTTGAACTCAGTGATATGTTGCCAGTACAAAAACTTAAACTAGAAGCAGAAAAAGATGTGGCAGTAAAACAAATTGATGTAGCCACACAAGAAATTGCAATGTCTACAGCGCAAGCGTTAAAAGTTGGATATGAGGTAAGCGATGTATTGCCTGCTGAAGTAGCTAGGCTTACTGCACAAAACGCATTAACAGCTAAGCAAGAATTAAAAGTTGTAGAAGATACCGCATTAACTTTAGAGCAGAAAAACAAATTAGCTTACGAAGTAACAAACATGCTGCCGGAAGAGCTGGCTAAGTTAGTTGCTGAGAAAAACATTACTATTCAGCAAGTGCGTAACGCAGTAGCTGATGTAAGTATTGCTGAAGCGCAAGTAAGCAAAATAGAATTTGAAGTTGAATCCTTATTGCCAAAACAACTAGAAAAAATTACTGGTGAAGCCGGCGTATTAACTGCTAAAGCTGTCAACACTGGATTAGAAGGAGATATTTTACAAGACCGTATTACCAACAACCTGGCTAATGAAAGTTTAATTATTTCCTCACAAAAAGATTTGGCAGCTAAAGAAGTTGAAATAGCGGCGCATAAAGAAAATATTGTAGAAAAAGAAGTTGATTTAACAACCAGTAAAATTAGCAAATTAGACGCTGATAAATTAGCAGTTGATGCTGAAGTTAATAAAACTGCTCAAGAAACTACTTTAATTCAGCAAAGAGTCCAAAATGCTGTAGCAGAAGAAGCAGTAGCTGAGTCAACAGCCTGTAAGCTTAAAGCTGAATTTGAAACATTGATGCAACAAGAACTTAAACTTATTGCTGAAACTCAATTGTTAGGCCAAAAGAAAGCGACTGAAGTAGCTCAGACAACGTCAACGAACGTTGATCCAGATAGTGTGGTTGGTGTACAGAAAGCGTTGTATGCGGCGCAAACCGCCGGCTATCAGCGAAATGCTGAACAGCAAGCCGCTAAAATTATGGTAGAAACGTGGAATACACGTCGCCTTACAGATGAGACAACCACGGCACCTACAACTGAAAATAAACTCAGGGACGTTGATATTGGGGCTGTAATACAAAAACTAAAAGAGGGAGTAGCAGCCCCGTAAAAACTTCAGATAAATATTACATAATAAGCATAATTAAGGAGCCTTTTGGCTCCTTAATTTGTTAGGCACAGTATTATGGCCAGTTATTATTTATATAATTATTCACAGCACGCAAGAATGTTTCGAGATGAGGACATTCCTGATGTGGTTGCCGAAGCTGGCCGTTTAGCCATTATAAAAAACTTGCCTTTAATTCCTGTAATTCTTAGCCAAATAAAAGATAGTCAAAGCAATAATTTTGAAAGAGCGTGGCAACTAGCAGGGCAAAGTACGGTTGGCAACACTGAAAACTCAATAGGGTTGTTACAGTTTTCGCACACCAATGTAATTAAAAACTCAGAAAAATGGACATATGGCAGCAGCAATTATAGAGCTGGTGACCCCAACGAAGAATATTTTTATAACAGAAGAGATCCTAAATCCTATAATTTTTTTGGGGTAGCCGCATTAGCTGTTGCTGATCAATTAGCCACAAAATTTAATGTCCCTCTTACGCCGGCTCCTTACGACGGTGTGACAGAAACCCCGTATCCCAGTGAAATAGGAAAAATTAATTGGCAAACAGACATTGAGTTTGATTATCACGTTGCTAGTGAAATAAATCTTGATCACGCTAAGTGGGATTACGCTGTCAATGTATTAGGCTTTGTTGAAGAAACCGGTGAGTTAACAGAACGAACGGCTTATCATGGACATAAATGCGTTATATTGCGAGCAATCAAACGTATTAAAGGTAGCTTAACGGATGATGCTACAGCTTATTATCAGTCTCCTTGGATTGCTATAACTCGCAGCAGCAACCGTAGCGAAAAGAGTGGTCCTCTAGGAGGGCTTGGCATAACGCAAGAGGTTGATCGACTGTCTGATTATGACGCAATATACTCAATGGCTTCTGGGTATTTAAATGATTTTCGTATATCGCCTGATTTTGAAGAAGACGGTTTTGAAATTCATTATCAATACTGGGACAGCGTTGGTGATGTACAACAAGAAATTATTATAATAAATAAAAGTGAATTGCACACTTGGGGATTTATTCAAACAACTGGGCCTAATTTAGATATTCAGCCTGTTGTTATTATGGCTCAATATACGTTTACTCCAGCAAGCAGTGGATCAAATGACGTAAACGAAGGCAAACCTTATACAGGGTATATTTCATATAGCCCACCAAAAAGCGCTTTTTACGATGAAGGTAATAACAGAGGTGGTTTAATTAAAACTGCTGGTAGTTATTACGACAATAGCAGCTGGGCAAAACAGCGAGTATTAGAGTATTGGGCTGCTGCTTTTTTTGCGAGCACAACTTCAGGCGGTTCATACGACTCTGCTGAGTTATTTGAAGAAAACGCTGTTTGGCTAATAGATTCTTATAATTCAAATTTTCCGTTATTTGGTTCGTATTTCCCTGTTATTCAGCTACGTATGAGCAGTCAGAACATTACAGAAGAATACGATCCAGACCAATGGGCTGTTAATCAAAAATTATTAAAAACCATGGGGCTTTCACAAGAAGCAATTTTAGACGCTGTATATGAAAATCCTGAAGGCACTGGTGACTTGTCAGAGATTCATCTAAATGTCTGTTGACATGAACAGTGATAACCAAACAGACATGGCTTACACGTTTGATTGGTGGAAAGCGCGATATGACCAAGCTTATTTGCTAGAACCTAGAAATACTGTTCAAGATATTGAAAACGGTTTAGATGCTTACGATCCTTTAGAATATGGATTTTCCGAAAAATTTTGGTTTATGACGTTAACTGTACACAGTATTTCATTTCGCTACAAAATTGGGTCTATTGGGGATGTTGGTACTTATGAAAAAGAAGTAACTCGACCATCATCTCCATCGTCGTTTCTTGATCCGCCTCCTGGATATAACAATTTTTACGACAATAAAATATCTTACCCTAGCAGAAACGGTGATGTTCAAAAGAATTCTTGGGATCAACTCGGTCAGTGGCAAAACTCCCATAAATACTGGGTTTATCGTAAACAAGTTGCTCCAAATATTTATCAAGAATTAATTGTTAAAAATCCACTAGCAGTCTATTACGGTTGGGATGGCGGCGATTGGGAAGGTGGAACAGGCCGTTGGGAATTAGACGGAATAGGGGGCAATCGACGCTACAGAACAATGAATGCAGATCTTTCGTACGCTGCAGGCATTAACAACATGTTTCTGCCAGTTGATATGACGCAACTAGCAAGTTCTGTGCGCTCTATTAAAAAGCGAAACGAGTTTTATTATAGAAATTATCGTTTATATCTGTCTTCTTGGTCAGAAGTAAAAGTAGAGTGGTATGAAACAGAAGAATTTGCAGACTTTATTATGGTTGTTGGCTTTGCATTAGCTATTTTTACTTTTGGTGAAAGCATAGCCTTAGCTACAACTATTATTGCACTTTTAGAAGCTATTGCAGTTTGGGTGCTAACAACACTCATAATTTCATTTATAGCCAAAACCGTTGTGCGCTTGGTTGGAATTGAAGCTGCTTTAATTATTGCAACTATTGCAATGCTACTAGGCGGATTTGCCGGAGATACAGGTTTACTATCAGCAGAAAATTTGTTTTTATTTTCTAGTGGATTGTCTGGCGGCGTCCAAACAAATTTAGCTGACAAAATGGAAAAATTGGAAAAAAACAGAATTGCTTGGGAATTATCTAATGAAGAGCGTTTTGCAGAATTAGAGCAGTATGATTCCTTAATAAATACTCAGCAATTTATTGAGCCATATGCTTTCATACGTCAAGAACCGATCATAATTCCAGGAGAAGAAGCAGAGCAATATTACGAACGAATATTTTCTGGAAATATTGGAGTTTTGACTTACGACATAGTCAACAATTACGTTGATATAAATTTAAGATTGCCAACTTTTCATGACAGTTTAGGTAATTCAAATTACGCATAAAAGATAGGAGATTTCAATGAATCAAGCAGTTAACAGATTTTTAGGTGGTGAAATTGAAGATGTAACCTCGCAGCCTTCTTGGACGTCAAAAGACATGTTGATAGGTAACACAGGGTACACAAATCAACAGGCTAATCAATCTAACCCGTGGAACAGTTCTGGTAATTATCTTCAAAACGCTGGAAAAGCTTTAAACATTACACCTGCTTCTTTTCAACAAGCAGGGCCTACCATGGGATCAGGCTATCAATTTAGTTCAGGTCAGCCATCAAGCATGTTTGAGTTTGCTGATTTAGGCTCTTTTGCAAAGAAACCATGGCAACCTAAAGGCGGTATGAAAAATTGGATGTTTGGTGAATACAACCCAGATACGGGGACTAATACGCCTGCGTATGGTATGCAGACATTAAATGCTGCACTAGGTTTAGGCCAGTCATTTCTTGGGTATCAGCAATATAAAATGGGTAAAAAAGCGTTTAAACGTTCAATTTTTGAAAGTGATCGTAATTACAACGCACAAAAACAAACAATTAACACCGCTATGGAAGATCGCGCTAGAGCTAATTACAGCGCTAATCCTAATTTTTATCAGTCTCCTGAACAATACATGAACAAAAACGAGATTAAATAATATGCCTATTACGTGGAAAAATATTGAAGCCGATGCAGGAAAAATGGCTGTTAGCAATGATTTTTTAAACAGCGCTAACACCAATATGGCCGCAGGTATTGGTCAATTTCAAACTGTTTTAAACAATGAAAAACAACGCCAAGAAGACAACCGAGAAATTGTTACTGATAACAATACTTTGTCGTATCAGAAGTTTTTAAATTCAATGAGTCCTGAACAACTTCAAGAAGCACAAGCGTCTGGAGCCATAAACAATCAATTGGGGCAATACGGAAAATCTATTGACCAAAATGTTGCGTTAAATGGTTTTAACGACAGGCTTAATGCTGCACGAAGCGAGTTTAACGCAGGGGTTACGTACGACAACAATGTACGTGACGAGAAAGAGCGACCAACTATTCAGCAGTTTAAAGCAGCTATTGCGGGTGATGATGATGCCGCTTTTGCAAAACTTACTGCAGATAACCCTGGCTTAAGTAATTTAGGGGACTTAACAAATGAGTACAACGATAAGGAAAGACGTAGGTTAGAAATCGGCAGAACAGAAAAGATAATAAGCAGTAAACAAACGATGGATTCCATAATTCAAGACGGATTTGCGGCTGGTAAAACTGAACGTGAGATTCAGACTGATATACACGCAGCACGAGTTAGCGGGGACATATCGGGAGATGATCAAAATAAAGCTGTTACTACAACTTCAGATTATTTTGCTGCGCAATACAACATGACGCCCACTGAAAAAATTAATTATAATACTGACATAGCTAAACTTGATGCAGCTTACAATGCTGCTGTGGAACGTGCTGAGCTTGTAAACCAGCAAGCAGAGGAAACTTATAAATTAAACGAAGGGTTTAACAGCACGACAATGCCAGACAATAACACTGCAAGCACTGCGTTAGAAACGTTTAAACAGAGCGGCTTTGATCAAAACCCTACTTGGGGCACATCGCCTGACAAATTAATTAATGACCAGCGTGAGCGATTGCTTCATGGAGAAGTACTAAAAAACGCAAAGGGTAATCCTATTTTAGAAAACGGAAAACCTAAACGAGCGGGAGGTATAGACGGCGATCTGCAAGAAGGTGAAGCGTACGCAATAATAACTCACGCTTTGAAAAAATTTCTGGCGAACAGTGGCGCTGTTTTCACCGAAAATTTGGGAATTGAGGAACTGAACACAGCAGTTAACAATTCATTGGAAACTTATTTGATAGGTAACGCAAAAAGAGCTGAGCATGAAAAAAACCAACAAGATCATTTACAATATATGCAAGGTCTTAACACCGCGTACGGAGCAGGCAAGACTGATGCACTAAGAAAGAACACAACCAAGTTTAACCAACAAAAAATACAAAACGCTAAAATACAATAGTTTTTCTTTCTACTTTAGGATCGTAAATGGCAACTCCAGCAGAACAAGTACTAGCATCTTTAGCACCAAAATCACAAGCAATTGCGGCAGCAACAGAAAACAAGACAATTCAGCTAGGCAATTTAACTGTGCCCAGTGAACAGGTGCTTGTAAACCCTGCGTATGAAACTCAAAATAATCGCAATTTACGAAATCAAGCGGCTTTAGAAAAAATTAAAGCGTCAAATGCTGCTGTAAGAGAATCTGACAAAACTGCTTGGAGAAAAAGTGATGAAGACGGTGTTTGGCCGTGGATGAAAGATACTGCTGCAAGAATAAGTACAGTAAGCAGTAGGATTGTTAATGAAACAATTAATGCACCGTCAAGCATAAGAAGTGCTGCTAGAGCTTCTTTATTAACTGAAAAAACAGCCGATATTGGTCGGCGTGACCAGGATTATCTTCGATACCAAGAATTAATTAGTCAACCAGGCAGTCCGATAGTTAAAGACGAACGTGACTTGGCTTTGTTGAATAATCCACCACAGCCTATTACGCAAGAAGAATCTGAGTATTTAAATCAAAGACCTGTACAAACAGACGAGCAACTTAGAGGGTCACAGCTTGGTGGATCGGGGCAGAAAGAAAAAGCAACGACAAGTATCTACTCTCGCAAAGAGCTGCTTGATAAAATTGACAAAAGTGCTGAATTTAGAAAAAAAGTAGATAAAGCTTTTGAAAATAGTCTGTCAGTAAAAGGAATAGTACAGAAAAATAAACAAAATAGATTAGATAACGCAGTTCAAAAAGATTTTGAAGTAATGGACGGTGAAAAACGTTTAGATACTATTGTTGGGGAATGGAAAGAAGGTAACAAGGTTGATAGTGCAATAGAAACAGCCAAGTTAATTGGCGACATGACTACGTCTTTAATAGAAAACGGAGCAAATAATAAAATTGCTGTAACTGGGTATATAGCAGAAGTTATTCCTTACATGATGGCAGGAATGTACGGTTCAAAAGACAAAATAGTTGGCGGAAAAGAGGTATTAGCTGGAATTAACGCAGCTTACGCTGGAAACATTTATTCTGATGGTGTTGAGCATTATAAGAAAGAAAACAATGGAGAAATTCCAGTAGGTAAAAACAACGCAGAAATAGCGACATGGAGCGCAGCTGCAGGAAGTGTTGAATTAGCGGGTAACTTAACTTTGTTAGGTACTTTAAGACCTAAAACTATGAGTTTGGAAGCCGCTAATAAAATACTTACTCGCGGAGCCGCAAGAAACACTCTAAATAAAACTGTTGCTGCAACAGGTACGACTGCTAAAGCTGCAGTAGTGGAATCCGCTACAGAAGTAGGGCAAACGTCTATTGAAGATAATTTTTCAAAGCTAAACAGAGATTTTGATGTTCCTAAACTGGTTCATGCATTAGCAGCTGGATTTTACGGCGGTGGTGGTGTGGCAGCTCCAGGCGCAGCAATAAACGCATTAACAACGCCTGACAATACAACGCAAAAAGCAAAAAAACGTGTAAATTCAAACCTAAATAAAATAGTAGAAAAAGCATTTGAATCTGTGAATACAGGTGACGTTGCTGATTTAGTTGATAAGGATAAGCCTGAAACTTACAGTCCGTTACATGCTGCAAGCGCTTTAAAAATGCGTTTAGAAAATCCTAATCTAACTGAAGATGAAAAAGTCGAAGCAACTGAAACATTAAATAACGTTATAAAAGATTCTGAACAAGTAATGGACGATTTAGCTAGTAAAATCGAAACCATTACGCCATTAACTATACAAAAAAGAAAAAATAACCTTAAAAAAGTGTTTTCTGATCTTAAAATGTTAAAAGAACAAAAAGATTCTGTGCCTCCTGTTGCTGAAGGTGAGCCGGCTTTATCTAAAAAAGAAATAGCAAAAGAAATTAAAAGAAAAAATATAGCTTATAGAAAAGCAGAAAAGCTAGCTAAGGCAGCAAGAAAAAATCAAGAAACTAAAATAAAAGAAGAAAAAGAATTTTTAGCAACAAAGCCAGTTAAACAGCTTGTTGCTATGCGTAAAGCAATGAATGATGTGTACAGCCAACAAGATAATGCTGGAGAAAAAGCAAGCGAGCCTGTAGTAGCTGCCGCTGATAGTGTTATTGATAGTGCAGATGCAACGCCTGAACAAAAAGAAGAAGCAGCACAACAAACTGTCAGTTATATGCTGAATAATGAAGTATTTGCTACGCCAGAACGGGCACAACGGTTATTGGATAGCAACCTGACAGGATTTACGCCGCAACAAACAGAATATTTAAAAGCAATGTTAGATGCGCCGGCTGGAGATAGTAAAGTAAGTAAAGAAGTTACTGATGGACAAAGTAAAGGATTAGCTTCGTACGCAAAAAGAATTGCTTCTGCAGTGCGCTTGAACGATAAAAACACTGCTGATAAACAACAAACTGATATTAAAGAATGGTTAACCAGTACTGTAAGTAAAAAGAAAGCTGTTGATTCAGCCGACGCAGCGTTTAAAGCGGGTCCTCAAGGTAAGCGCGTTACGCAATACGTGTATAAAACCGATGCAAATTCAAATGAATGGACGACTTCAGACGTAAAACCTGCAAATTTCAAAGAGTTACAAGGCTTAACGTTTGAAGGCAGGCAAAAAAACATTGTTGAAGAAATGGGACAAGAAGTAAAAGCTATTAAAGCAATGGATAGGCAAATAGCTGCTGCTATTGATTTAAAATGGAACAATCAAGATGCTACACAGCCTGCGCCTGAGTCCACGCCCACGCGTGGATCTCAGGAAGCGGCTGCTACACCAACACAAGAAACAGCACAATCAACTGAACAAGACACACTTAACGAGTCTGAAAGTGTTGCACCTACAGAAAGTACGCCTACTGCACTTACTACAGAAAACACTGTGGAGCCTGCGTCGGTTTCCGTCGCTGACGGACAACCGGTAGCGGCGACTCAAAGCACGCCAGAAGTTGAAGCAACAAAAACCCAACTTACTGAATTAAATGCAATTAATGATAACGGCGACGTAAACTTTACTCCTGAAGTACTTACTGTTATGAATGCTGATCCTGTATCGTTTGCAGCGGCTGTGACAGCACTTAAAGCGCCTACCGCACCAGTTGAGCCTGTAAACACAGAAACAGCTCAGCCGGCTGCACAAGCGCCTGTAAAAGCAGCTAAGCCTACACCAAAGAAAAAGAAACAAACATACGCAGAAAAAGTTTTTGCTAAATACAGAGCAATTATAGATGACCCAGACTCTAGTACATTTAAAAAAATTAATGCTGCTGCAAGTTTATTAAAAAATGCTAAAACAGCAGGCAACACTAATCAAGCCGCAGAAGCACAAGCGGTGTTGGCTGAGTTTAAAGAACAAGGTTACGAAACAACTCTTGCTGTAGGCGACAACTACAATGAAGGAATGCGAGTAGTCGCAAATTTTGTACCTGATGACAGTCTTTATGAAGACGAGCAAATAATACAAAAAATAGTAAAGCCGCAAATTAATAAAGACGGCAAAATGGTTCAAGCTGGATCAATAGTAGTATCTCAAGGCACTAAAGTTAGAGAACAGCCTACTACTACTGTGGCTAGGGAGTCTGCGCGACAACCCCAGGAAGTAAATTCTTCTGAGTCTGGAGTGGAGGCGCAGCCGGAAGGACAGCGAAGAACGGATTTAGTTCCTGGGGTTGTTGAAGCGACAACCAGCCAAGAACCACAAACATCTGCTACAGCCCAAGAAGCAGAACCGCAAGTGCAAGCAAAAACCGCAAAAGCGCCTGCCCGTGAACAAATAACTATCAACCTTGATGATTATAAACTTGGGATAGATGCGCTCGACGCTGCCCTAAAAGCAACCATTAATACCGCTCAGCGTACAGTCTCCCGTGGGGAGGTTAAAGAAGCTACAGCGGGGGGGTTCTACTCGATGTTTAAGGCAAATATTAGCCGACACTATGAAGCCAATGGCGCACAACCAGGAAAGTCGGAAGAAATTCGTAAAAAAGTGGTTGCGGAAACATTAGGCGAAGTCGATATTCACGAACAAGTAACCCGTGCTTTGCGTACCCACACATCACTTGAGATCCCATTAACTCGTTTTATTCGCGGTAGAGCGGATATGGCTGAAACGGTTAATGGGATTTTAGGATCGCTCAGCGGAACCAAGGATTTCCAAGCTCTCCCCGCAGAAGTAATGGGTCCCATTGTCGAAGAGTACCTCAACACTCTCCCTCTCATTCAGGTTAGCAAAAAAGGGGAGAACGCGTCTGCTCCAGTAACTGATACATCTTCGTTGCAAGAAAAAGCCAGTGACAATACTCAAGAGTCTGCTAGCAACACTTCTGTAAAGAATGTTGCACAAGAAGAAACAGATGCGCTTACGGCAGAAACAGGCCGATCAAAAGTTCTTTTGAAAGAAACTAAAGAAGAAGCGGCGTTACCGTTTAAAGAAGCTAATTTAATTAAACGTTGGGTAACCCAAGGTAAAAAGAAAGCTAGCGATATAACTAAACACGCACTTGTTGCGCAAAAAGATTTCTTTGCAACTTTATTAAGAAAAGACGGACAAGGCGCACAAATACTTCAAGATCTCATTGGTAATGAAGAATTAACTCCCGAACAAAAACAATTGTTGTTTAAATTAGCTAAATATACGCAAGCATGGCGTGGCAAAATTTCAAACAACATGTCTCACAAAGCAGTTCATAAAACATGGAGCGATAAAGCTAAGTACTTTAAAGAACCAATTTTGAACGAAGCTGGAGAAATTATTGGATACGAAGATCTAGAAGCAAATATTGAAGACGCAATGGTTACTGCAGCGTTTCAATATTTAGTAGAGCACATTCGTGATACGGGTTTTAATACTGAATCAGAAATTCAATATTTGCTAGGTTTAGATAGTAATAGCAGTATAACTGCTTCTGCTGTTTCTATTTACGGCGAAGGTTGGGGACAAAACCATGCTCTGCATAATGAAATTGGCAAAAATGTTATTAGCATACTCAATCTCAAATTAAAAAATGATCCCTCAACAGAGCCACCGCTCGATGTTATGAACACATTAGCAACGTCATTTGGTGCGACGGCTGTAGGATTATTATTACAAGAAGGTATTTTAGAGCAGCGTTCTTTTACTCAACAAGAGTATTTAGAAGCAACAGGGCAATCTGACGCCCCAATGAATAGAATTGTTGCATACCGCATACGTAGAGATTATGCCCCTGACAAAAGAAATAAAGGTACTGCGCCGTTAATATCATTAGATAATGGTTTACCGCCATTGTCATCAATGCTTGAACAAGTCGTTGGTTCAACTGCATTGTTTGTTAAATTGTTTGGGGCAGAAGCAGGAAAGAAATTTCCAACGTTTACACCACAGCAAAACGAACAAAATAAAACCAGTAAAAGTATGCAAGAAATGCCCAAATTAGGCACTGAAAGATTAAACGCGCATAACAATACTGCATATCAACTTAAAGAAACTATGGCTTTTCTTGTAGAAGAACTTGGAGAACAATTTACTAAGTTGGCAATGGGTTGGGTGGATGTAGACAGTAATCCTGAAATAATGCACAAAGTAGACCGAGAAAGCCAACAAGCTGTTAATGCAGAAATTGAGCGTGCAATAGATCAGTTCAACGAATTTAAAGAAATATTAAAAACGCAAAAAGATGGTGCACAAACACCGTTTTATCTGCAATCAGTTATGTGGATAAATCAACGAGTGGGTTATGTACAAAACGCTATAAACCCACAAACAAGCAAGTTTATTCGTCACATGATAGGCGCATCGGCGTATAAACAGACTATTCAATTTGACGGCACAGAAAAAGACACGCAGTTACAAAATATTTTCTTACTTGCTGTAGCGCAAAATCTTGGCTTTAAAATTGAAAATACAAAAAATACTGACACAGTTGCAATCTTGCAAGATGAGATGAGTCAGCCAAATAATGTTCGCGTACAATCAATTATGGCAAATTTGCTTGATCCTGGCAGAGTTGTACCAGTGTCTGCAGAAGACTCTCAAGCTTTATTAGATTTTGTAGCATCACGCAAAGAAAAATTTGCTGTCGTTGACGCGTTATCGCAATACGTACAATTTATGGATGCAGCAAATAACAACGTTCCATTTGAAGCCAATATAATGATGGAAATTGACGGAGTAGCTAATGGGCCGGCACTTCTTCATATGCTGTTAGGTACAAGATTAGAAGATTTTGGTGAGGCATTCGGGTTCTTTACAAAAGATTCTGAACATGAAAGTTTTGCTGACTACAAAAAAGAAGGGCTAGGAGATTTTTACGAAAAAACAACAGTGCGTTTAAAAGGCTATTTAGCAAACTACTTGTCAGCACCTTGGGTAAAAAGTGATAAAGAAAAATATGAATCAAAAAACAAAAAGAACAAACAAGTATTAAGCATTGTTTCAAATTTTATTTCTGAATCAGAAAAGCCGCTTATAGCTGATGGAAAAGCGACAGCAGCTGGACGTAAATTTTCTAAAGGTCCATTAACGCCTCTGATGTTTGGATCATCAGGCAAAAAAGCTTTTAGCTCGTTAGCTGAAAGTATTTTAGATAATTACACGGGAATTATTCTAAGTTTAAAAAACAATCCACAAGAGTTGGAAAGATTTTTAACAGACTTAAACTTTTTAACAAAAAAACAAGCAGGCAAACAGGACGGATTTAAAATCATTGTTCCAGGCATAAATACAAAAATGTCGTGGAATCAAGCAATGGAATTTGAGTTGAGCACGCGACAATATAATTCAGCAAAAGAAACAATTTACAACGCATTAGAACCAAGCACTGATACACTTATTACGAACTATTTTAGTGAATTAATGGAGCGCAGAGACGCAATAGCTACAGCAAGTAGTACTGCGCACGCGCAATATAATCTTGCTTACACACTTGCACGAAAACAATACATAGACGAATTAATTGAACAAGGATTAATAGCAACTCCTGATAACGGCAAAGCACCTTTACATGATTTAACGGCTACTCAAGAAGCAGAAGTGCGAAGACGAGTGCAGTTAATGGAACCTACTGTACATAGTAGAATGTCAAAGCAAGAAAATAACCCTGGCGCTGGATTGCGCATGTCAAAAATGGGTTTTGCATCTACAGATGGTTTTGAAAATGCATATAAAACGAAGACTTATTTCAATTCTCCAATAAATGTTGCAACTAGATTGGCTCGATTAACAGAAGAAGAAGTTAATGAAACAAGAGAATTTTTACAAAGCTATGCTCAAAAATTAGTAGAACAAGAACCTGGAGCAGGAACAACGCCGGCAGGCACGCATTCAACTGATAGTAATATTGCATCTAAAGTGTACGGAAAATTTAAAGCACTTAATGTACATGACGCATTAGGCGTGTCTATTGCTGACGCTGTAGATGTTGCAAAAGATCTTAATAAAGAAACTTTTGTAAGTTTAGTAGAGTATTCTTTGCCCACTGAAGTTGTTACATCAGCAGAACGTGTAAATCGTCAATTTAAAGAATGGGTTGCAGCAAATCCAGAATTAAAAAATGAAATAGATCGTGGCATAAATGAGTATGCAGAAAATACTATAAAAAGAAATAAAGATTTGTTAGAGGGTGTGCAAAATAAGGATGTAGCTGACGCTGTAATTTCTAATTTAGCTCAAATAGCTGAACAAGCTGAAATAGCAAAATTACAGCACTTGCATACGTTACGCGTAGTTAACCAATATAATTTTGAAGATGGTGGTTGGTCTGTTACTCCAGAATGGAAAGCTAACATTGAAGCACGTCTTATTGCTTTAAATGCGCCGTTAACTGCTCCTGTAGCTTCTGTATCTACAGTAGAGACTGCCAATCCTAAAACAGAGCCGGATATGCCATCAGACAGTGCTAGTGGCGCTCAAGTTGGTATGCCTGTTAAGCAGCCAGATTCAAAAACAGAACAAAATATTAATCGTCGTTTAAAGACGATACTAACAAAGTTACCAAACCTGACAGCTAAATCAATTATTGCCCATTTAAACCAACAAATGGACAAAACCACTTTGACGCCAACTGAGCAAGCCTACAAAACATTATTGCCTAAGTTAAATGAAATTGTTGATCCAGATATAGCAATTGTTTATGTAACTAAAGACATGAAAATGCCAAAAGGGACTGAAACAGCGTACGGGTGGTTTAACCCAAATTCTACTAAGGATTATCCTAATGGCGCAATTTTTATCAAAAGTGATGAACATACACATTCAAACGTTTCAGCAGAATTAATAGCGCATGAGTTGCTACATGCGAGCGTTAAGACACAAATGTTTAATGCTCGAAAGAGAAAAAATAAAACTGCAGCTGACAAAATTGTTTTAGCCGCAGTTGATAATTTAGAAGTAATTAGAAAAGCCGCCGAGGACTATATTGCTAGTAACAATTTAGAAGGCTTTGGTAACGCAGTAAACGACGTTGATGAATTGATTGCTTGGGGCATTACTAATGAACGCTTCCAAAAAGAAGTGCTTGGTCAACTGGTAATTGACAATAAAAAGCTAAAAGAAACAGGCTTGGAAAATTCTGTTAAAAATGGCATTAAACAATTTATTAAAGCAATAGGACAAATACTTAATGCAAATTTAGGTGCTAAAGCAAACACAGCAGCCAGTATTAATGCATTACAGCTTGTGTTTGCTAACACTGCTGCTGTTATGTCAACAGTAGATAGCAGAGGTGTTCAAGCGTTAAGTAATAAACAACGCATTAGTAAGCAAGACAGCGGTGCTCCTATAAGCTTTAGCCACAGGAGAGTATTTGAAGCGCTAGGCAATTCGCACGGTGCGCCAAGTACACCAAGACATGTAGGCAGAATGGCTAGTGCATTGGAACAAGTAGTCGAAACAGTGTACGGGCCTTTTGGAATGTTCCAAGCTGAAGCTGAACGTAGTTCGCCGGCAATAGCTACAGATGTATTTTTGCAATCTTTGGCCAACAAAACTAAACCATTTACTTCTAAGGCGTTAGGGGTATTGCAATTAAATGATCAAGAAGCGTTTACTTTAGAATCAGTTGAGCTGGTAATGAAAGAAGCGCTAGAAACAGACACTATTGCATCTTTAGAATTAGCTAAAGTGTTTGAAGAAGTGCGTAACTCACTGTCTGCTACAGATTTTTATTCAGGAGACGTAGCACAAGCCCAAGAAATTTATGATTTTATATTTAACGCAGATCAGCGCATTGACGAAAAAAGATCAGATTATTTAAGTAGGTTTTCTGCTTTAGCTGTTGCGTACGCGCCTTTAGCGTCTGCTATGGATCAATTAACTGTTCCTGAATCAGAGAATCAGCAAGGCAGTACGTTACTAGAAAAAGTTAGCAAAGTTGTTAAAGACGCATTTAATAGACTCCGAAAAATTATTACTAGAACAAGCTCTGCGAATACGCAAAGTCAGCGCCATGCTATTTTAGCCAAAAATTTAGCTACAATTCGGAAAAAAGAAGCTGCACGACTACAAAAAGACAAAACTGTTTTAAACATTGCAGAAAACACAATAGATACACTGGCAGAAAAAGGGAAAAACAAACTAGTATCAGTTTTAGCGTCAAACCGGTTTAATAATAAATCTACAATTATTAAAGCATTTAGTTCAATAGGGCAAGTGGCTTTGTCAGGGCAAGGAGAAGCAATTGTAAAGACAATTAATAAAGTACGTAATGAACTTACTGAAGGCAAGCAAGGCGTACTTATGAACATTGTTACTGATTTACAAGGTCGAACTATAGACTCTCAAATATATCACACGTTATTAAATGCGGCTAACAGGCACATGCAACAACGCCAGCAAACAACTAAACAAATAAGTAAATTAGTTGTAGACGCGTTTTCACGTCCTTTAAATAAAGATGAATCAGTAGCAGTTACAGAATTAATACGTACTGATTTATCTGATTTAGTAACTACTTACTCAATGAAAGAACTACAAGAATTGTTTGACAAGGATCAAACAATTTTAGATAGTCGCATTAAAGAACTAAGTTCTCAATTAACAGGCAAAAATAAATTGTATTATTTATATGCGGCTAAAGCGTTAGCTGATCATATGATGACTTCAAATACTCACGAAAATCAAGTTCAAAATGTTTATCAAATAGCAAGAATGGACGGATTTTCTGATAGTGTGCCGGCAAGTGAGCAAAAAGATTTAGTTAAGATACTTAACCCGTTAGTTACATTGCTGTCTATTAAATATATGGAAGAAGCTCCAGCTAACTCTTCTGCACTTTCTGGCGCATCGAAAAAATCAATGTTACGTAAGCTATTTGAACTGGAGAATAATCGTCTTGCCGAAGACGGAACTCCTGATGTAAATAAAAACGGCATAGAATATGTATTACGTTTGCACGCTAGCATGAAGAAAGATGCGTTAAAAAGTTCTTTTGACAACGATCCTAGTTTAATGAAAAAAGGGTATGTTAGAGAAATAAACAATCCTAATATTAGTATAAAAGCAGCTGATCCTTTCAAGGGCAAGGAGCTAGAGCGGGCTGGCTATAAAAAAGTATGGCCGTATAATTCTCCGTTACCTGTAGATGAAGATGCAGTAACTAGTAATTATGTACCGCAACATTTATACATAGCAAAAGGATTAGGACTGCAAAAAGTAGTATCAGGTATAGTATCAAACAAAAATACGCGAGCAAAAGGATCTTTAGCAGGTATAGACAATAACGGCGAATTTAGTCGGGCTAGAATAGTTGAGATAACAGCTAAAAAAGGCAAAAAACTAAATAGTTTAAAAGCTATTCCTGAAAATTGGGACCCACGAAGTGACCGAAAAACAAGATTAGCCCCAATTTGGAACCCTAAAGGAAATATAGTTGGTTGGCGGCAATTGATGAAGGAAACTACAAAAGATGCGCTAATGTCTCCAGATCGTAGAATAGACCAGGTACTTGGGGCAACGGCAGGAAGTATTTTTGACAAGGCAGGATCAGAGGCAATTAATAAAAAAGTTGTTGAAGCGCATTACAAACAATATCAAGAAGACTATCTTGCGAATCCTAATAGTTATATTCATGTTCATGAAAATAGCAAAGATCCTGAAATTGCTGAACGTGCTAAATTACTTCCAAAAACTACTAAGCGCCAAATTAATGCAGTTTGGGGAAAAACTGGTTTAAATGGAATGATGATTAAAAACGACGTATACAATATGTCGGTTGGGTATCGAAAATATTCAATTACTGAAGGGTATGATAAAAAAGCTTTAAGTTTAAAAGCAGCGATAAAAACAGCTATTCCGTATTCACTTAATGATGAGCAGCAACGTACAATTGTTGAACAAGTAACTATTGGTATTGCGACTAAATTAGGCGTATCACAATTGCGCGTTAAACAAACAGAAGATCTTTGGCAAGAAATTGTAGGAGTTGTTAAAGACATACTAGTTGTTAAAAATTTAGTAACGTTTTTAGGCAATTTATCAAGTAATGCAACGCTTCTTGCTTGGTCAGGCGTGCCAATAAATAAAATTATTGCAGGGCATATAAAAGGGTTTATTGATATAAACAGGTATGAGAAAGATGAAAAAAGGTTGTTTGAGCTGAAAAATAAGCTAGAGACAGGGTATTTTGCGGGGGCTTTAGAAAGGAATGTAAGGCAGGATATTGTTCGTCTTGAAAACGCTTTAGAGCGTAATCCAGTACACAGTGAAGTACAAGCTGGGTTGTATCAAACTATTGTTGAAGATGGTATTGAAACAGACGATGACCCTTATTCAATGAAATCAGCGTTAATGGCGTCTATTGATGAAAAGACGCAAAAAGTTCCTAAATTAATTAAAAACGGCGTTAAAATTGCTTTAATGACTCACGACACAGCGCTTTATAAAATGTTGCATAAAGGTACGCAGTACAGTGACTTTATTGGTCGGCTTGTACTGATAGAGCATTTACAAACGCGTAAAAAAGATCCTTTATCAATTGTAGCCGCTCGTAACAGAGCACAAGATTCTTTTGTTAACTACGATATTCCGCAACATAAAGGATTGCAGTATTTAAATGACACTGGATTAATTTGGTTTACTAAATATTACATTCGTATTCAAAAAACGATTATTAATCTTTTGCGAGAAAAGCCTGCAAGGGCATTAGGATTGGCTGCAGTTGAAGCATACTTTCCAGCGCTACAAAGTTTACTAGACTCTGTAGCGACTGAAAAGATAGCTAATCCTTTTGGTGCTGGAGCATTTGAAATAGTAGATACGTGGGACGATGCTATTACAATGCAAGTGTTAATGGATAGCTTAGGTGATTAGTTTTGGAAACAATCTTTTATAAAAGCTGCTACCAATCCGATAAGTAGTAATATTCCTGCTGCAATTAAAAAGCCGCTAATAAAAGCGCCTCCTACAAAAAATATTACTACTGCTGCGGCAACAAGCACCGAGGCCAATAAAAAATAGAAAATAAATTTAATAGTCTCAATGAGTATATTCATAGGCTAATTAAAAATATTTGCAAGTGGTTCAGACTCTTCCAAATCATTTGTATCTTCAGAGCTGAATTGGGGCTTTTCAGGGTTAATTTTTGAACTTAAGTTTACTTCAGCGGTTAGCCCAGCTCCTTTTCGTCCTGCGGTAAAATGAATATCTACAACATCAGTTTGAAAGCCCATTTGAAATAAATGTTTGCTTATAGCTTCTTCTATATCAGTTTGGTTTAGTTGTACTTGCATTATGATTTCCTAGTGTGCATTAATAAAATAATTTGTTTAAACGCCTCAGAATTTAAACCAGCTTTAATTGCTCCTACAGCGTCTGCCATATGTTCTGCTTTTCCTGCAATAATTTGCTTAATGCCGGATACTTGACGTGTTGGCCAGGGAGCTTCTGGATGGTTGCTTGTTCCCCATTTAATCATGTCAGTTTTAGATGCTGTTTTAGATCCTACAGTTGCTAGTTTTACTTCTGTGGGTGTAATTTCAAAAAAAGGTGTGCCGTTACTGCGTAAACCTCCTAAGACGCCTACGCAAATGCCATATGAAGCCATTGCTCTAGCTGATTGGCTACCAATAGGTACTTCTATGAAAATTGCGTCAGCGTCTTTAGAATGGGTTTTAGCCGCATGAGCTAATTGCATAGCAGCGTTTAAGTCTTTACTGTTTTGTCGAACCTGTTTACCAGTTGGAACAACAGGTTTTACGACATCGAGGCTCAAAATCCTAAGATTTTGAGACTCAGTGCAGTAAATTCCACGTGCTACTCCCCAATTATTTAAAGAAGGGTCAAAGCCTACGACTTCCAATTTTGCCATTACTATCCCCAAAGGCTCTGAGAAGGTTTAGGCGTTGCTCCTGGTGCAGCTGGAGCGCCTTGGACGCCTGCTACGTTTTTTGTAGAGTTGTCTTTTAAGGTATCTGTGTACCGTTTTTCCCAGTTTTTGATGTAATTGGCTTCTGAGTCTTGAACTAAAGCTTCTGCAACAGTTTTTTTATCGCTAGCACGAAAAACTTTATTTATTTGCGTTTGCTCTCTTGTTTCACCTGTAGCCACGTAAGCACCGCTGTCGTTCAGCTCTGTTTTGTCTACAATAGTTTTAACTAAGCCAACAATAACTGGGGCATCCAGCAAATCAACAAAAACTTGAACTTTAGTAGGAACGTCTTTCTTTTGTTCGTAATCGTAAATGTTAACGATTTTTTCTTCAGTAGTGAGGTCTTGTAATGTTTTGTTAGCAGCTAAGTTAGCAAACGAACTGCCTAATAGATAACCTGGCAATGGTTTTTCTTTGCCTGATTTTTTATCTGTATAAGTAGCTTTGTTGCCTTTTGCATCACCGGATGTAACGTATACTTTTTCAGAATGCGTACGTCCGTTACTTTCAAGAGTTAATGCTATAAAAGCTGCACCGTTTTTACTTACGCCCTGATAGGCCATAGTAATAGTACTTTCGTAAATGCCTGAATCTAAAGGACCGCTACTAGGAATGTAGTCAGTTTCTGTTTCAGTAGTAGTTAAATTTGCAAATGGATTTGTCATGATTAAAATACCTTTGGTTGGTTAAAGTTAAACGTAATATTCATTTAAACGCGTAATAACATGTTGCAAATTGTTATCAATAAACGTTTCATTGGTAGTAAACATTCCTAATGGTCCACGTAAACGCTCATTAACTGTGTCTTTAGTTAATTTAGTTTGAAATACGTATTTAAAACCTAGAATGCGTTCTTCTTCTGTAATGTTAAGCAACTTAGATTCGTAACCTTCTAAATCTTTTAGCTTTACTTTTTTAGAAGAAATAACAGTTGAAAAGTAACTTTCAATGCCGTTATTTTTTAAAGAGCCTTTAATAGGAACTTTTGTTTCCATTATGTGCTCAGATTCATTTAGATTATCTAAAACATGTGCTGTAAAGATAACTGTTTTACTTGAAGTTGCTACATGCTTTTGCATAAGATTTTTAAAGTATTGTGCAAACTCGCCCCAAGCTTTCATGCCATTTGTTGATGATAATACGTAGTCAGATTCGTACATATCCATAAGATAAGTAAGTGAGTCAACAGCAATAGTATGTACGTCAGGCATTGTTTCTGCGCGTTCAAACGCTTCATAAACTTGGAATGGATCAGTAATGGTAAATCCTACGTTTCCGTCAGGACCTTTTAAAAATTTAGCTGGAAACGGTAATCGTTTACCTGCCTCGCAATTTAAATACATTACGCCTTCTGGATTTTCTAATCCCATAAGAGAATGTGATTTCCCAGTTGTAGATTTGCCGCCTAATAAAACTAGGTGGTCATTTATATAAGTTGACATGATGTCTCCAATAAATTGAATGATTTTGCGCAAAAGGGGACGGAGTCCCCAATGCTTAAATAGACGAAAGTTTTTTGCCTACAGTAACCATGATGGTGCCAAGAATTTCGGCTTCGTCTAATTTATCGACAAGCTTTTCATTAAGACTCATAACGCGTTGACGTATGTTTTCAAAATCATAACCTGCATCAACTAATACGTAAGCGTAACGCAGTAATTGATTATTACGATTTCCATCTCCAGTATTGTTAATAACCCAACGTTCAAGATTATCTAAAGATTTTTGATCTTTAAATTGGTCTTTAAACTTTTCGTTTTTACTGGTTTTAGGTATAAAAGGTAAGACGTCTAAGATTTCGCCATCTTGATAATAATAAGGACCATTATTAGATAACCACTTTCTTGCGCGTTGATTAGTTGCTTCGTCTACTTCAAAAGGAAGCCATTGAAACAAATTACTCATAAAGTCTTTATAATCTTTTGCATCTAGTGTTAACTCATAATTAATAGGCATAACAATACGGAAACGCTGTTCTGTTTTAGTGTGTCGCTTAGTGGTGTAATACAAAGCTTTATAGTCTTTTAATAATAATTGCGCAGTAGATAAATTAATGCCTTTGTCTACGTCAATTACAATTATGTTAAAGCCCGATATAATGTTTTCTTCTTTACGATGACCATTTGCTAAATGATGATTAACCCAGTGCATACCTGGATTTTGAGTTAACAGGTGTAACTGATCAAAAGGAGCTGTTTCGTTTCTATATCCTTTAGCTATATCTGTACTATAACTAAGGCGAATAGCATCAAGATTAGTTGCATTAAGTGATTCGCCACGTAAAAACTCAATGCTATCAACAAATGCTTTTTTAATAAGAATATTGTTTTGATAGCCGTAAGCAATTGCTAATTGCATCATCTCGTTTTTTTGTGCTGCAGAGCCACGATAAAAAGGCAAATCTTCAACTAAGTCAGCTTGAGTAATGCTTCTATCTACATCGGCTATGTATTTAGCCAACTTAACGTAGGGCCTGTCGCGTGTTAACAAACTTGCAAAAGCAGCACCTGATTCTTCTGCTAATTTGATTGCGTAATACAAATGATCTTCGCTTAACTCAAGAGCGTCATCAATAAAAGCATAAGCGCCAGCAAGTTTTAAAACTTTCCACCATCTATGCGATATTTCAGCTTTTCGCATTTCTTCGTGTTCAGGCAACTGATCAGCTATTTGTTCACATTCAAGTTGATACTCAATAAGCATTAAAGTAACTTCTTCTGAAACAGAAATTGATTTGTTTACGTAGCTAGGGTCTGCTAATTTACCTATAGCAGTAGAAATAGCATCAATTTCAGCAGTAGTAGTGTTGTTTCTTCTTTGTTTAAGAATTTCTTCAGGAGTCTGGTTTAAGTTTCTACTGTGATGGCGTGAATAGCCAAAGAAACACCGTCGACCGTAACCTGTGTCAATCATTACAAAAAATTCGTCTTCAGTTTTACTACCGTTAAATACGCGACTAGGTGTACCAAACAACATCATGTTAGTTGGAGTAGAGCCTTTAATTTCTTCGACGCGTTTGTTATCGCTACTGTTTTTAGTCAACTTACCTTTAATTTTGCCTACGTCATATAATTCTAAAAATGTATTAAATGCTTCACCATTGGAAGTTAAATAAGAACCGATTTCATCAACTTGCAAATTTAATGCGCCTACGCCAGCTAACAGAGCTTTATGTCTTGCAGATTTAATTGCAGGGCCAGAACCTGAATCAAAGCTATACACAAAATCGCCTATGTCGTGATATTCATTTTCAGCACGTTCCAGCTCTGTGTCTGGATCAGTACCTTTTTTGTGAGCACGTTGATTAGCAACAACAGGTAAGTTTTGTTGTGCCATTAAAGGCATAGTTAATTGAAGAAAATTATGCTCAAATTGATTAATAATTTTATCTTCCATAAAGTTTGTAGAAACGCCTTTACCGCTGCCAGAGGTTGAAAGATTAATGGTATACATATTAATAGGAACGTCAGCGCCATCTAATGTGGCAACACTAGCTCGCATCATTGAAGCTACTGTCGCAAAATAATATGCAACAGATATACGAAAAAATAATGGGTTAGTGTTTTGAGTTTTCTTGCACAAAATGTCTACTAACTTTTCCTGTATTGGATGAAAAGTCATTTCTTCTACAGGCTTTAATCGTTTTTTCATTTATAATTCCTTAAATTAAAGTGAGCCATTAGCTAAGTAAGAATCTTTTTGCTTGCACACTGAATACGCATTGCAGTAGTTACACGCAATAACTTTTCCAGGTACTTCTTTAACAATGCCAACATTGCCATCTTCATGCAGACGCATATATGCTTCAGCTGAATTAGGAAAGTTTTTAGTGCTTCTATTGGTTTTAGCTGGATTTTTAAAGTATTTGTACACGGGTGCTTTGCGCCACAATTCACTGTCGTTACACAATGGAATGTCTTCATCAGCGGCATGATGTAACTTTTCTATTGTGGCTAGTTTTTTGCGCACGTACTGTTCGGTTTCTTCTAAAGAAAGTAATGGAATTATGCGTTCCATTACAGGATTAGGAGGATACTTAGGGTCACTTGCTGCAAAAGCAGGTTTCCAATCGGTAAATAAAAATTGAATAGCAAATACGTTATCAGTAATTATTTCTGGAGCTAACCAGCGATAAATACTTCCTTGTAGCTGATAATCTTCGTCTTTATTAGCAGCACTCCATGTATAGGCACTGGTAGACTTAAAATCTTCAAGTCTGCCGTTACATACAAAGTCAACTTTTCCCGATATACGCTTCCCTTCAAAATCTTTGTAATAGCGTTGTTCCATATAAATAGGAATATCTTCTGGCTCTAGATCAGTAGCATTAACTTTAACGCGTTGAATTAATTCGTCTGAATGCCCTAACAAGCGCATAGCGTTTTGATAATTACCTAACCAGGCTTTCTCAATGCCGTCATGTATTGCAGTGCCAATACGAGATTTAAATAAGCTCATCAATTCAGTATTGGCATCTTCTTCGGCTACTCGATTAGAAAGTACAGTTTGTCTAACTGACTTCAATAACCGAGTTGCTGAGATAGTGTTAGGGTCGTGATCGTAATGATCAGTAGCTAGGAATACAGCTACTGACAGGGGAACATTAGATGTGCCGGTGTAAGCAGTCATAAAAATCCTTAAGAAAAAGTAGAAGTAGTTTTAGCTCGATTAGCTGCAGCAGCTTCGCCACTTAATGCAAAATACGCAGCACCGTCTTCGTAATTGTCTTCTCGATAGCCGCCTTGTTGGGTACGCACAGCCTTTAACAAGGTCATAAATAGCCAGCCACGCTCTTCACTGCTCATTTGACCATCACCAGTAACTGCGTTAAATGCAGCCACTGCAGCAGCCATAGAACGTTCACCAGCTGGGTTGTCGTACGTAATTGCACGATCTTCCATGTGGCCGGCAGCTGCTTTTAAAAAATCAGGAGCGCGTTTAACAGAACTGCTGTCAGAGTCGTCAAACCAAGCGTTAATTTTGGATTGCAAGCGAGCATCGTCTTGAAAATCTTGTTCGCACAGCTCAACAGGCGAATTTTGAGATTCACATTCAAAGCAATAAGGAGTTAAGTCAGTTTTTTGGTTAAGGCAATTGGGGTTGTTTTCGCATAATTGGGAAAAATCTTTAAACATAGGAGGGTTCCTTTTTGTGGGAAGCAGACACTAACAAGCGTCTAATAAGTTTTCTGAAAAAATTTAAGCAGCCACAATTACACTCCAGAGCAATAATTCTGGGACAGTTTTTGGGACACTTTGAAAATGATTGAGCAAATTGCAACACAGGGCAGGAAGCCTATGCTGTTGTTATATAAAGGTTTTTATAATTTGTTGTACTGTGCTGAAATGGGTAAAAACGGATTCGAGTCCCGTCCGGTCCGCCATATATCTTCTTGTAAGTACCTGTTTTAGTGATCTTTTTTTGACTCAATAGAAGCAATTTTGTTTTTGGGACACTTTTGGGACACTTTCTGAATTTGAGGGGCTATTCCTTCAAATCTTAAAGGATCTTGTTCTGAGCAATATTCGTCAATAAATTCTGAATACGTAGCTAAAAACATCTGCAATGAGTGTCCTAGCTGTTTTGCTGCTTCTGCAGGAGCAATTCCAATAGATAATAGCTCTGCTGCTCGTGTATGGCGGCACGTATACGGTATCCGATACGCAGTATCGGTAACCGTATGCGCACGCTTCCAAGCTTTATTGAAATTATCAGCATCACAGTAAAAACTATCAAACTTGTTTAAAAAGATATAACTGTTTTTAAAACGAGTAGGGTGCTCATTCAATAGTTCTTGTACCCAGGTAGGCACAGCAACTTTACGAGATACGTAAGTTTTAGTTGAATACTTGATTCGACGCCGTGTAATGGTCTTGCTGACGTGCAATTGCTTACCGTTGTAATCTTTCCACTGCAGTGCTAAAACCTCACCAGCAGGTCTAAGGCCACAACCAAGAAGTATTGCAAAGTAAACTAAATGCTCATCTTTAAGTGCAGACAACAAACGACTACGTTCTTCGGGTAAATAGCGATCTACAGGGGTTTTTTGGTCTTTATCGCTTTTTTTGAGATGAAAATCAGCAGGGTTTGGCTTGATACCTAAATGATTAAATATCCCACGTAATGGAATCAAAGCATTCTTTTTTCGTTTGCGAGACACTTTACGTCCAGCAACTTGACGCGCATCTAGTACTTTTTTAATTTCTTTTGTTGTGATCTCTTCAGCTAAATGATTGCCAAATGCGGGCATCCACCAACTGTTGATGCTGCTTTCGTAATCTAAGTGACTAGAGTAAGAACCGCCTAAATCATCAAGGTACTCTTGCGCAGCAATATGAAACAAATGTACTTGAGTAATTTCTTCTTGATTTAAAGCAATGCCAAATTTAAGGCGGTGTTTAACTTCGTCTCTTAGCTTAATCGCTTTGGCGATACCACTCTTGGTGTTAATGTTGACATTGAGCGTTTGGTTGAAGACAAGTTTACCGTTTTTGCGGATTCTAACTCGCGGTTTTCCACGATGTTCGTCGATGCATATGGGCCACCTTCGCTCCACCATTGATCCATGCTCCTTATGTTGACTGAGCTGCCATTAGACCCTGAAACATAATGTTTTCCTAGTGTTATAGGGTGTGAACCATGGCGTTTCCAGTACTCAAATTGATTTTTAGTGTAACCACCGTCAATAAGGTATTTAGCTAAATTGATCCATTCTTGTTGCATAATAACTCCTTAATATTCAATTAGTTAACGTTTTTTTGTAGTCTAGGATCTTTGTTTGCAAGATTTGTAATAACTTCAAAAACGGCTTTACCGTCTTCAAATTTAAATTTTGCCCAAGCATTGGCTAAACAGTACTGCTCAATCTGTTTTTGATTCCAATCTCGAAAATTAAGCGGTAATGGATATTCTAAATAAATGCCTGATGCCCACACGTAAGAGTGTGCATCTTGAGTAATAGGAGAAGTCATAAAGCCCTCAAAAGTGAGTAAATAATAGTATTTGTATTTTTGCGTAGAAGGGGCCGGAGGCCCCAGTAGAAAAGATAAGAAAAGTAATTCTGCATTAGGTATAACACTGCAAATACTTTTACTTATAGGTAGCACATGGTTTTATATTGCGGAACAGGGTCTGGAAATACCCCTTCACCTGGAGATCCAAGTAATCCTTCACAATTAGTAGCGACGCCAGTTTTTGAAGGGATTCGTATAAGCTGGGATTTTCCTGCAGTTAATCCAGAAACTGTTGCTCATTTTATTGTATATCGGTCAACAACTAACATTTACGATGACGCTGATACTTTTAAAATTACTTCATCAGATTCAATAACAGATTTTTTAGACGTAAGTTTACCTACAACTTATTTTTATTGGGTAGCTGTGCGTGCAGTCAATGGGTATATTGGAGAAATTCAAGGACCTGCTTGGGCTACTGCACAACCAAAAAAAGTATCTATTCTTGATGCATTAAGTGCAGATATAAATGCGTCTAAATTAGCATTAGATTTGCAAGAATCTATTGGAAAAATAGATATTTTAGAAGACACAATTCTATTAAATGAAACAAATCGAGATACTGATGTAACTACGCTAACTAATCTTATTGCGCAAGTAAATGAAGATACTGAATATTCAGCATCAATATGGCAAGAAGAAATTACAACAAGAGCGACTGATTACAATGCGCTTTCCCAATCTATTGTTACGCAACAAACTACTTTAGGTGACAATACTGCTTCTATTGAAATATTGTCTGAAGTAGCTGATGGTATTAGTGGAGAGTATTACGTAAAGATTGATAATAACGGCGCTATGACGGGATTTGGGCTATCTAGCGAAGCTGTTTATGATGTTAACGGCAATGTAACTGGCGCAGTATCTCAGTTTATTGTTGATGCTAATCGTTTTGTTATTAGAGACTCTGATACGTACAATTCAGCTACTAATCCAAATAGTGTTAATCCTTTTATAGTCGACAGCGGCATAACTTATATTAATGAAGCTGTTATTAAGTCTATTCAATCTGTAGATTACAATAATGACCCAGGTAGTCAATTTACTGGCTGGAAGATAGATCGTTCAGGCAGCATCGAAGCAGCAGCAATAACTATTTATGCTTCTGACGGTACAACAATACTTCAAGCCGGTGATCCTTCAGACGCTATTGCTAACTCTGCACAAGCTTGGAGTGATATTGGAGGTACAGGCAAGCCAGCTAATGACGCTACACGTAATTTTTTTCGTGGCTTATACCTGACTACAGCAGATTATGTAGTTGGCGACATGGTCACTTACGAAAGCGAAGTATATATTTGTATTTTAAATCATGTAGCTGAAGCTGCAGCTAATACAACGCCAAGTGGTGATGGCACTGCTAATACTTACTGGGATATTTTTAGTAAAAAAGGTGATCCAGGCATATCTATTAGTAGCACTGTAAGCGTTGATGGCGTAACAACTGTCACGTTTAGTGATGGCAGCACAATAGTTATTAATGACGGTACAGACGGTGCAGTAAGCAACGCAAGAAGCGTGTCTTTGTCTGCGCCAACACAAGCAATTGCTTATGATTCAGAAGGTAATACGCCATCTCCTAGTGCAAATTTTGTAGTAACGGCTACTTCAGTTAACACAGAAGGTACGGCTAAATACACGTTTAAAGTTAATGGTATTGAAGCACAAGCTAAAAGCACTTCAGCTACTTATACGTACACGCCGCCTACTACGTATGCTGCTCTACCTGACGTTATTACTGTTGAGCTGACAGAAGATAGTGATACAGAAATCTTAGACACTGACACATATACTATTTTTGGCGTTAAACCTGGCGTAACAGGAGAAACGGGGGATAACCCGTTTACTAAAACTGATTTAACTGCGCAGTACAAACCGTTTACAGCAGGCTCAGGTGCTATAGATTTTTGGAACACTAGTGAAAACACTAATGATGGCGCAGATGTAAGAGAAATAGATATTGACGCTTTTGGCGGAAAATCTGTAATTTGGAAAGCTATTAATGGACACACTCACGGAGACACTGCACCTTTAGATTTAACAGACAATGATGCTGACGGAGGATTTAATTCTGCTAGGTTTGCTATAGATCATACTAAGCTGTATAGATATTCAATATTTATAAAACAAGATACTGATTTAGATGGCGGAAAATATTGGGGAACGCACGGATATAGCAGCTCAGCTAGTGATTGCATAATAGAAATAGCGCCAAACACTGCAACTGATGGGACAACTAATCCGTATTTTTGGACAGGAGAAACTTTACCTACAAATGATGAATGGTATTTAATTGTTGGTTACGTTTTTCCTAGTGACACTGTAGGTACACCGCATTTAACTACAGAAATGTACCATGTAGCTAGCGGACAAAAAGTAGCTGGTGTTACCGGATTTAAAACTTTTAAATGGTTAGACACTGCTCTTGAAAGTAACTGCAGGGCTTATCAATATTATAATGCACGTGATGTTGCAGATGAAGTTTGGTTTTGGCAACCACGTGTAGATGCAATGGTTGACGATACGCCGTCAATTCAGGACATTTTAAGAAAAGGTTTTAAAGGCGAAGTAGGTAATAGCGGACTTAACGGCGCTAGCGTTAATATAATTTTTCAAAGAGCTGCTACTGCACCTAGTACGCCAGAAACTTCTTCATCCATACCAACTGATTGGGCAGATTCTCCATCAAATTCAGCTGGCTTTCTTTGGGCAAGCAAAGGCACAACTGCTGTAGATAGCAATGACTATGTGTGGGAAACGCCGTATCAAGTTGATGGTAGTGTTTTTGCAGAAATTACTATCTTTAAAAAAGCTGTTACTGCTAATACGCCTACTACTGGATCATATAATTTTACTAATAGTACACTTACTGCTCCTAGTGGTTGGAGTACTTCTATTCCTGCAATTTCTGCAAATAATGAAATTATTTATGCTTCAGTAGGATTATTTAGTGGCGCTAGCACAGATTCTGCGGTTACTACTACGTGGTCGTCTCCTGTTATTTACGCGCAAAGAACTGATGGCACTGACGGTGCGCCAGGTGATGATGGTAATCCAGGCGATAATGCTTTAACAATTGTTTTAAGCAACGAAGTACATACAGTGCCTGCTAATGCTGCAGGCAGTGTAGATTCTAGTGATTACTTGGGATCAGGTACAATTATTCGAGTGTATGACGGCGCAGAACAATTAGATTACGATGCAGTTGGTACAACTACTGGGCATTACACTATTGTTGCTGCTGCAACAGGAATAACAATAAATGCTATAAGCCAAACAGGACCTAGAGCCGCTAGAGTCGCTGACTTTAGTGCTATGACAGCAGATGTTGCTACTGTTGAATACACAATTACTGGCAAAAATTTATCTGGCGTAGCGTTTGAGACTACAAAAACTCAAACAATTACTAAATCAAAAGCAGGTGTTCAAGGTAATCCTGGCAGTAGCGTATCTATTGCAAACACTAGCACTAGTAACGGCGTAACAACCATAACATTTAATGACTCTAACGGATCTATCGACATTTCTGATGGGTCTGATGGATCTAGTGCTCAAATAGCCATAGCATATGCTTCTTCTGAAAACGGTGCTAATGCATCGTTTACTGCTGCTGACAATCTTAAATTTGTAAAATACCATGAATATACGGGCACTGCGCCTTCACTAGATGATGATGATGTATTTAGTAGTGGGTTTGTAAGATACATTGGAGAAGATGGCAGCACACCTACTAACTCAGGAGTGCAAACTTTTTTTGCTGAAACTGCAAATGGTTTTAACAAATCAATAACGTTTCTTGCTGGGCTAGAGTACGTCAATCTGTATGAATGGACAGAAACCCGTATTGCTAATAATGATGATATTCCTGATGGTTTAACTTACGTAAAATTTTCAGGCACTGATGGAACTACTCCGCAATTAGGCGTTGATTATTTTAACGCTGTTGATCCGTCTATATTTACTTGGAGAGGTAATAACACTTGGCCTACAAACACAGATTATGCTGGCGGAGATAAATATACTTTTACTTCAACAGAAAGTGGAAAATGTTTAATAAAAGTTTTAGCTTTTGATGCAGAAAGCGGTGCTATTGTAGGATTGAATGGTACTCAATTGGGCACAATGCTCGGCCCTAATAATGCTACACAAATGTATTCTTTTACAGCAACTAACTTAATTGCTGGCTCTAATGAAATTAGTATTTGGTCAAGCAATGGTGATGGCGGCGCAATTAAAGAAATACATGTATTTCATATTGCTGCTGATGGTATTAACGGCACGTCGATTAAATTGGAGTACAGTCTCAATGGGTCAAATAATTGGCACGATGAATTTGCTGTTGGAGATTTATACGTAAGATCCGGCACAAAAGCTGGAAATGCTTCAGTGTATACATATGGTGCAGCTACTAAATTTGTGCCTGAAAAAGGTGTTGAATACGATGATGGTGATGATGGAACTAACGCTTATTTACATTTAGCTTATGGAACAAGTGCTACAGGTACTAACTTTAGTCAAGATCCTGCAGGCGCTACTTACATTGGTAGTTACACTGATACCGTAATAACAGATTCTGCTAATCCATCAAATTACACTTGGGCAAAAATTAGAGGAGAAGATGGTACAGATGGTACAGGCGTAAAAGTTGTTTATGCTAGTTATTCATCCGGAACTGATAAAAGTTTTACACAAGGCACGCGACAATTTGTTAAGTATCATGAATACACCGGCAGCGTTCCATTAATAGGCGAGATACCTGCCAGTGGCTTTGTAAGATTTATTGGAGAAGATGGATCTACGCCAACAAACTCAGGTGTAAAACCTGTTTATTCAATAGACGGAACTTCCAGTACAGAAAATTCTAACTTATCGTTTATTCCGTTTGAACATCAATATGTAACTTTTTACGAATGGACGGGCAGTGCGCCTATATCAATTAATGATCTTAATTTATCAAATTCTATATTTGTTAAATTTGAAGGAACCGATGGCGAAGATGGCGAAGATGGAGTTGATGGACTAAGAGGCGGTGGCTTAGATTTAAATTTTATTAATGCTGAAATGGATGCAACTGGAGCAGTCAATAAAATTTCAACGTCTACATCTTGGAACTCATCTGTTCACTCTACTAATTCTTACGAAGGTGGTTGTTATTTAACATTTAAAACATTAACTACCGATGTAGCGTATATGGTGGCTTTAAATGAAACTTCTGATGTTACTGACAGTGGGTACACAACATTAGATTTTGCTTGGAATATTCGTTCACAAGGAAATCTATCAGCTTATGAAAGTGGTGTTTGGCAAAGTTTAGTTCCAGCTATACCTTATTACAGCGTTAACGACGTATTTTCTATTA
>Ga0070748_1000067_pt1 | contig 51918 bp, 75 predicted proteins | sample VirMetDEL_Nov_12_FD_77015 | JGI IMG/M metagenome (GOLD analysis project Ga0070748, IMG submission 77015) | Aqueous microbial communities from the Delaware River and Bay under freshwater to marine salinity gradient to study organic matter... | ecosystem: Environmental > Aquatic > Marine > Coastal... | reverse complement strand
GAGGGCTCCTCCCTGGAGGGAAAGCCAACCCCTTTAAGAGTAAGCATCATAGTATAACTACAGCGTCGCACACCTTCGGGTGTGCTTTCGCTTCTTTAGTTACTATCATCCTCACACGCCCACCACACCCGGTCGGCACCGCCTCCCTGATGTCCTACCCGCTCCAAAATTCAACCCCTTTAATTCACAAAATATATACTTATGATTGTACACATTTTACCCTTGACAGGAGATGAAGAGAAATTCTACTCCACGCTTGACACCGCAGACCAGATTGCCGCACAAGGCGACAAGAAACTGGCACTGCTATGCGTCAAAGCATCCGAAAGAGAGGCTGTCCTCGCAGAGAACTACGAGTTAGCCGGTGAATTCCGCGACCTTGCCTCTCGCTATACGGCTTAATACCCCCGCGCACGCCCCCTAACGGGGGCTTCCCGCGCACATTTTCCAACCCCTTTATGTATTAAATAAATTAATACTAACCAGCACTATTCGCTTAGTGCACAAATCTTCATTACCATGAATATTTCCTTACTGCGCTCTTACCGTAGCCGAAACGGTAACCCTACTTTCGTCTATGCCGTTTCAGGCAATACCTCTGACCTTACTGCGTTCAAGAACGCGCAAGGCGAGTATTACCGTGAAGACGACAACGGTAGCCCCCTTTGGTTCACAACACGATGTGTCGGAACCAAAGGCAAACTCATAATCACGACCAACGGAAACGTTGTCCCTGATATGAGTGCCTTTGACCAAGCCGCCAGCATTGCTGCGCAATACGGTGGCAACTTTGGCCAAGAGCTCGCCCGCATGTCGGCTCAGCAGATTGTTGGTGGAACACCACAATCAGCCGAACCTCAAGCATCTCCACAGGCTTTGCCTGAAGAGACGCATGATGCGGCCTCTGATGACCTAGGGGACTTATAGTCCCGAGGTCATCCCCTCAAAGAACTCTCCTGCTCACGCAGGAGTTTTCTTTTTTTCCCCGCGCACACTTGGTTGCTCCTTGCAGTCGCGCGTTGTTAGCGTCAGACTTATGTGTCTGACGCAGTCAGGAAAGTCTTCCTGCTTGTTTACTATCATCTCTCTCACCACACGACACCCACTCGCTCTTGCACATATCACGCAAAATTCTTATCTTTGTCTTATGGCAACAAAGAAAGTACCTCAACGCAGAAACAGTAACGCTGGTAAATCTACTGGCAAAAGTAAGTCAGCAAAATACTTCGCTGCTAACCCTAAAGCACGTGCTAAGAAGAAGGCTTATGACACAGCCTACCACTCCTCTCCAGAACGTAAGAAGTACCGCGCGGATCTGAATAAGGCTAATAAGGCCAAGCCTAATAAGAAGTCCGAAGACAAATCCCACACCAAATCCGGTAAGGTTGTCAATGAGAAGCGCTCCAGTAATCGCGCTCGTAATGGCAAAAAAGGATCTAGCAAGAAATAGCAGCTCCTCCCAACCCCCTTAAGTTAGAAATGATTGCATACCTGTGTAACTGGTAAGTCGTAGTATACGGCCTATAGGTTCCCACGCATGGGCACTATACCCCTGAGAGCATTCCTGGTCAGCACTGACTGATCGGTTAATAACCCGCTCTCCCTTTTATCCCATGGATGCTTTTCCCAACCCCTTTATGTTAGAAAGGAAAGTATAGAATTCTGTGCTTAACACCTTTATTAGAAATCAATGTTTAACCCCAAAAATCAAGTAAGATGAAAATCAAATTGATCAGATCATACAGATCTAAAAATGGTAACCCGACATTCGTGTACGGAGTTACAGGTAATGATGCAGACCTAACTGCATTCAAAAATGCTCAAGGTGAGTATTATAGAGAGGACGACAATGGAACTCCTCTATGGTTCACGACACGTTGTGTTGGTACCGCAGGTCAGTTGATCATAACGACTAACGGGAATGTAGTTCCTGATATGTCTGCCTTTGATCAGGCTGCATCTATTGCGTCACAGTACGGAGGTAACTTCGGTGCTGAGTTGGCAAAGATGTCTGCTGCTTCTATCTTAGGAGCAAGTGCACCTAGTGCACCAGCTAAAGCTGAAACTCCTGTAGAGGAGAATTCCCAAGAGGAATTAGGTGACTTATAGTCACACAGACCGGGAGACGTTATGTCTCTCGGTTTTTTTTTCTTTTAGGCAGTGCCTTTGCAGGTTTTTGTCTCTAAAGACTCACTATTCGTAGTAGAATGAGAGATAAACTCACGTGTGGGTAAGAAGAACACAAAGACAGTCACTATACCCCCATATTCATCCTGAGAGAGTCAACACTAAAAACTCTCTCCTAAATAGTATTACATATTATATGGTTATAGTATACTCAGGCAACTCTCTCCTATCAATTTTAACATTATGTGTAGAACATCAAGAATCATACGTGACGACCTCCTAGAAAAGTCTCACAATAGATGGCTCCAAGAGGTACAAGACTCAGGTCTTCCCCTATATCTTGCAGAGCTATATTCCTTTAGTCCTTTATCTGTTTCTCTCTCTATAGGGAATGAACACCCGCGTCTTGAGGAAGTAGAAGAAACCCCCGCAAATGGGGATAATCAGGATCTCCCGTTTTGAGAGAACCACAACACCCTAACCTATGGATAAGTTTATGGCTGGAGTAGCCTACCTACTCACTCAAATATTACTGGGAGCATTATGCATCCTGTTATTCGTTTATGTATTTCTAGACATCGCCCTGTTATATGATGTGCCCCTTGTTCTTCAATACTCATACCCCCAAATCTTTGGTGCAGTAATACTATTCCGTATGCTAACCAATGTTAAAGGGATGAAGAAGAAAGAACTCAAGGCCCACATACAAGGAGAGGATAAGTCAACCGCCGCCCAGAACTTCGGGTACGGTGTATTAAACTCCGTTATCTTTTCAATAATGATCCTCGGTACATGGCTCAGTGCATACATCATGCATTGGTTATTCATTTAAAGTGCGTCAGATTTGACGTACATAACAGTAGCATAAGCTAAGAGTTTTACTCCGGTGCTTGTTACTTCTACTGTTAGGAGACACACTCGTATCTCATTCGTCGCCAATAGCGTGACATCCAAGTCAGTTCATGGTAAATATGAAGCGTCAAATTTGTCGTATATCTTATGACAGATTTGACGCATTTATATATACTCACTCGCAATAACTCTAAATCAAATCAAATGAACAACTCTCAAACATTTCCTGAATCATTCAAATCTAAGATCCATCCTGTTGTACCTGGTGCAACTCAGTGGGTACTCGAAAATGAGGAAGGTAAAACAGTTATCTCCGTAGTCGGTGGTGGCTCTGGTCTATATGGAGACGGTGTAAGAACCTTCGAAATGTATGACTTCCGTGAGGACGAACCTCAAGGATACCTCACTAAAGAGGAGATCAATGAACACCTGGTTGAGAATCAGGTGTGATCACAATGCCAAGTAAACCTATCACATAGTAATGCGGTGCGGGTAAATAATATCTCGCGGAGTTCGAATCTCCTGCCTGGCACAATGACTGGATGCTGGGGCTCATTAGTGGGCTTCATATTCCTAAGGGCTATTACCTTGGTATACCAGTAGGAGTTTACTCTGAACACGGACCCAGTTTAATAGTACAGGTTGAGGGCTTCATTAGCCCTCTTCCTTTTATACTTATAGCAATATATGTATGGTTACAGTTGCTACCGTACATATTATTGTTAGATTTGTATTTCTTATGATGGAATAAACACGCTCTCCTATCGTCTACTAGATGGTAGGTGAGTATGTTTTAATTGCACTGATGAGTCCTATAGGGACGAAACCATTTGGTCTGCAATCAGGAGGAGTTGGCAGCGTAGACACCATCGCGGTGAATGCTGTAGGTTATTGACATAAATCAACCCTAACGGGGATCCTTGGACACACGCGAACAATAGTAGGTGTGTCCAAAAAAAAGTCTAACATGAGAGAGGTAGCTCAGCTGGCTAGAGCGACGTATATGCATAACCTGTTAATGGTTATCACAGCAATACAAAAGCTTTGGGTGCCGTAGGTCGTGGGTTCGAGTCCCACCCTCTCTCCATATTAAGATAATGGTTGACTCAGCACTTCTAACACTACACTTTTAATGTAACTAGTTAGTTTAACCAGTTCTTTTGGATATTGAAGCTTAACTCAGCACTTACTAAAACTATCTAAGCAAAGTAAAATCGTTTAGTCTGTTATCCAATCTTATTTGAATCATTGAATGTATACTCCAGCACACACTTAACTAAAAATCAAGTGTAATATAGGAGACCAAGGTGTGAAGCACTATGGTAGTTAGTATACAGGGATTCAAGCCTGGCATCTTGTGGATGTCTTGGTCTCCTATTTAATTTTGAAAAATCTTTAATCTTTAAACACTTGATTATTATGACTGAAAAATCATCGCTTATTAATGCCGCTAGACAGTACGATTCGTTAACTGCTAACGGTGCCGTTACTCACTCGACATCAACTAACTTCTGTTTGGATTTCTTTTTCCAAGCTGGTGCTAGTAGAAGTATGCCGGAGAGTAGTATCATCGCACTATTTGAACGCGCTCGCGCCGAGAACATAGACCTTGCTTACAAGATCTTATTCTGGGGACGTGATTGCCGTGGTGGTGCGGGAGAGAAACGCTTCTTCCAGATACTGGGTAAGCATATCTCTACTACCTACCCGACTGAATGGAGCCAATGCTCTATATTCATTCCGGAGTATGGATACTGGAAAGACTTCTTCAAGATTGAGAAGCCTAATGAAGATCTGTTGAACTTCTTTATGCATCAACTTGACGAGAGTCCTAATGCAAACCTATTAGCCAAGTGGTTCCCACGTAAAGGTGAATGGTTTGTTGCAATGCACAAGTACCTCAAGGTATCTCCTAAGCAGTTTCGTAAGAGACTGGTTGAGATGACCAATGTTATTGAGACTAAGATGTGTCGTGGTGAATGGAGTAGTATTCCATATAACCAGGTACCATCGTATGCTATGAACATGTATCGTAAGGCTTTTGGAAAGCATGACGCCGCACGTTTTGAGCAGTTCAATGACGCAGTACTTGCCGGTGATGCCACTGTTAATGCATCAGTCTTATTCCCTCATCAGTTATACCAAGCTATCTTGGAGAGACAAGATGAGAAGGCTGTTGAAGCACAGTGGAAATCTTTACCTAACTTCATGGAAGGTAGTAAAGAAAGAATCATCCCGGTGTGTGATGTATCTGGATCCATGAGTGGATTACCAATGGAAGTTTCTGTTGCCCTTGGCTTATACATAGCTGAGCGTAATGAAGGTATCTTTAAAGATGCGTTCCTCACGTTCAACACTACTCCTACTATGGAGTTTGTGCAAGGTGACACCCTAGCCGCTAAGATGCGTAGCATCGCACGCGCTAACTGGGGTATGACAACTAACTTACAAGCAACCTTCGACCTTGTGTTGAAATCTGCTGTAAGAGAGAATCTTCCTGAAGACCAAATGCCTACCAAGATGCTTATCATCTCCGACATGGAGTTCAATGAGTGTGAGCGTGGTGGTTGGGGTTCTTCGTCTCCTAAGACTAACCTTGATGTAGTTCGTGAGAAGTACAGTGAGGCTGGTTACACAATGCCAGAGATTATCTTCTGGAATGTGAATGGACGCTTGGGTAATTCACCAGCTAAAGCAGACGATCCGGGAGTGGGTCTTGTCTCAGGCTTTAGCCCTGCTATTCTGACTGCCATACTTGCTGGCTCTGGATTCACACCTGTGGATCTGATGATGCAAGCTGTTGGTGGTGAGCGTTATGCTCCTATCCACATAGATGAGAGAGATTAGTCTCTCTTGTCTATTGACAATGATATGGTGTAGTGAGTCCTTTGGACTTGCTACGCCTTTTTTTTATGGAGTAAGACTGTAGTACAGTTTTCCTACCGCGTGCCTTCGGCACGTTTAACCTAAACCCTCACAAAAGTTTATTATGAAAAAACTGTTAATGAAATGGTTCCCGTCGTATTTTAACGTGACCGTACTGCTGAACCTCGAGGAGGTTACACCAGGTAAATTAGGCATCATTAATATTGATGCTGAAAATGATAAGATCTATGAAGCATTCGCTATCTCTGATGAGAGAGCTAAAGAGATTGGACGCGCAGCATTTGATGCGTATAAGAAGTGCAAGAGCTTTGATAAAGCCGTTATGCAAATGGAGAAACAGCTGAAGCATGTGAATGAACTAGTATACGGCATGTTTATACTATGTGAAATAAGAAACACGAGACAGGATCCTATTAGCATGTTACTCGGAGGCATGATAAAAGGAGGTTCTCGTGAGTAGATATTCTAAAGAAACAGCCGACGGCAAGGTGATACTTGCCTGGGGCTATGACCGACCCATGTCTGAGTACTTCTTCCAAGCATTCCTGAAGGAAGTAGAAGATGATGAGGATGATGTGATATTCTCTATCTCGTCATACCATACCCTAACTCCACACCCTAAGCATCCTAACAAGATGACGTGGAGTAACACCGAAATACTCCAGCTAATGGAGAAAGAATACGTAGGTGTTGATGCAATACCTGCAGCACATAGGAACGCCCTAGCTGCAGACTTAACCTTTTAATTAACTAATACTAAATCCAATGACACATTTAATTACACTAATTATTACAGTGCTAATGCTATACTCATTCCCTGTAAGCCCACAAATTGAAAAAGTAATTGACCATGCCCAATGGCAATCAACACAGAGTGTTACCTATGATGGTAGCTGGAGAAAGATAGACTATCCTAATGGAGATGTCCCTGCTCACCTCGGTGTTTGTACTGATGTAATAGTCAGAGCGTATAGGGCAATTGATGTTGACCTACAAGTCTTGATACATGAGGATATGTTGAAGGCTCATGATGTATACAACAAAAGATATAAGACTAAAGTCATTGACCGCAATATAGATCACAGACGCACTCAAAATATTGAGACGTTCTTGACTAGGCAGGGTGCATCTTTATCTATTACCTACAATGGTGCTGACTATCTACCCGGTGACTTAGTCTTCTGGGATATAGCAACAGGTCATGTAGGAATTGTCACCGACAAGAAAGTAGTAGGCACCGATAGGTATCACATCGTACACAACATTGGCGGTGGACCACAAGAAGAAGACTTCTTATTCGGCGGTACAATTACTGGACACTACAGATGGTGTCCTAAATAGTACAGCTATGAGACTATATGTAACATTCGGTCAAGACCACACACATCGTGTAGTCAACCAAACTCTTGACAAAGACTGTGTCGCTGTCGTTAAGTGTGCTACCTATGCACATGGCAGAGATATATGCTTTGAGTATTTCGGGGACAAGTTTGCTACCACGTATACTGAGAAAGAAATAGCAGACAAGATGGACTTCTTTCCGAGAGGGAAGATACCTGTAAACTAATTGTAATAAGCGCGTGCGGACAAATACACAAAACGCAATAGATCAATCGGCACACACTTCAGTGGGAGTTGTCGGGCCTATTACTTTTTATCTTTCCTGACAGAGAGTTTACTATCATCTTTCTGTCTCCCCGCCACACACACCAATTCAAATTAATCAATATGCAGTGGACACAATACAACGTGGACAAGCACAGCACAACTCTCGAAGCCGGATCCTATCTATGCAGGTTAGAATACCCTGACGGTAGGGTTCGGTACAGAGTAAAGCAGTTCTATGTCTTTGGTAATGGTACCAAGCGCGGCTACTTCGCCAGCAACGGGAAGGCCTATACTATTACTCACTACACTACAATAATAGGCCCTAATATTAAACCTAATGCACTCAACAATCAAAAAGAATAACACCTTCATTCACAATCAAGATATTAGTGACATGAAGGGTTATATCTATATCACCAACAACACCTCTGGTAAACAGACCTTGGTAGACCTTAAAGAACTTGAAGACTTTGTAATAGAAAACTCAAAGAAGATTCAAAGTTGGAAAGAAGCTGTCAGTAATTGGAGCTGGAGACACAGAAATGATATGGACAAATAATCAAATCAGTTTAATCTAAAATCAAATCAAATGGAAAAGTTAATGCTAGTGCTCCTATGCACTCTAATCAGTTTTGCGGGATTCTCAAGTGGAGACCCGTCACCACAAATATTTACAGTTCAAGGCTTCTTTTTGAAAAAGAGCTCTGTATCTTACGACCTGTATGAAGTCACTGGAGATGGTGACCCCGTACTAATAGAAACTAAAACTAGCCTTCGTACTTACAAGGTCAACCTAGAGGTAGGAAAATCCTATCTTATCATATTTACAAAAGGTGAAAAATCTAAGTCATTACATGTCAATGCAGAGGTACCCGGTGAAATGGATCTGGATGTAGATTTTCATAATGAGAGATGCGCAAGCCTCTACTTTGATGATGAAGATCATGACTACAAGGTAAGACCCTACATCGCTGAGAAAGATGAAGAAGAGAAATAAACAATATGTCAGCCTTCAATTAGAAGAGGATGAGATACAAAATCTACTCAATCAAAAGCTTGCTGAGTATCCCGCTAAAGAGATGCTCAGTGAAGCATTGATGAGTATTGCCAAAGATTATTCAGCGTTAGACATACTTACTAAAGCACTACTAGGTTTAAAACCTATGCTTGAATACAGTGTCGGTGATGATGTAATGGTTAAGTCCAGAGGCTTGTCCGATTACAGTTTTGATGAACCAGCAATGATTGCAGCGGGTACTTTGATTGATGGTGTAATGAAATGTACCATAATAGAAGCAAACCCGTGGAAACACAATTTCTACACTGTAGAATATGAGTATATTCACAAAGACGACCAGAAGATCAAAAGCACTACATCAAATGTATCTAACAGTTACATTGTGGGACCAGATGAGGAGTTTCCTGAAGATTTAATATAATTGCACATGAAGAAAACTAAGTTTGGTATTGTTGACGCAGACGTTATGCAAGACCCGAGCCTGTCTCTTAGAGCCAAGGGAGTGTATGGTCTACTAGCAACGTTTGCCAGAAGAGACCGAACTTGTTTTCCTTCCATCAACACCCTGAGTGATTACTCCGGAACGGGTAGGAGGACAATAGAAAGAGCCCTTAAAGAACTAGAAGAAAAAGGTTATGTCAAAAAAGAGAAACGTGTATTCACCCTCAGATAAACCCAAGTTTGTATACCTGGACAAATACACCAGGAACAAATTCAAGGTTGATATTAAACTAGAGGAGTTTGAAGCAGAGGTAAAAAGCCTCAAGAAAAGAGTCAAGAAAAATCGGATAGGTCTACTAATACTAGGCGTTTCCGTGGTAATCTTGGCTATAGCAGGCATGCTAAACTAAATATAGTTAAAAATGCTATCACAAAACTTGTTGTGGATATGAAGTAAATATCATATATTTGCCTTGTGGGAATCTTAAATAAATGCTATATCAACTACCAAATGGTAAGACTGTGTATCTGTCAATTGAACAGTACCTTGACCTAACCGACGAAGACATACAAGCTCTTGTCGCAACCGGGTCAGGAGAGCAGCCGATAAATCCATTCTTTGGATCTGTCTTAGGATCCCCTTCCTCCTCAAGTAAAAGTGATGATGATGATTTCTACAACAAAGATGGGTTAGATTATGACCCTGATGATGAAGAAACAAAAACAGAAGGCCCGATAGACTTAGATAGTCTACCTGGTGAATAAATCACAGACTAAAATCATATAACTATGTCACATTTTACAGTACTCGTCATCGGAGATGACGTTGGTAAATTACTTGCGCCTTTTAATGAACAACCAGAAGATGATGATGAGGATTGTAAACCTCATCTAGTATGGAATGTTCATGGTACAAAAGGTGATTACACTGGGGATACTAAGGAAGAAGCTGAGAAAGCGTGCCTTGACGCCGGTGATACTATTGATCACGGACCTTACCCGTATAATTCTCAATCTAAATGGGATTGGTATCAAGTAGGTGGTCGTTGGAAAGATCTCATTAAGCTCAAAAAAGGAGCTGACTCAGCTATAAACGGATCTCCTTCATGGGGACAACCAAATTATAAGCCATCAACTACACATGCTGATTCAGCATGCATTAAAGATGTTGACTTTGAAGGTATGTCTCAAATAGCTGCAGATACTGCCTCTGAGCGTTATGATGAAGCTATGAAGATATTCGGAGAAGCTCCTATCAATGAAGAACAGAATGCAATGCGTGAACGCCTTACAGAAAAAGGTTATCCTATAGAGGACATACGTGAACTGTATCATAAACAGCCTCGAATGCTTGCAGCTAAATTGGCAGCTAAAGAAAACCCAGATCAAAAGGTATTCTCTATGTGGCAAGCTGATATCGATCAGTTCTTGTGCACTAAAGAAGAATACATTGAGAGAGCAAAGAAAAACTCTTTCTCTACCTACGCGGTCCTTAAAGACGGTGAGTGGCATGAAAAAGGTTCAATGGGATGGTTCAGTATGTCTGATGACAAGGTGTCTGAAGAAGACTGGGCTAAAAACTATTCTGAATTGTTAGCTTCCTTAGATCCTGAGACACGGATCACGGTAGTTGATTGTCACATATAGTCGGTGTAGGCTATTTCCAACCCCCTTAGTTAAAAAAGTTTGTGCGTTAAAATCTGCTTGGATGCTATAGTAGCAGTCCAAGTAGGATACCACGCATGAGAAGATATTGTCAAGAGTAAAGCCAGCATGTAATAAAACCGGATGCGTGGGACACCAGATGCTTAGTTAATCCTTCATTGGGTACTTCAGCGGGAAAGCAGAAAGCCGGATCTCTTGACATGAATTTTATTAAACCGCAGTGAATGAGTCACATTGCGGTTTTCTTAAACCTAGATGACTCTTATTGTTTAATCCAAAAATCAAATCAAAATGGATTCAAAAGTTAAAGTGACTGCTGATAAAGCAGGGAATGTAATCGTGAAAAGTGCCAACAACCCAGAGTTCGGGCACATTAGAGTAGAACAAACCAGAATGGTGGTAGAAGACAATGGCTTCGCAAGAAGAAAAAAGTTATCTGCCTTAATCCCTGGTACCATTACTGACCTGAAAGGGTTTGGATGGGAATCTGACCAAGAGGTTGAAGGGAAAATCATCGTGAAAGAATCGGTGAAACCATTCAACAAAAGAGATCCTGAACGTGACTTCAAAGTTGCAGGGAAATCAGGTGTTGTATGTACTGTAGATGACGCACCTATCTACCGTAAGCACTTCTACACATTAAGCAGTACTGCTGATGATGTGTTAGTTGAGCACGACAATGAAGAAGAAATCAAGGCGGCTTATGCCGAGCTGAATGAGGAGACTCAGGATGCGGTACAGCCAAATGAAAACTTCGACCTGTAATAGAGGTATAAAGTAATAGGGAAGCGCGGCCGTTATCGGTCGTGCCTTCCCTTTTTTTTGCATCCTAAGACACATCATAAGATTTATAAATTAAAAAGCAACAACCCATGACGAGAGCATTACAAGTAGAACAAACAGCATCACGCACCAGCAGATTTATTAAGGAGGAGGCTCCTTATGAGTATCATCTGTATGGTACAAAAGATGTCATGCACTATAGAGTTTACGGAGAAACCGTGAATGCACCTGCAGTGTATGAAAAAGATCTTTACAACCAAGTACAAAACTTTCTATACAAGAGAGCAATGTTTGGCTTAAAGATCTATGAGCAGGAAGAGATTCGCTCAATGCACTGGCAAAAACGTAAGCGTATACGTAAGACCCACAAGCGTGCACAAAGAATCTTGAACACTTGGAAACAAGAGGTGATGATTGAAGTAACTAATAAGTTATTCGGTACACTCTTTTCTAAGAGTCCCTTTGTAAAAGATATGTTAGAGGAGTCCAGTGCGGACTCAGAGTTTAAGAACATATTAAATTTCACTGACTTAGGCATATCAAAAGATATGATTGTTGCTAAATTAGTGGATACTGGAGTATTACCTCCAGATTATTACGCACTTAAATAATTGTTTAACCTAAATTAAAATCATGAAAGTACAAATCATTGCTAATGGTAAGGTATCCCTTGTTATTAGCCCCGAAAACAGCATGGAGGAAGAGTCTCTAAAGCAGCTGATGAAACAATCAAATGAAATTGTTGAGATACGTAACGGACTCACCGTTCTTCAACAACAATATAATACAGGCCTTGTAATACAGTCTAAGACTGCAACGCAAGTAACCAAAACTGTTGAGAAAGATCACAGTGAGCCTGACAAAACACCTGCTCAGTCTGATGAAGACTAAGCAAAAACTTTGTGATGGGTGCGGAGAGCTAAGACATATTTGGAAAAATGTGACTGAAGAAGATGGGCGTAAGAGATACTGTAAGACATGCTGGAGTTGCCGCGACAGCACTAAACCAAAGTTGAGCAGTAAACCTATCGCCCGCCACTCTCCCAAACGTGCGAAGCAGGAAGGGGAATACTCTAATAAGGCTAAGGCTTTCAAAGAGGAACACTCTTTCTGCCAAGCATGTTTACCTAATATATGCACAGGCAGAACTAATGATGTGCATCACATGAAAGGAAGAGTCGCGGATCTATTGTTAGATCAGAAGTACTGGCTCGCAGTCTGCAGGAGTTGTCACAATTGGATTGAGGCACATCCTATAGAAGCACGTGAGCTTGGTTACTCTGTATCCAAAACACAATGAAACAAAAAACAGAATCTATTAACCTACAACAGACCCGTATGGCATACAGGCTGTTAATAAACTCAAGATACGGTATGGGACAATATTATCACCCCGTCAATGAAGACAAGATGGAGCAGTTGTATAGTCATGACTATGACAACGGACTCAAACTAATGGAGCACTCCTGGATAGGCAATTACTTTGTCACCACAGTTGAGAATCTCCTAGCGCCTGGGCAACCATGGCACAAATGTAAACTTACCTGGTCAGGTGACTATGGTAAACAATATGATCACCTTTCAAAAGCTAAGCAAATAACTCCTCTGGAATCAACACATAACTACAGATACATCATTAACCATGATGAGAAACAGTTTGTTGATAAAGAGAATGCCAAAGGGTTTAAGCCCAGTTGGGATGCAGATACTGAGGAAGAATATAAGATCCATCCTCTACCTCTACTTACTGCTGACGGAAACGGCAACGGTGGCGGAGACTTCAGAGGAGAAGATCCAAATCAACTGGTAGGTTACTGGGCTGGAGACAGAATCAGTGTATCAGACATCAAGCCTGAAGAGGATTGGGAAGAATTAATTTTTGACCTAATAGAATAATGGCAAATGATAAGAAAGCGTACCTAGTAGATGTAAGTCTACGGGTACGCGTCATTATAGATGACCGGTTGGATCCCGATATAGATCCTGAATTCAATCAGGCAGTCATTAATAAAGTCAAAGAGATAGTGTTGGAAGATCCCATTAGTATCGCGGAGAATATTACTGACTGGGATGAAGATGAAGAAGTTCCTTATGATCCTGATCAAGAGGATTAGTTAACCCAAATAAACCAAAACAAAATGAATGCAATTAATGTAATTCACCCATTCAAATATCAAGGGGAATGGGTGTTTGATGACGAGTCCAAAGAGTTGGACAAAGAGCCCTTTGTTGCTGGTGCAGATGTCTTAATTGATATGCTCACCAACAACGCAGAGAAATGTACCATAGTCTTTTCTGAAACCTTATTCCCTGGAGCTGATCATACAGTGACTAGCTCTGCAGTGAATAAGGCAGACAATGACGGTACGCAAGGTACCTTCTATTACAGTGCAGAATTTGAGCATGACCTTTGGTTATGTCCAGCACTCTTGAAGTACTTTGATAAACCACCAAAACAAATTCATTTCCAAATCAAACTGTAATGAATAAAGATGAAATCCAAGCTGAAGCTTTAGAAGCAATAGGCAATTCACAACAGTGTGGTGTAGAGATTTCAATGGGTGTAGGTAAATGTGTACTAGGATTAAAGCACATGGATCAGAGGTATACAGATGTAGCCTCGTTCCTTGTGTTAGCTCCTAGAACTAGCATATTTACATCATGGGAAGATGACGCTCGGGACTTCGGTTTCGAGCACATGCTTCCTCATATACAATTCAGTACGTACAGGTCGTTGACCAAACTGAATCCTGATGCGTATGATGTAGTCTACCTCGATGAATGTCACTCTCTCAAGGAGAGTCATGAAGCCTGGTTAGATGAATTCGTACTCAAGGGTGGTACTATACTTGGCCTCACAGGCACCTATCCTGTTCACAAGAACACGGAGAAAGGTAAGATGTGTAACAAGTTCTGTCCTAAGGTATATGAATATCTCACAGATGACGCCGTTGGTGATGACATCCTGAATGATTATAGAATCTTTGTCCATAAGCTTTACCTCAACGGTCAACCGACCATTGAAGTTAAGATGAAAAAGGGCGGAAGCTTTAAGACTTCAGAGGTCAGAAACTACGGTTACTGGAATGATCGCCTGGAAGCAGCCATAACTCCTAAGCAGGAGCAGATGGCACGTATCCAAAGAATGAAAGCTTTGCAAAAGATGCCTAGTAAGGTAGACTACGCAAAGAAACTATTAGCTATGCAGACCAAGAAGACTTTGGTATTTGCTAACACTAAGGCTCAAGCCGATGACTTATGTCCTCAGCGTGTGTACTCAGGGATGGCTAAAGGAGTGGCGGAAGAAAATCTCAATGCATTCAAGACAGGATCTATTATGAAACTCAGTGCTGTTGATCAGCTAAGTGAGGGAGTAACGGTACCTGACCTGGAAGTAGGAATAATCCTTCACTCTTACTCTAACAATAGAAAAGCAGCACAAAAACTCGGAAGATTTCTTAGACTTAATCCAGATCAGATTGCTACTGTTCACATACTATGCTATGTAAATAGTGTAGATCAGCAATGGGTAGAGAACGCCATTGCAGGATTTGACCAAACCAAAACAGAATGGATAGATCCAATTTAATGACTGTTGATGTGGCTGGTAACACAATTCACTATGAGTCTCGGCTGGTTGTGCTCGCAACTTAATTTCGCTCAGCCTCGTGAATCCGGTAGAGGCATGGAGATATGGCGTACCGGCGCCTGCAGGTTCGAATCCTGCCAACAGTCCCAAATAAAAACCAACAACATGATGTATGAAACATTAGCCCTGGGCTCACAGATGTACGCAGTGCATAAGAAGTATCAGGATGAGAAGATTAACGGCGGCAAGGTTATAGTCTGCCGCGTTAAGAGCTTCGAGAACAGAGGAGGTGAGATCTTACCAATCCTTACAGAGAAAGGTAATGTCAAAAGAGTCGTTGACCCTAAGTCCCATTACCTATTTATTGAACTCCCAAAGGCCATTGATGCCATACGTGGAGATGGAAGGTGAGGTTACACTTAAGCCAGTTGATGTAAAAACAATTGAGGCAGGGACTATTGCAGTCCTTGGTAACCTAGGTAAAGCAGTAGGTATAGTTACAGTTGAACACATGGATCCTGATGGGAGATGGGTTGTAGCTGGAGATTGGACAGGTGCTCTATGCCCTACTATGAAACTATGTACTTTAGTAGTCCGTGACGGAAACGCTAAGCAATACCCCCTCAAATTTAACCAGTGGAAGAAATCCATTAAGTCTGGTGAGGTAAACACTGATAAGGTAGTAACCTTTAAGTTAAATCCTGCTAGATTTGTATCCGGGAATTACATGAATGAATGTTCTTTATGCACTAGTCAATTCATTGGACACAAGCGTCAGCCTGTGTGTGAAGACTGCTGTAATAAGAACGTGACAGCACAGATAATCCTGACAAAAAAAGAACCTAAACAAGCCACCAAAGTCAAACGCAAGCGCATCATGAATTCCTCTACCACCAAGCTAATAGCAATGGAAGCGTATAAGAAGGGAGTAAATGGCGTGAGCTATAAAGAAATGGAAAAGTGGCTCAATAAAACAATAAAATAGTATGGCACTAACATCGTTAATAATACCCACAGAACAAGGGTCAAAGTATTTACAAGTAGAAACCATACCAGGTGACAATGGAGTTATTGTTCACTGGTTTGGATGTGATGAAAACTTTCAACACATTGGTGAGGCGGATGCTTCAGCAGACAAAAGAAGTGAAGAGCAGTTTCATGTGGAACTGAGAGCAGCAGCTGCAGAGAAAGAGCAGTTCATAACTTCACACAGTACTAATCCTGAATGGAATCCTGAAGGTTATACCAAAGGTCATTCAACAAATGAAGAAGAATAATGGGAGCTCAAAGTATAGTAGTAAGCGCGCGTGGTAAGAACATGCGTGATGCATTCAACAATGCAGTAGAAGAAGCTAATGATTATTATGGACACCAGGAAGGTTATTCCGGTGCCATAAACAATTGTGAGTTAACAGGTGATTGGACAAACAAGAGAAGTAATTATCCTGAGGATGATCACTTTCATGAGGCCATTCTTGATTACACAAATAAGCGAGATGTCATTGGGTATTGCACTCAAGATCCTGTTGGTAATGCAAACAAGATTAAGTCAGTCGTGAACAACATGCCTCAGCATGGTACTCGTAAATGGAAAACAGTATATGAAGCTGTTGATTACGGAGACTCTGTTGTAGCTACAGCTGATACACAAACAGAGTGTATCAAAAAAGCTAGAGCTTATGTTGAAAAGAATCCTAGCGGTTCTGCTATTAAGATAAGAGTTAATAAAATCTTAGTAGAAGGCAATCAAATTTGTGCTACAATCGCATACAAGAAGTCATCACGTGAGCGTCAAGGCTCGTATACATTTGTAGGATGGGCACCTTGTTAAAGTATTGGTGGTGGAGGGTGTATGTTTTCCGCAAAGATAAATTTAAACTTACCTTTGATGAAAACATCACTTGGAAGCTAGGAGACGTAGCCGTAAACAATTATGTAATGTATATTGGTAAGGGTTATTGGATCCTTACCAAGTATGCAGAAATAGATCTCGGATAATATGGCAAATATAAAAACAAACAGTCAGTATATGGAAGGCAAGTGGGCCGCTGAAAGAACAATTCCTAACATCAGTTCAACCAACTATGAAACACTTGAGGGTGCAGTGATTGCTAAGGCAACACTCATTGAAAGTTTTGAGAAAGAGTTTGGTTTCTCTCGTGATATGGAAACTCCAGACAGCAACTACGCTTACAACCTTGGTATGCTTGACGCATTCAAAACCGCGTATGACTTACAAGAAAAAGGGAGCCTCGAAGATTGTGAAGAATCACAAGGCCAAGAAGAAGAATGAAGATGGTGTCTTGGACACTGCAGACTTCAAAGCAAGAAAGAATCACTTCAGATGTACGGAGTGTGAAACCAATTACTACACCTCAGAAGATAAGGCACCACCAAGTCCTCGCTGGTCTGATGGTCATGTGTGTAACATGGTATTAATAAGCAAGCCGGGTGAGTAAAATCACCATATGCTGAACTCAGGGAATACAAGATGAGTCACGTTTATTGTGTTAATTTAAAATACTAATTATGAAAAAGGAAAAAGTACTAAGTCAAATGGAGCGCCACCTTGAGCTGCTCAACCAATTAACAAAGAAGTTAAATGAAGACAACTTCACTAAATTAAATCTAGTTGAGTTGTCTAAGAGATGTTCCAATCAAGGGTATATACCTCGAGCTCTAATTGATCTCGGGATCCTTGCCAAACAAGGTAAGAACAGCTACATCATATTGAAATCTTTTGATCCGTCAAGCCGTATTGTAGCAAAGTCTATCATGGACAAGACTACAGCACTAGCTCTTGAATACAGAGAGAAGCGGAAGAGTAAGCCAAAACCTAAGCGCTCTTTCTTTAAGAAGAAGCCTAAGAAGAAAGGCAAGTCGGGTGTTTCATTCTCAATCCTCTGGGGGCTATTCAAATTTGAAAAGAAATGAGTCTAGAGAAATCAGTACGTCTGGAGTTCCGAGAGGGGCGTTCAGACAAAGTGTATGAGATGGATCTCATACCTGTTGAGGATAAGTTCCTCGTAAAGATTGTATACGGTGGCAGATGGAATGCCAACAACCGTTATTGTAAACCGGATGCTCCAACATCATACGCTAAAGCGCTAGATATCTTTGAAGATCTTGAGCGCAAGAAGCGTAAGAAAGGATACGTTGATCAATGATCGCTGACGTAACCGATAATGGGATTAAGTATGACTGGTATGTCACTGGCCCGCAAGGCGCACGCTTTGAACTTTATACACATGAAGGTCACAGCAAGTCGCAGATTGAAGCTGCTAAAGAGCAGCTCAAACGTGAACAGGATGTAGTTAAATTCTACATCATCAAGCTGACACGTAAGGAATGGAACAGACTGAAGTTATTCTTTCACCCTGTTGCAAGTATTAATGATAAACTTAATGAAGAATACCATGAGCAATCAGAACATTGAGCTACGCTTTCAAGAAGGCGCCTCGGATAAAGTATACCAAGCAGAACTAATAGAAACTCCTGATGGATGGCTTGTTAATTTTGCATACGGTAGGAGAGGTAATGCTCTCACTACAGGAACTAAAACCAAGACACCAGTAAGTTATGATAAAGCACTCGCTGCTTATGAAAAACTAGTCAAGTCAAAGATGGCTAAGGGCTATAAGGCTGATGGTGTTTCAGGTTCAATAGCGGTAGTAGATAAAGAAGACACCGGGCTAAGACCTCAGCTTCTAAATGAAACGGATCGTGATGCTGCAACATTCATGAAAGATTTCATTTTCAATCCTGACTATTGTATGCAGGAGAAGTATGATGGAAGAAGACGTATGATCAAGAAGTCAAGGGACGGCGTGGTCGGTGCTAACAAGAAAGGAGTTAAGGTTGCCTTACATCCCTCTATTGAAAAAGCATGTCACGGAGTCATCGGCGGTTCGTATGTAATGGACGGTGAAGACATGGGTGATCAGATCATGATCTTTGATGACTTGACAAAACCTAATCTTCATTATGAAGAAAGGTATGCAAGTTTAAAAGCTAAGCTGGAATACAATCAACATCTTATACCCGTTGAGACAGCGTTCACAACGCAAGCTAAACATGAGATGTGGAATAGATTACTCAAAGAGCGTGCTGAAGGAGTGGTGTTCAAACTTATTGACGCACCTTATTCACCAGGCAGACCTGCTTCAGGTGGAGCTCAGTTCAAATGTAAGTTCTATGAGACAGCTTCCTGTATTGTTTCTGGTCATCACCCTACTAAGAATTCAATCAGCTTGGATGTCTATGATGACAATGACTTGATTGATGTGGGTAACGTAACAGTATATCCCAATCAGGTAACACCTGCTGTGGGAGATATCGTTGAGGTCAAGTATCTCTACTACAACCCAGGCGGATCTTTATACCAACCAGTATTGTTAGGTGTAAGAGATGATGTGGACATGAGAGAGTGTCTTATTGATAAACTAAAAGCACCTAAGCATGCTACAGTATGATACATACATTGTAGCTTTCTCAGGAGGAAAAGATTCCATGGCCTGCTTCTTACACCTATTAGAAATTGGTGTACCAAAAGAGAAGATAGAGCTGTGGCACCATGACATTGACGGACGTGAGTCTGACAAAGTCTTTATGGATTGGGAATGTACACCGGATTACTGTCGTAAAGTAGCGGCAGCATTCGGCGTACCGATCTATTTCTCCTGGAAAGAGGGAGGGTTTCTTAGAGAAATGCTCCGCAACAATGAAGCCACTGCTCCTACAAAGTTTGAGTTACCTGATGGTACAGTAGACCAAGTAGGTGGTAAGGGTAAACCTAACACCCGTCGTAAGTTTCCGCAAATTACTGCGGACCTTAGGACAAGATGGTGCAGCGCCTATCTCAAGATAGATGTTGGATCCTCAGCAATACGTAACCAGGACAGGTTCAATAACTCTAGCACATTAGTTATCTCAGGTGAGAGAGGAGAAGAATCACCAGCTCGTGGTAAGTACGCAGTACTTGAACCGGATCGTGCTGATGGTAGAGATGGGAAGAAGAAACGCCTTGTAGATAGATGGCGTCCTATCCGTGACTGGAAAGAACAGGAAGTATGGGACATAATGGAACGTAATCAAGTGCGTCCTCACCCTGCTTACTACCTCGGATGGGGTAGAGTGTCCTGCAAATTTTGTATATTTGGTAATGCTAATCAGTTTGCCAGCGCGTTCAAGATAAGCCCTAATCAGGGTGAGTGGATGATCAACCTAGAAAAAGATTTTGGTTGCACCATGAAACGCAAAAAAGACTTGGCTACTTTGAGAGATGAGGGTGTACCTTATGAAACTATGAATGACTTCATGGTTGATGTAGCAACAAGTTATGAGTACAATCTATCAATATTTACTAACCATTGGGTCATGCCTGCCGGAGCATTCGGGGAGAGCTGTGGTCCTACATAATTTAAAAAGATGGAAGACCTAGTAGAAGCAGTCATTGAAGAAATCAAAAATGATTTGCGTAATGGAGATGAGACAGCAATCTTTGAGATGTTGCTCTTGTGTCCTAAAGAGGTTCTGGAGAATTATCTACCAGAATAATTATTAACCAAAAACAAATGCTTATGTTATTCACATTAGGTTTGATTGCATTCCTCCTGATAGGTGGAGCAATCATCGGGATAGATAAGCTCATTAAACATTTCAAAAAATGAAAGCACGTGATTTATTTGAACGGTACCAGGGCCTTGGAATTATAATCTTATTCATGATTATAGTATTCAGCTCAATCGCAAGGGCAGCAATGCCATCTGATCCTCATACTATAGCAATGGTAGACAGTGTCAGAACGGAAATAGAAGAACAAGGCATCAAACATCCTAACATAGTCTTACGCCAATCCATCTGGGAAACCGGGTGGTATAAGTGTGACAATTGTTCTAGGAGATACAATAACTTGTTCGGCTTTAGACACAAGTCATGGGTCAGTGAGGGTAACCCTAAAGGTTATCTGAAATTTGATACATGGCAGGCGAGTGTAGTGTACTATAAAAAATGGCAGAAGAAGCGTTACAAGGAGGGTGATTACTACACCTTCCTCATTAACGTAGGTTATGCACAAGATGGTGATCTATATGTATCCCATCTCAAATCACTTAGCGTATGAGCGGTAAACATAATATCCTGAGTGTACGAAGAGTAAAGCGCGGGAACCAACTGGTCTTTAAAAGCCAGGGGGATCTTGCAATTTACAATGAGTTCATGAAAGGTCTGGAGGAGGGCCAAGAAGTAGATGAGTTCCTGGAGTCAATTGATTCTAGCGGAACTAAACCTCAACTGGCAAAGATCCACGCCTGCATTAAAGAGTTAGCCAATGAGATTGGTTATACTTTTGAAGAGATGAAAAAGGAGATCAAAAGAAGATCCGGTCTAGCGATCGGTGACTTGACGTCTGATGGTTACGTTAAATCATTTGCTGATTGTTCTGTCCAAGAGTTGGGCGGCGTAATTGAAACAATAATAGAAGTTGGAGAGAACGTTAACATTAACTTTCGGGGTCATTTTCCATTGCGGTCATAAATTCTTTGAGAGGTTTGTTAACCATGATACCTTGAGCTTGAGCTTTGGCTTCAATCTCAGAGCATAAACTTATGAGGGTTATGAAGTTATACTCATCATTGTTTATAGGCTCGCGAGTCTTTAACTCTTCAGTCATCTTAATCACATCAATGCCGTGATTATTACCAAAGGCTGTAAGTAGAGCAATGATGCGCCCGTAGAAGAATCCGCTCACTTGAATATTTATTACTGATTCAAATGGAATTGTACCCACTTCTTTCTCGAGATCTAAACCTTCTGTATTATCTTTACTCATACAGCAAACTTACAAAATTTATTTAATATGACCACAGTCAACATACCCATAATGCAACAGACGTTGTACGACAAATATCTCAAGCCGTCGGGCTGGGGAGATAAACTTAAAACGTTTCTTCTTAGTGAAGATTTTAAATCTGTGCTAGAGTATCTAGTTGCAGAGTCAGGCAGTGGTAAGAAATTTACACCAGTGCTGAAACAAGTCTTCAGAGGATTTCAAGAGTGTCCTTATGAAGAGCTGAAAGTTATCATAGTTAATACTGAACCCTATTGTGGTGCTGGTATAGCGGATGGTATCGCATTCTCTTGTGCTAACACCGACAAGGTACAGTCATCTCTACAACACATATTCAAAGAACTAGAACGCACAGTCTATCCTGATGGGATGAGGTGGGATCCTGATCTGAAGAGATGGTCTAACCAAGGAGTGTTAATGTTGAATACGTCATTGACAACTCAGATAGGTAACCCAGGTACACATGCTGAACTATGGAAACCTTTCATGGCTTTCTTGTTTGATATGCTCGCTCATTATAATTCAGGACTCATCTATGTTTTCATGGGTAAGGACGCCAAGGAGTGGGCCAAGATGGTACCAGTTAACAATTACAAAATGTTCACCATACATCCTGCCTTTGCTGCTTATACAGACTCAGAGTGGAACAGTGGCGGCGTATTCAATCAGATAAATAAAATTTTAAATCAAAATCAAAACACAGAGATCACATGGTAAAAGGAGCAACGCACCCTAAACAATGGTCGGAACGTGTAGCAGAACTCAACAGTAAGGGAATGCTTACTGCTGATCAGAAGGAAACTTTAGGTAAGATGATTACCTCTCCAGATAAGGAGAACTTCATTCTTGCCCAGGAGATTCTTAAAGCCAAGATGAGTGAGAAACTCATTGAAGGTTTGAATGAAGATCAGACAATAGCATTTGCAGAAATACTAGAGTTCTTTACTGATACCCAAGAAGACGCATTCGTTCTTAAGGGATACGCAGGTACAGGTAAAACATACCTGGTCAAGCGTATAATAGAATACATCACAGCCAGTTATCCGGCGAGAAGGATTGCAGTAACAGCACCAACAAATAAAGCTGTTCAAGTACTGCAAGCCAATGCTCCGTATAACTCTAAATCTTCTACGTCACTTGTATTTGAGGATCTGTTTAACTCAGCTTCTCAAATGGAATATATGACTATCCATAAACTACTGGGACTCAAGGAGCAGATCACTGCTTCAGGACAACAGTTGTTTAAGGCGGATGGTAAGAACAAGAGTGAGATCACTAAGTTTAAATACCTAATCGTAGATGAGGTATCAATGCTTGATGACCACCTGTGTAATGAAATACTTAAGCACAGTAGTGGCCTTAAGATTTTATTCATGGGCGATCCTGCTCAGATTCCACCAGTGAACAAAGAAGATTGTATTCCGTTCCATGAAGACCATGACTATAGTTTCCGAAGAGCTGAGCTCACGGAGATTATGAGGCAGAAAGGTGACCATCCAGTTGTGGATGCATCATTTCTACTTCGAAACAACTTGCAGGTTAATCAGCCAATACCTGTATTAGAAACAAACCTCAATGATGCTGGCCACGGTATAGAATATTATAACTCAGAGACGGATCGCAAGATGATCAGACCTCTGTTGAATCAATACTTCAACTGTGACGCATTCAGAGAGAACGCTGACCACGCTAAGGTAATTGCTTGGCGTAATAAAACTGTAGACTACATGAACAGCATCATTCGTGAGCTCATGTATGGTGAAGACATTGAACCGTATGTTGTAGGTGAAAAACTTATAGCACGTAAACCTATCTTTGAATTGAAGACAGGTGGAAGATATCCTCAATGGCAGATCCAATTCAATACTTCTGAGGAAATGGAAGTAGAAGAAGTGAAGATCCTCACCAAACGCAAGTTTGAAGGTCAATACAATATGCAGATGAAAGTTTATCAACTGAAAGTTAAAGGGTATGATGCAGTAAACCGCATCCACTTTAAAAACTATATCAGTGTGATACATCCTGACAGTGCTGCTGAATACAAAGCATTACTTAAGCAGGCAAAGGATCGTGCTATTGAGATGAGAGAGGCTAAGCGCTGGGTAACCTACTTCAATATTTTGAAGTGGACAGCTGACGTTGCGTATAACTACGCGATCACATGTCACAAAGCTCAGGGTAGTACTTATAAGAATGTATTCCTAATGGAAGAGGACATCGACCTTAACCGTAAGACAAGGGAACGTAACCGTATCAAGTACACGGCTTACTCAAGACCAACAGATAAATTATTTATTTTACGTAAAAACTATCAACAATGATAAAATACATCAAAGTAGAAGATGCCACAGAAGCTCTAGAGAGATTAGAGTTGGGTAAAGTTAGATTGAATACCACGGATGAGGATGGAGGTCCTGAGACTCCGTGGGTAAAAACAATGTCGGACGGTAGACAGGTTCTCCAGAACCATGCTATCAACTTTCATCCTTTCCCGTCTTGGGGAATGGTGCTGCCGGAAGGATATGAACAAGACATCACTGCTATACGTGAGGCAAAAGAGTTTCCTCTTCACCCAGAAGCGTATGCTATGTATGTTAAAGACGGTATCATTGATGATGCTGGAATGTTTATCACACCTGAGCAGCCTGCTGAAGAGTAATGAGTTTAGTAGAACACGTTCAAAGGCGTACCAAAATAATAAGACCATCGGGAAGGAGTACTGATTTCATTGCTCCTTCCTTCGGTCATGGTTGCCTGCTCAACTGTACGTACTGCTACATGAAACGACATAAACCTGTAGGTTTATCCGTTGCAAAAAATGTGAATGATATTCTCACAGAAATTAATTCGCATGCTTGGTTTGACACCACTGTTGTCAAGCCTAATCAAACACATGAGCAGTACATTACTTACGACATCTCATGTAATGAAGACTTTGCTCTTCACAGAAAGTATTATGACTGGGAAAATATATTCCAGTTCTTTGTAGAACATGAGCTCGCTATGGGTTCATTTGCAACCAAGATAATTCCTACGGAGTTTCTTGAGTTTAATCCTCAGGGCAAAATCAGGATCCGGTTTAGTTTAATAACACCGCGTATAGCTGATGACCTTGAGCCAAACACTGCAGCAATCACCGATCGCATCAAAGCTGTCAATAAATTTATTGAAGCTGGTTATGATGTACATCTAAACTTCAGTCCTGTCGTAGTATATGAAGGATGGCTCACAGATTACGCTCATTTATTTGCAGTGTGTGATGCACTCATATCAAAAGAGCACCAAGAGAAAGTTCTTGCAGAAGTAATATTCCTCACTCACAATGAGGCTAAGCACTTCTACAACCTCGATAATAAACTAACAGGTGAAGATCTGTTATGGACTCCTGAGAAACAGGAGCAAAAGACCTCTCAGTATGGAGGCAGGAATCTACGCTACCGTAGAGATCTTAAAGCCAAGTACATTAGGCAATGGCAGGATCTCCATGATGAGATGATTCCCTGGAACAAAATCAGATACATATTCTAATTATGAGTGAATTCAAAAGAGACATCAAAGACTGGTGTCGTATTATAGACCTGAAGGAACATAGAGTACTTCTTGTAGTAGAAGAGGACCACGAAGAAGGTCCCGCAATGACAATGACAACACAGCTAGAAGGAGTGCGTGTTAAACTTGGACTTGGGTTCAATGATTTAGAAGACGCCTTTGCTGCCATGGATAGTTCTACTGCTGAGCAGTTAGAAGAAACCATTGCCAATCTTAAAGCTCAAATGTTAGATCCTGATGTGGATAGCAGAGAAAGAAGCTAGACTCTTAGCAGCACATGCTGAAAGGGCGGAAAGGTACGTCATGTTCTACTACCGCCCTGAGCATGATGCTATAAGAAAGCAGAGAGAGGACAACCGTAAGTGGGGAGTGATAAAAGTTCTCGGTAAGGAGAAGCTAGTATTTGTTGACCGCCTCACTATGAAGGCATACAAGGTAGATGGTTATCAAGCTACGTGGATGGAGATTAAAAACTTTGAGTTCTTACGTTGGGCTAGAGCCATGGACTTGTAGTCTTTCCCGTCTTACTATCATCTTTCCCACACACAATCACAAATTACTCACCAATAATCACTATATTATGGTAATAGAAGAACTCCCAGACGTGGATGAAAAAACAGAGGTAGAGAAAGGATGGCAAATCATCCTGCACAATGATGACGTAAACTCTTTTGAGCATGTTATCGACTCACTAGTAAAATACTGTAGACACAGTAAATTGCAAGCAGAGCAGTGTACTCACATCATACATTTTAATGGTAAAACTGATGTAAAACGCGGTAGTCTTGATGACTTACTTCCTATTCAGGTAGCATTATTAGATCAAAAGCTATCAGCAACCCTTGAAGAAGTTTAAACTTAATTAGTTTAAATTCTGTATATTTGCTTCATACGTATAACTTTAAAATGTTAGATCATGAAGTACACAAAAGGTACGGCACCGTTTGCCATTAAAGACGGAAAGAAAACATTAATCCAAACTTTTTGCCAATCACCAAAGCAAGGTTTAAGAGGTAACTCTTACAGCAATGCTCTTATGGTGACTGCAAACCAAAGTGATAAGATGGTTTTGACATCAGACGCTAAATGTCTATTGCCTTATCTATCTCGTGGAGCGATCCTAGATAGATCTCACAATATCAATCTGGGAGAAGTGACAGAAATCACCGTACATCCTGAAATATGGGATACACTCGTAGAGCAAGGCGTTCTTGACAAGAATGGAAATCCTCTACAAGTAAAGGGTGCTGAAGCAAAAGTGGAAGAAGATGTTCCTACAATGCCTGCACCAGAACCAGAGGCAGCCGCAGAACCAGAAGAAGCTCCGAGAGCTGAAGCTGAAGCTGATCCGGCAAGTAATCCTTTGGATGTAGATGGTGATGGTGATGTTGACGCAGCTGATGTAGCTGCAGTAGCAGAAGCAGCAGCTAATGCTGATGCAATTGACGCAATGACTTTACCTCAGCTTAAGAAAAAATACAAAGAAGTATTTGGAAAAGCTCCAGGAAGTAACTGGAAGAAAGAAACTATTGCTAATAAGATCAAAAAATCACTTTAGTAATATGGCTGTGATAAGACCAGTGAATATTGCGCTGGTACTTATCCAACCAACTTTAGTCCATTTTAATTTACGGCTCTCTTTTTTGAGGGCCGTTTTTAATCCTACTATCTCCAAATCCAATCCTTCAATAATGAACTTCTGGTTCATCATGATATTTTCCTTGGCAATTATGACACTGTCTTTTGCTGAGACCACATTTTGCAAAGCAACAATAGCAGTATCCTTATAGAGGATCTGTTTCTCACATATATTTAATAGAGTATCACACTCATTTGCGTAGACAACGCGATCAGCAATGTTCTTGAGTTCAGCTGGAGTGTAACAAGTAAGTGTATCCTTACCAGTTTGACCGTATGACACTGTCGAGCTGAGTAGTAGTAGCAGTACTATTGAACTTATATATTTCATGATAAACATGTTTGATTGTTGGTTTAATATTCTGTAGACTGTCGCTCAATTTAAGAGCATCATCAGCAATTGTTTGCATCTTGGTAGCCTCAGCTTCCCAGAATTCAGCTTTCTTACGCTCAACTTCAATTTGTTCAAGGTAAGGAGTCTTATCAAATTCTTCTACTACCGTCTTTGGTTTCCTGAAAATCAAAATACAAGCCAGTAATAAGATTACAGCAAGTAAAGCACCAATAACGTGCTCAGCTTTAAACATCTGACGGTTCATTTTCAGATTCAACTTTAGATGCTGGTGTCTCACCTCTCTTTGGAAGAGCTCTGCTCAACACACTTAAACCAAGCAAGTAACTTGCGGCTATAAGCATTGAGTCAAACAGATGATGATCTATTTGGTAAAAAGCAAATCCGTCTAATACATAAGTAATAGACACTAAAAGATAAGAGATGTGACCCCATATCTTTTTTGATGAATATTTACCACCTTTGTTCTCTTTTAAGAGATCTTGGATAAATGTGTAATTCCATTTTTTCATAGCCGCAATTTTAAAAAATGGTGGGCTGATCCTTAAATGCTCTGAATGAACGCGATTGGGAATCTTTAAGATAAGAACCAGCCCTCCCACCTATATAATATAAGCAATATTAATCACTAATCAAAACATGTATGCCTAGTTACAGACCACCCGTCTCCAGAAATCAGTACCATGACCTGGAGATTTATTACCACAAACTTGTAATGTTCATACAGTCTTGGGATTTTAGAGACATGAAAAGTGAACAGCAAGCAAGGATCTATAGAGAAATAACTTACATGGAAATTACCATAGATGTATTAGGTGCTCTTTTTGCCAAACCAGACGGTATAGAAAAACCTGTTATCGCTTGGTTAGTAGATGCAGATCCTCTCGAACCTCACATCGTACACAGATTCTCATGTGTTAAAGTTGCGGCAGGTGCTACAGGTTGTAATCAATCTAAAGTATCCGCTGTATGTAAAGGCAAGCTTCCTAATACGGGCTCTGAAAGCCGACGTGATGTTAAGACAGGTAAGATAGTTTCCTTCAATAAGTATAAATTTGTATATGAGGAAGATTATGATGAGCCCCTCATAACAATAACCCCAGGTACAACAAAAAATAAAACAGATGAGCAAAACATTACTGAAACAAATGGAGATCTTTGACATGATCACACAGAAAGGACTCAGTCCTAATCAATACTATGTCTTGTGTTCAATGAAAGATTCTGTTACACCGATCGTAACCAATCTCCATCTTGAATTAAGACTGCTTAAATCTTCTGGTTGGATTACTGAAACAACTCCACCAAAAATAACACCTGAAGCACAGGCTTTAATTACTAAAGTTGAAAGACTGTTCAAGGTGCAGAAAAAGAAGACTACCTCTCAATTACTCGGTAAGGATTACAAAGAGAAACTCAAACAATATATTGAGCTATTCCCTAACGTCAAATTACCAAGTGGGAGCGCTGCAAGATCAGCACCAAAGAACGTAGAAACTCGTATGAGATGGTTCTTTGAAAATAATGAATATGACTGGGATTTAATACTTAAAGCCACAGCCGTATACGTTGATGAATATCAATCTAAAAACTGGAAGTTTATGCGCAACTGTCAGTACTTTGTTAAGAAGCAAGAGCGTGATGGAACTATCCTATCGGATCTTGCAAATTATTGCGCCATTGTAGAATCAGGAGGGGATGTAGAGAGTACACCCACCTTCAAATCAAAAGTTGTATAACATGAAATATCATAAAATAATTATCTCAATCCTGATGAGTATACTCATCTGGAGGATAGTGTGTATTACCATCATAGAAATCTCACTATTCAACTTCATATTAATAGAAATTGTTATTGCTATTGGTGAATTTTTTACTAAATTTGGCCTAGCAAAAGCGGAAGGGAAACCCACTGATTTTAAGACTAAAGAAGACATACTTCATCCGAGCAATAAAGCAGGTGAATAGGAATCTTAGCCTCTAAAAAATATGAGTAGATTAGCACCAAAAAAGAAAAAATGGAGTAACCAGAGACAAGCCTTTCAGGACGCTTTGGTTTACATTGACGGTAGACGTAAAGGAAAAATCAGGAGTATGCAAACTCCTTGGGCTAAGGTTAATGATGCAGGAGTAGATGGACTTGAGTGGAACTCAATGCTAGTACTTGGCGGAAGACCTGGAACCGGAAAGACCACAATCAAATCACAAATTACACGCGAAGCATTTAAGCTCAATCCAGGAGAAAATATTCGTGTCCTTGAATTCCAATTCGAAATGATGGCTAGAGTACAAGCTGTCCGTGAATTCTCTAATGTAACTGGGCTATCCTATAAGGATGTCTGTAGTGCAGGTAGAGATGAAAAGACAAACAAGCTTAAACCTCTATCAGACGCTGAGATTGCCAAGTGTCATGCTTACGCCAAAAACAAAGTTAAAGACCCAGTTGATATAGTTGAAACACCATTAACCACAGATGAGTTTAAAAGAACTATCCGTGACTACATGGAAACATATTCCACCACAGAGCAAGTCGTAGACAAAAATGGTACACCTTACACTAAGAAAGTATACCAGAAAACAATTATCACTCTTGACCATTCATACTTAGTCAAGAAAGCCAAAAATGAAGGGAGTAAAACTGACATGCTCTACAACCTCGGTGAGGCTTGTACAGAACTTAAACGTCAGTACCCTATTATCTTTATAATCTTATCCCAACTCAAACGTGAAACTGATAGACCAGAGAGGAATGAAGACGGTAAATACGGAAACTATATCCTAGAATCAGATATACTCGGTGGTGATGCGCTCGTGCAGCATGCTGATATGATCATAGGTATAAACCGTCCTGCAAAGAGATACATCAAGTTCTATGGACCTGATAGGTATATCATTGAGAATGATGACGTGTTAGTCTTTCATTTTATTAAGTGCAGGAACGGAGATGTTCGTATGAGCTTCTTCAAAGCAGAGTATCACCGGATGGCAGTGACAGAGATGGCCACGCCGGGCACACAGAATAAAAAGATCTCTACTAATATATAAATATGGGACTATCAACAAAAGACACAGGCACCAACACGGGTGTCATGAGTAAGAAGGCTAAGATAGCACACCTCAAAGAGAAGCATGAGCGGCTCTTTGGACTTGAAGGGGTAGGTTCTAATGCTAAATTCATTCCGAAGATGGCATACATACCACGCGGACAAGACGAAAGAGTCATCGCGTTGTTCCCAAGTGAAATAAAAGGAGACCAAGATGTCTATACTGAGTTCGTAAGTTCTGAGTATGACCCTGAAGATCCGGAAAGAAGGTTATGGAAATGGCCTTTCAATCCTCACTGGGAAGAAGAGTATGGGACAACAGAACCACACCACAAGACAGGACATGTGCGCTACCTTATACCTGTAGATGAATTGTTAGATGTTGCGCAAGCACATCATAACGCAGAAGTCGCTGAAGTCAAAGAGAAGCAGTTTGATCTGCCTGACTCTGATGATGATCAGCCGATTAATCAATTAACAATTAGAGACAAAGCAGCAATAGATTGGAAACTACCAGTGAGTAGAAAACCATGGCTGAATAATCTAATCAAGCAGCAATTTAACAACCAGAAATAAGATGGCAGAAATCAAGTTACCCACCCAGAAAGTGAAAGCGGCCCATCAGAGCCCCAAGAATCTGATAATTTTCTCTAAGCCTAAAGTAGGTAAGACAGAGCTACTAGCTCAATTACCTGAATGTTTATTGTTAGACCTCGAGGGAGGATCTGACTTTGTGGATGCAATGAAGCTCCAAGCAACTTCAGTTGAAGATATCAAGGCAATCGGAGAACAAATAAAAGCCCACGTTGCAGAACACGGTAAGGCTCCATACAAGTACATTGCAGTTGATACTGTAACGGCTTTGGAAAACATCTGTATTCCTTATGGAGAGATCCTGTATTCTAAAACGGCTCAGGGTAAGCATTGGTTTAAAGCAAAACCAAATCAGAAAAGTGGTAAAGCCCAGTATGGAAACATACTCAACTTACCAAATGGCGCAGGTTATGCATACTTACGTCAGGCAATGACCAACATTACCGAGTACCTTAAAAGTCTCGCACCAAGAATTATACTTGTAGGACACGTTAAAGATGTTCTCTTAGAAAAGAACGGCGGAGAGTTTACCTCTTCTGATCTTGATCTTACAGGTAAAATCAAAAGAATTATGTCTTCTCAGTCGGACGCAATTGGATACTTATACCGTAAAGGAAATCAGAACATCTTGAGTTTCAAGACAACTGATGAAGTATCTTGTGGAGCACGTCCTGAACACTTGCGTAACGCTGAGATTGTTGTGTCAGAAATGACTGATGAAGGACTAGTTACCCACTGGGACAGAATATATATTGATTAATTTAAAAACACATAAGTTATGGCTTTAAGCACTAAAGATGTAAAAACCGGTGGTGAAGGCGGAGGCCTTCCGAAAACCATCCAGCCTGGAAATACCAGCGCTGAGATTTTAGAAATAAGATTAGATCAACCAAACTTCTTGAAAGCAGAAGATGGTTACTTTCTAATACTTGAAATGATGACACCAAAGCCTACAGAGGACTTTGTTGGATTCTTGTTAGACAAAAACAATCCTAATGGCGGGAACTATGATGGGCCTGTTGGTCGTGTCAAAGGTAGCCGTTGGGCTTTCCGTGATGGGAAGACTAAGAGTGGTATTGAAATCAGTCGTGATAAGGAAATCATGAAGTATATCAAGAACCTTTGTGAAGCACTAGGTGGTGCTTCTATGAAATGGTGGGATGAATCTGATGAGAAGTACAACACCATTGAGGATATGATTGAGGCTTTCAATTCAGATGCTCCATTCAAAGGTGTTTCTTTGAACTGTTGTATTTGTGGTCGTGAGTACTACAACAATGATGGTTACATCAATCATGATTTGTACTTACCTAAGTTCAGTAAAGCGGGTGTACCGTTTGAGGAACTTGATAATCCTAAGAGTCGTCTTCTTGTATTCAATGAGGCGGATCACATTGAGAAAGCTGAGCCTCGTGAGGTGGAAGAGTTCTCAGGTGATGAAGAGACTGCTGAAGATACGTCAACCGATCTTACTGATGTAAGCGGTACTGACTCTCCTCCTGCAGAGTTTGAACTTTAATAACAGTTCAGTTTGTTCAACAAAAGAGGGGGGCCGGTGGTCCCCTTTTTTAATTATAACACTATGCTAAGAACCAAATCATTTGTATCAAGTATTACAGAGGTTCCAAGAGAGTGGGTCTTTGAACATTATTTAGAACTCGTTGAGAAGCTAACGGGGCAAGACATTAAGATGAAGTCAATCTTCAACCCTAATGACACTAAGCCCTCATTCTTTGTATTCTATTCAGCAACCAAACGGAAGTACCTTTTCAAGGACTTCTCAACGGATCGCGCTGGAGACGGTACTGAAATGGTGAAAGAGATGTATCATCTTACTACCAGAGGAGAAGCTGCTCATAAAATCATTGATGACTATAACAAGTTTGTGCTTTCCAATGGAGACGCATACAGAGATAGAATCTTCAAGTTACAAGAGAAGTTCAAAGTGTCCGCTTTTACCCCACGTAATTGGACCAAAGTAGACCAGAGATTCTGGAGCAAGTTTAAAATAGGCTCTAAGACTCTCGATCATTTTAACGTGCAACCCTTAAAGAATTATACCATGCGCAGAGAGGATGTAGATAAAGAACTTATCATGTCCCATCCAATGGTGTATGGCTATTTCCGCAAGGACGGCACATTGTACAAAATATATCAACCCAAGTCAAAAGAAAACAAGTTTGTCAAAGTGGTTGATTACATTCAAGGAACAGACCAGCTCACATTTGAGGTGCCGTTTCTGGTAATATGTAGTTCTCTAAAAGATGCAATGGCTTTTACAAAGCTAGGCTTCAGAAATGCTGAAGTGATTGCACCTGACAGTGAGAATGTTTTAATCCCCGAACACTTAATCAACGCATACAAAGCTAAGTACAAGAACATCTGTACCTTATTAGATAATGATGCCCCTGGTATCAGAGCTATGAAAAAGTATGAGGAGGAGTATGGTATTCCATACGCTCACCTAAAGTTGGAGAAGGATATAGCGGATGCAACCGCAGCACATGGTATTCGGAATACACGTATTCAGATATACCCAGTATTAACCAAAGCCCTAACAGGCACCGCAAAACAAATCTAAGATGAAGGCCAGTAGAACAGCAAGGTTAGCGTTAAACCTAGCAATACTAGCCCTCGTTGTAGAGGCTATTGCAATAATAATTTTTTTACTCAAATGAGAAAGTATATCGGAATAGACATAGGTAAACAGGGCGCCTACTACATCCTCGGTGAGGACGGTAGTGAAATAGCCCGTGGACCAATGCCAATGATTAAGAAAGAAGTTGATTGGCATGCACTCAATGCTATTCTAGAACCTTATGAAATGTTCAATGGAATGACTGTATATGAGAAGCTGGGAGTGATCTTCGGATCCTCAAAGAAAACAGCCTTTTCTATGGGTGAGCAGTATGGAGCTGTAAGAATGTGTTGTATTAGTAACAACATTCGTTACACAGAAGTACCTGCTAAAAAATGGCAAGCAGAAATGTTTGACGGTCAGGTGAAGATTTACAAGACAGGATCCAAGAGTAAAGTAGATACCAAGGCTATGGCTTTGATGTGTGCTAAACGATTGTTTCCTCAAGTCAATCTTCTGATGACAAACAAGTCCTCCGTACCGCATGACGGATTAGTGGACGCATTATTAATGGCGGAATATGCACGCCGTAAATTTCCTAGATAATGGAGACTAAAAAAGAAACAAAATTGACATGGACAGGAGTCCTGACAATGCTACGTGACCAAGGTGTTGCAAGCATCGTTGTTGAATATGCAGGATCTGGTGATTCAGGTGCCATCGATCACGTTGGTTATCTAAGTGAAGCTGAAACTAGTCGTACTGCTGATGGAAATATTGATGCAAGCAGTTACAATTCTTGGGACATGCTTAAAGATATCACACCAGAGAATGAAGCAGAAATCTACACGTTTGTAGAAGAAGCGGTTTATCCTATTTTAAACACCTTTGATGATTGGTGGAATGATGACGGAGGTCAAGGCGCTCTACTGATTGACACCAAGAACGGTAAATGGTATGCTAATAACGGTACCAATTACAGTAATGTAGATTACACATACCCTGATGGTAAGCTTGAAATATAATGGCTCACCCATACGATCACGCCCGATCTTCAGTAAAGAGGTGGGGCGGGGTAGTTAATGATTACCTGCACATTCACAAATGGTTTGATGAAACCAAAGCTTGGATAGGCCACAGCAAGCACCGTATGTTTAGACATCACTCAGAGGGAATCTTTGAGTGTGAAAGAATATTCGGTGACTACATACATAACTCAGAAGAGAAGCGCGTTTATGTGCGTTACATCGGAGAGCAGCATGTAAAAGAAGATTGCTTTGGTAAAATACCAAGTGCTAAAGAATGGGTAGACAACATTAACAACCCAAAACCACCAGAATGGATGATAAGAACCCAGAAAATTGAAGACTAATGAATACAGAAAAAATGACTCGTGAGAGATTTGAGAACGTTCGCAGAATGCTTGAATCTCCAGACACTGAAAATCAAGTCTTAGGACTTGCTATCCTCGAGGAGCAAAACTTTAAGGAGAACATGGCGTTCATACTTCTAGCAAAGAAGTACACGCATGCTACTAACGCTATGTGGGAGGAACACGCACCTACCATTTATAAGAGTCTAGGGGATATACCTGATCTAAACCTAGGCAAAGTATTTACTTTCAAAGTGATACTGAAGGCGCTAACAGTAATGAAAGCACCGTATGATCAGATTCAGTTCTACCTAAGTACATTCAGTGCTTATTTGTTGGAACAATTAAAAAGTCTTGGGTATGACTTCATAGAAGACCTAGACTTAAACATTAAACTAAAAGAAGGATATGAACAACCAGGAGAGCTTGTCGAAAGTGACTAAAGACCTCATGTTGATTGAACCATTCTACGGATTGTTTCTTATAGGGCTCAATAAAAAGTGGGCCTCTGTAGGAACAGCATGTGTTTCCTGTAAGGATCTGAACTTCTACCTGAAGATAGATCCTGATTTTTGGGAAACACTGCCTCATGAAAAGAGAATGGGTTTAATAAAGCATGAGCTATTACACATAGCATTCTTTCACTTGACTGACTACAGTCATTTGACTGATAAAAAGATTGCAAACATAGCAATGGATCTGGAAATCAACCAGTACATTAAAGAGGAATGGCTGCCTGAAGGTGGCTGTACTCTTGAAAGATTTGAACACTTGAATCTTGAGCCAAAGAAAGGTACTTTCTACTACTATGAGAAACTCATGGAAGAGCAAGAGAAACAAGATGAGATGATGAAGGCTATCTGTGAAGCCCTAGAGAATGGTGAAAGTGAAGTTGAGTTACCAGACGGTAGCACAATGCAACTTAGTAATCATGACTGGGAGGAAGTAGAGAAAATGGATGAGGCAACTGAGCGTTTGCTCAAAGCACAAACTGCTCACATTATGGAGCAGGCTGCAGAACAAGTAGTTAAATCTCAGGGAACAGTTCCTGGAGAGATTGCAAGTATCCTTGAACAGGTACGTGCTACTGAACCGCCTAAGTTTGATTGGAAAGGTTTCCTCAGACGTTTCGTTGGTAAGTCCACTAGGATTTATACAAGAAAGAGTAGGAGAAAGTTTAACAAAAGAACGCCTGATTTCCCAGGGTTGAAGATTAAACAGCAAAAGCACCCGCTCGTTGCTATTGATACTTCAGGTTCAGTTTGTGATGAAGAGCTAATTGAGTTCTTAAAAGAAATTCATCACATCCATAAGACAGGTGCTGAAGTAACTATTGTCCAATGTGACACAGCTATTTCATGGATCGGTCCTTATGACCCAAGGAAAGACTTCACAGTCAAAGGTAGAGGAGGCACAAGCTTCCAACCAGTCATCGACTACTACAATGAAAACATGCAGAAATATAGCTGCTTGTTTTACCTAACAGACGGAGGGGCGGGAGCACCGGACGATTTCAGAGGAAACGTTCTATGGGTACTCTCTTCAAATGAACATTCACAGGGTGACCACTTACCAGGCACCGTAATACAACTTAATTAATATGAATCAAATACAGTTAGATGCTAATGAAATGAAAAGTTTCATGGAGCACATGATCAGCAATAACAGACACATTCAATCTACAGGAAAGACGCCTGTGTCAACAGAAATAATAGGTGATTCAGGTCTGGGTAAAACCAGTATCGCACTGCAGTTAGCAGGAGACTTGAATCTAAATTTTGTAAAACTTAATCTAGCACAGATTGAGGAGTTGGGTGACCTTGTAGGTTTCCCAGTAAGACAGTTCCAACTTACAAAAGGTGGAGCAACACCAGCTGCTGTACCTGCAGCCGGTCCTAAGTACAAGTTTGTAAAGAAGATTGACGCTGAAGGGAAAACAGTCATGACAAAGGTTCCTGTGGAAAATCCAATCCAAACATCTACACCAACATCAAGTGATACACTTTGGGCAGATGAGAATGCATTAGATTTCTATACCAAGCAGGGATACAGTTTCACTGGTAAGAACCGTATGTCATACTGTCCACCAGAATGGATCGCTGATAAAACAGGAGGTGGTATCTTAATCCTTGATGATTGGAACAGAGCTGATATCAGATTCATCCAAGCCGTGATGGAGTTGGTAGATAGACAGGAGTATATCTCTTGGAAGCTGCCTAAAGATTGGCACATTGTACTAACTGCAAATCCAGACAATGGAGAGTATTTAGTAAACTCAATTGATGTTGCTCAACGAACTAGATTCGTAAGTACTGTCTTGAAGTGGAGTCATGAACGTTGGGCTGAGTGGGCTGAACAAAACGGTGTTGATGGTAGATGTATCAACTTCGTATTGTCACACCCTGAAATTGTAGGAGAAAACAAAGGTGTCAATCCTAGAAGTTTGACAACATTCTTCAACTCAATTAGTTCTTTCCAGAACTTTAATGATAAGCTGCCTATGATACAAATGGTAGGTGAAGGTTCAGTAGGGCCTGAGGTAACCACTTTGTTTACAGGGTTTATCAAGAACAAGTTGGATAAGTTAATCACACCTAAAGAAATGCTTTTGAGAGAAGGTACTGAAAGTGTGATGAAAGAGTTGAAGGAGTGCATGCATGATGGGACTGACTACCGTGCAGACATTGCAAGTATCTTAACCACCAGGTTAATTAACTATGCGATACACTACTCGCAAGGTAATTCAATCACTCCTGAAATCATTCAGAGAATACAGGCATTAATCAAAACACCAGACGTGTTTACTGATGACCTGAAGTACGTGATCGTTAAGAAGATTCTTAATGGTAACAAGCAGAAGTTTCAGAAACTGGTAAGTGACCCTACTGTCCAGGATCTAGCAACTAAATAATAACACGGGGGAGTTCCGGCTCCCCCATTATTAAACAACAAATGAATTATAAATCTTATTTAAAACTAAGACCTCAAGGTGCTCCTATGGATATGAGTGCTAATGGTGGTGCTGCAACAATCAAGATGAGTATTGTTAAAGGTATGACCAACAGTGACATCAAAGAAGCACTCAATGTAGAAGATGAATGGACACCAGGAACGGAAGTAGATAGACTGTACTTCTTCCCCGGCTGTTCCGTACCACGCTTTAAGGTGCGTGAAAAATTTAGTGTAACTATTAAACCTGAATATGCTACAGCAGCATTTATTTCAACCAAAGGTTTAGAGAATACAGAAGGCATGTTTGAAAAGCACCGCCTTATAGAATTAACAGCAGATGCTGTAACAGAATGGTTTGAAGATATCTATGGTGAACATAGTTACCAAACTGTAAAATTAAAATCAGTACTCCTTAATTGTGAGGAAGCTGTATTCATGGAGACGGATGATTATGGTCGCTTGTGGCAACACGGTGTAACAGATGCTATTATATCGGAGACAGCTTCAGCGCTTTCTGTAGTCAATACAAATGCTGTAAATCATTTTTATAATCCACGTTGGATAATTAGTAGTGAATTAAGCACACTCTACATCCCAAATCCAGAAGGTATGGCTAAACTTAATTGCACAATCTATTCTCAAGATGCAATTTTGAAAATACTTAATGTTGGAAAAATAATTATCAGTGAGAAAAAGTACCAGGACCTAAGGTTAATGGGGCTTTCAGCAGATGATGAGAATATAGTTCTTATGATGGAGATAATGAGTAATGCAAACTTTGATAAAAGTTTTGTATATTTGTTGCTCTTGCTTAAGGAGTTCTCCAGCAAGATATCAACTCAAAAAGCATTTCAACACGTAAACTTCAAAGGCCTACTCAGCTGTTTCGGCATAGGACTTAAAGAAGTTTCCTACCTCAACATCGAAACTTTAACTGCTATTATGAAGAAACATAAGCAGTTCACCAGAAGTAATGTTCAAAGAATCACTCAACACTTTGGTGCAGATGAATCAAGAAGTTTTGTTTCAGAAAACTATATCACAGGACCAGTTCTAAGACCAGAAGCAGAAAGACAACTGGATGATGACTTCGTCAGTGACGCAGACGAAATCCAGATCCAAGAAGAAGATGAATCTTAAATTTTAAAATGTAACTATGGCACAATTAGCAGAGAAAGACAAGCACCTCTTAGAGGTAGCATTTTATGAAAAGCCTTTCCGTTTTAGTTACAGTAGTTTGAATCGACTACTGACAGCGCCAAACATATTCTACAAGGAGTATGTGCTGAAAGAAAGGGAGATCAAGACAGAGAAGTATCTTTTAGAAGGAACTCTAATCCATTACCTGGTATTGGATAATAGAGCCTTTGATGAGAAGTTCGTTGTTACCCCTGAAGATTTACCTAGTGACAACTCAGCAAAAGTTGCTCACATGGTGTTTGATGTCTACAAGAAAAAAGTAGAGGAAGACGTTGTAAAAAATGCAGACTTAGAACTCTGTGATTTCCCAAATGAAATCGTAGCAGCCTTAGTAGAAATGAATCTACACCAAGCCCTTAAAGATGATAAGGATTTGGCCAAGCAAGGTGCAAGAACCGGTGACCAAAAAAGAATAGACAAAATTGTAGAACCAAGAACAGAAGCATACTTCAACTACCTCAAGAATAAAGGACGCAGAGAGATTATAGATTCCGGAATGTTAGATAAATGTACCATAGCAGCAGACATGATCAAGGCAGATGTCAAGACCAGAGAGCTGTTAGGTATGGACAAAGAGCCAGACGGTGTTAAGTTCGGTGTATACAACGAACTAGACCTTACAATGGACCTAGAGGGTTACCCTTTTGGTTTACGCGGCATCTTGGACAACATGACGGTGGATGTAGAAAACAAACTGATCCGTATTAATGACTTCAAGACTAGTGGTAAGGCCTTAGCAGATTTCCCAGACTCAGTTGAGTATTGGAAGTACTGGCTCCAAGCAGCAATATATTTAAAACTTGCAATGGAGTTCTTGAAAGATGTAATTGATAATAGTTGGAAATTTGAAATCCGCTTTATTGTTTTTGACAAGTATGACCAGATATATGCTTTCCCAGTGAGTAATGAATCCTTAAGCCAATGGTTGGTTAAAATGGAAGAGATACTCAAGGAAGCTAAATGGCATTACGACAACAAAGATTATACTCTTCCATACAAATTCAGTGCAGGTGAAATAATCCTTTAACACTGAAATTAATATGAAGATAAAATCACTGCATAAAACGTACATCCAAAAAAGCAGAATGTTTTTATATCCTGCTCTTGGCATTAAGAGAGGTCATAGTGTAACACCCATCCAGACTTATATAAGTTGGGATGGTCGTTATACAGAAAAAGACTGTAAGTTTATATGCCTGTACCATTTGAGAGATGATGAAGACTTCAAGCTCTTAGAGAAAGTCAAGCTCGCGGGTAATCCGTTGTTTCATGAGTTCATAGAACTTGATGGAAATGTGGGAGCCTACGTGTTTGATTTCTCCGAGCGTAAACAAGACTTTAACAATTTCGTGAATGGTAAATACTCACGCTTATCAACTAACCATAAGAGGTCAGTAACTGCTTTCTTTAAAAGCCATCGTAGTCATCATGTCTACCTTGAAAGTTATCTATACCCTAAAAAGTATATGCCTCTGTATGCAGAGATGTTAGTCTCTAAAAAGAGAGATATTAACGCTATGTACAAGACTCTACTAGAAGTAGGAGAGCTTTGTTCTAAGCCGGATCTTGAAAAGGAATCATTAAAAACTGATTTTAAATCTGGGATGTTTAAACAAAATCTCGTAGATTTGCAATCAAACCAACAAAATTCTTAAGTATGAGTTACGGAAAAAATATGATGCTTGTCACAACCTATTGGGGACAAGACAAGACTTTTAAAATGATGCCTGTCACACAAGATGCTCCTTACATGGAAGTTATCTATGACACAAACACAGACCTATTGGTTGCCATCACTACAAACATGAAGGAGAATCTCCAGAAAGTTCCTAGGATTGATGATGACGGTGAAATTATCAAAGCAAAGAAGCCAAAATCAAATGGCAAACCTTACAAAGAAAAGCAGGTATTAATGAAAATACCTCAAGAGTTTTATTTCGCTGAACGTGAAGAAGCAATTGAGTTTATTGAGAAGTTTGCAGTTAACGCTGAAACGTTTGACTACAAAAAGTTCTTTACTGATCTTGAAGCTGAACTCGAAAAGAAAGCTATCTATACTCCAGAGGCAGCCCCTCTAGTAGATGAAAAAGGAAAACCTTTAGCACCTAAGAAAGGTAAGAAGGTAATTCAGATGGCAGGAGAAAACGCTCCAGTAGAATTAAAAAAGTAATCAATTATAAATTGAACAGTGAAGGAGGCCTAGTGTCTCCTTTTTTGTTCGCAATAAGTTAATAATATGCAGACACATTGGGTGATGGATTATGAAACACTCTCTGATTGCTTCTTGGGTGTATTTGAACACTACAAGACGGATGAGGTGAAAGTTTTTACAGTCTGTCGTTTACGCAATGATCTGCCCGCATTTAATGAGTTCCTGCAACAGAACAGGAAGAATGGTGAATGGCACATCTCGTTCAACGGATTAAACTTTGATGGTCAGATTACGCAGTTCATCATGGTGCACATGAAGAAGCTGCTCCAGATGACTGCTGTAGAAGTTGCAGAAGCTATCTATAAGAAAGCTCAGGATTGCATCTCGAGACAAAATCAAAGACAGTTCCAAGAATGGTCGGAGGGGAAACTCTTCATAAAACAAATAGATGTGTTCCGGTTAAACCACTGGGATAATCCCGCAAAGTCCTCATCTCTAAAATGGATCCAGGTGAATATGGATTGGCACAATGTACAAGACATGCCAATCGATCACACCGCAAGCATACGCACCGTAGAAGACCTGCAGATGATTGCACGTTATGGTCGTAATGATGTGGCCTCAACTAAACAGATTATGCAAAAGTCTGCTAAGCTGATTGCCTTAAGAGGTACACTAACTGATGCCTATGGTATTAGATTGTACAGTGCCTCTGAACCAAAAATATCCAAAGAACTCTTTCTCTACTTCCTCTCTAAGAGGACTGGGATAGACAAATGGGAATTGAAGGACATGCGTACTTGGCGTTCAGAAATCAGGGTGAAGGATTTAATACTTCCGTACATCCAGTTCAATGACATACAAGTCTTTCAAGATCTGTTGGAAAAGTTCAAGGAGCAAGTAATTTTACCCGGTCAAACAAAAGGTGGTTTCAAATACTCTATCAATTATAGAGGAGTTAAAACAGACTTTGGTTTGGGTGGAGTGCACGGCGCTAAGAAAGGTGTCTATGAGTCAGGAGATGGTATGATCATCATGTCGTCAGATGTGAAGAGCTTCTATCCTAACCTGGCAATTAGAAATGGATGGGCACCAGCTCACCTGCCTCGACAAGCATTTTGTGATCTGTATGAGTGGTTCTATGATGAAAGGTTGAAGATACCTAAATCGGATCCGCGTAATTATGTTTACAAGATTATCTTGAACTCAACCTATGGGTTAAGTAATGATAAGCACAGCTTCCTGTATGACCCTGAGTTTACTATGCGTATTACAATTAATGGTCAGCTATCGTTGATGTTATTGTATACCATGTTAGCTGAAGGCGTTCCAGGAGCAGTTCCTATTATGACAAACACGGACGGAGTAGAGATGAAGATCCCTGAATCCCAACTAGACAAGTACATGGAAATATGTGCTACCTGGGAGAATATGACAAAGCTCGTATTGGAACATGATAAATATCAGAAGCTCGTTGTGCCGGATGTCAATAATTACATAGGCATCTTTGAGTACGGTGAGTTATCCAAAGAGAAGTGGGACAAAAAGCAGAAAGAAAATCCTGACGACCTATTCAAAATAGAAGACGGAAAATACTATTATGCACCAACTAAATGCAAAGGCAGATTTGAATTTAATAATCTAGCACTACACAAGAATAAAAGTTTCCAGATTATACCTAAAGCAATCTTTAACTACTTCGTACATGGTGTAGATCCAAATGAATTCCTACCTAAAAACAGGAACATATTTGACTACACTGGAGGCGTTAAGGTAAGAGGTGATTGGAAATTCATGGAGAAAGAAATACAAAATGGAGAGCTGTTACAAACAGAGATCCAGAAAACAATTCGTTATTACGTCTCCGAAAAGGGAAGTAAAATCATTAAAGTAAATAAATCTGATGCCCGTGAAATCAATGTGGTATCCGGGATATGGTTGCAAACAGTCTACAACAAACATGAGGAAAAACCTTTTGAGGAGTATGGTATCAATGACCAGTTCTATCTCAGAAGGATATTCAAGGAGTTGAGAAGTATTGCGCCTGAAGACTTTGAGCATCAGATATCTCTTTTTTAAAAATTAAAATTTATGGCTACAAGAGCAGGAACCGTCGCTAGAAACATTCTAGTAGACGCAGCGTTGCCTATGGCAACAGAAACCTATACCGTGATCAGTCACGGTTCAATTATTAATAACACAATGAAGGCTCTCCATGCGGCGGGCTTTCAAGTTGTAGATGAAGTTTACAAGTGCAACTCAGGAGCACAGGTAGCTCAAGGCTTATTCAAAATCCAACACGGAGATGATCCGGACATGGGGATGATGTTTGCCTTTGCTAATTCATACGATAAGTCCATGAGATTTAAGTGTGCAATTGGTGGTTTTATTCATGCTAATGAGATGTCAGTTATCTCTGGTAACATTATGTCTTATGGACGTAAACATACTGGGACCGCTGATGATGAAGTAGCTGAAACAATACAAGAACAAATTGACAATGCAGAAGCGTATTTCACGCAGCTGGTTGCCGATAAAGAAGCAATGAAAAACATCACGCTTACCGAGCGTCAGTTCGCAGAGCTGTTGGGTGTTTTGTATATGGAGTATGGTATCCTTACTGGTGAACAGATGGGTATCATTAAGAGAGAATTCAAAAAGCCTAGTTTCAATTACACTACGGCACCTGATTCTCTTTGGACTTTGTACAATCACATCTTAGTCGCTTTAGACAAATCTCATCCGCGTACATGGATGGATCAACAAAAGGTAGTCCACTTCCATTTACTGACGGAGTACAACCTGTCAGAGTTTGATGAGGAGCAGACAACGGATGATGTAGAAACACCTGAAACAGAAAAAGTCACGGATCATGCAGAGCCTCAGTCAAATCCAAATCAATTGGATTTGGCAAAGCAAGCTGAAGCTGTGGAAGAAACTGGAGCAGAGAACATCTCTCACGTTGAGCCCGCTCAGATGGAAGTAGTTACAGAGAAATCAAAAGCTGTAGTTCTTCCTGGATACATCGCCGCAGTTACACCTGAAGATATACAGGAAGAAGCTGTTACTCCAGAACCTACAGTTGATCTGTCGGACATGGTTGGTGAGTACTCAACTGAAGAAGTTGACTTCGTGGTCGAGGAAATGAAGGACCGTATAAATGAAGCTGAAGGAAAAGTAGATGAGGAGCAGGTCTTAGGAGCTGATGACTTAATGCTTATCCCGCAGCAAGATGTGTTCGGCCTTTATCCGGATGTAGAGATAGGAGCCATCATCGAGTTGGAGGGTTATCCAATTGAGGTAATAGATGTTGAGGGAGACTCGTTTGTCTTGAAATCAATACCTGTTGTTGAGGAGAGCCCGGAGAAAGCTGCTATACACGCAAAGAATCCTGAAAACATCGCACCTGAAGGTAAGACTATGGCTAAAGCCATTATTGACGGAGATGTTGACGGAATGAAGCCTATCGGAAATGCTGAAGAAAGATTGGCGGAAGCTATGGTCTCACCTTTTAAAAGTACTGACCCACTTCCTTTAAGCCATATACCTGACTCAATTACTGAGACAAAGGTAATGTCTGTTGATGAGGCGTTAGAAACATACCCTGAACATGCTCCAGAAATTGCTGAAGCTGCAGGTGTGGACCTGGATCTCGAAGAAGATCAGGACTGGGAAAAGTTAGAGAAGGCTGGTGTAATTAAACCTGTGGTAGAATCTGATGTAGAATATACTGAAAGAGTTGCTGCTATTGAAGGTGAGCCTGAAGTAATGGAACCTGACGCAGCAGTCGAAGAAGCAGAAATGCTCAAAGCTGAAGAGATCATGGAGAAGTTGGATGATCCAATCAGGACTGCTATCTCGCAAGAGATATTTGACCTGTACGGAACTATGCAGGAGTATGATTACAAACTGGAGGACGGGCAGTACAATGTTACACTCAAGACTGGTGAGGTAGTTGTTCTACTACAAAGTGAAATCGATAGACAAGTAGGCATCTAATGGAAGCTGTAAAATCATTGGATCTTAAGGACGGTAGTGTTCTTGAGATCCACTATGATTCTAATCCGGAAAGCCCCCGTGAGTGGGACAACCTTGGAATCATGGCTGTATTCCATAGCAGGTATAGTTTTGGAGATGAAGTAAATTTCTCTACTGATGACTATGCCTCCTGGGAAGAAATGGAAGCTGGTATTAGAAAAGAGCATGGAGCTCTTGCTGTACTGCCTATCTATATGTATGATCACAGCGGTGTTACAATTAACACAACAGGATTCAGTTGCGGATGGGACTCATCACAGGTGGGTTATATCTTTACTACGCAGAAGAAGCTTGATGAGATAGGAGTTACAATAAACAATGATGAGAGTTGGACAGAGTTCGTAGAGCGTTTGGAAAATTCTTTGAGGAGTGAAGTTGCAACTATGGACCAGTATGTATCAGGTGATGTCTATGGCTTCGTTATCAAAGATGAAGACGGAGATGAGACAGACTCTTGTTGGGGCTTTTATGGAGATGACCACAAGACCAATGGAATTCTTGATCACGTTGATGAAGATAACATAAAAGATCTTGGAGACCTGTAAGCTTTATGAATTCCGTATATTTGAAAAAGAATGAAAGCAGATAAAAAACACTTAACGGCTGTAATGTGCTTAGCCTCAGCTCAAGTTTTACTTGAGTGTATGGATGAGTTACAAGACACACCCTTTTATAAGCAAAGTCTCAAGCAATTAGTAACAAGACTTGAAAAAGAAATACTCAAGGTGATGGACAATGAAATCACCAAGATGTATAAAGTTGATGAAGAAATTATGCGTATGATCCAAGGTGGCATTGAAGCTATCTCCAAGCAGATGGCTACTACGGATCCTACGCGTATCATCATGCTTGGTCAAATGCTAGAAGACGGCTCAATTGATTTCATTGAATGAAAGATATAGTCTTAATAAAAGCACGCCAGGTGGGAGCCAGTATCGCTGCGCAAAGATTTGCAATGGGTATTGATCCTATTTTTGGTATACTAAGACTTATACCACCCTATGTAACAGGTAATGGTGCGGATTTCAGTGATATCAAAATATTTGTAGAAGAATCAAGTTGCGTTTCTGGGGACACATTAAAGACACCCGCAAACCAATCTTTAATAGTTGACAGTGTAGAAGAAGTTGAAGATTTCTTTGACAGCTATACTGTAATAACAACTAGAATAATAACACCAGATGCAACTGTCACAGTAGACCCTCTGTTAATAGAACAGAAAATCCTAGGCGTTGGAAGCAGCGCTGCAGGCTTATGGTCTCAGATGTCAAAAGCAAATGTTCAAGTCTACAACCCAACCAAAGTTATAACTCAATTATTACCTCAATTTTTAAAAGACATAAGCAATGAAACATACTACAAACCCAAACCTAAAAAGCAACGCAAGCCACAAAGGAAAGCCAGTACAAATAGTTTATTCAAACCCAAGCAATCCATGGGTGCTCATTTCCAGCCACCCCGATTCAAGCAAGAAGCTAAAGGTAGATCTCGCAGATCTCGAAGAGGTGGACGAAAAGGCTCTTAAATCAATTCAAAAAACTAAATACTAAAAACACAAAGGGAGCCGTTAAGCTCCCTTTTTTTTTGCGCTGCCGCACTACTATTCCCAAAAGTTGCGTCATTCATTATTACCTTGCACGGGCTTGTACAGATTGGAAGCCTTTGATTGCTTTTGCTGGATCTAAACTGGATCCTGTTAAACCAACGGTTCTTCCAAGGTGAGCCCAGAATTTAGAGCCTCCTTGCTGTTGCCATTTGTATGGCCCGACTGTTCTTTTATAATATGCACTTTCATTACCCTGAGCAATGTCAACGATGTCACCAAACAATTGACTGTAGGTCTCCATTGTTGGTCCAAATGCAATAGACTTTATGTCAAGCATTGCAGTGTAGTCATCCAGTCCTAATCCTGGGAAAGGAAGGAACTGTTCATTCTCTGCACGGATATTCATTAACAAGTGTAAAGCATGGTTCTCTAAGAAGCCCCATAATTTGAAATCTCTATCTGGATCTTTTGTAGTCATAGGGAATGGAAGTGCTCCAGACTTATCTCTAAGCTTAACAAATTTATCATCATCATCCGGATCCCATCCAAACAGTAGACCCATTAGCATTGAAGTCGCGACTAACATCCCTACCTCCGTAGCCATTTTCATTACAGCTTGTTTCTCTTCAGGTGTCATGTACTGAACATTTCTTCCTAAAGATTGTAAGGTATCCTTCATGAATCTTGCAAACTCAATATAGAATCCCATCTGAGCTTCACCAGTACCAGGATTAAATCTTGGTTGCGGATCTGTCAATGCTCCAGAGAATCCAAATCTATTCAGTGTCATAGTTGTGAAGTATCTTCTCAAATATGAGATGAATCTGAATCCTAAGTAACGCTGTGCTTCTGGTTGATCAAACTGAGCGTATGCTCCTTGTAAGTCATTCATCTTTTGATGCATTACGTTACGGAAGTTCTTAAACTCAGAACCTACAATTTGATTACCCTCAGCATCATAAGTGATACCATACTTAGGATCTATACCTTCCTTAAGCTGAATCTTATTATCACGTAATTCCCAGATGTCCATTAGCGTTACCTCTTTCTCTTGAGGAGTTCCTTCAAACTGTTTTACCTTTTGATGATACATCATACCACCAAAAATCTGAAGAGTAGCCTGAAGCTCAACCCATTTACGGAAATTGTATAACCAGGACATAGATGCAATATCTTTCTTGATTGTACGTGACATACCTTCACCGAAAGTTTCTTCAAACCTACCCTGTGATGGATCATATATTTCTGTAATCTGCTGACGCAAACTCTTAGCACCTTTCTTGTAAAGTTGTTTACCAAAAGATAGTTCACCCATTGTAGCATAAGCCCAAGCGTTACCTTGTTGTAGAGTAGCATGATTCACATACCGTCCACCGGACGCCTCGATCATAGCTTGGAACTTTGCACCATAACTATTCTTCAATGCTGATGGAATGTTCAATGCAAAGAATGAGAATGATGCTCTCTTGAATAGAAGACTGGCTGTATTGTTAAGCCACTTCACATCCTTGGTAGAACCTGTCATCCTCTGCCCCTCAAACTCTCTCTCAATAAAGTTATTGACCGCCTGCGCTCTAACTCCTTTCCCTTTCTTTGTAAGGTATGTAGTTATACCACGGTGAACAAAATTGAATTTATTGATCTTGTCCATCTCTTTGATACCGTTCTTTGGATCGTTCACTACAGCCTGAACTGCACGTGCTACTGGAGAGATTTCAATAAGTTGTTTCTGACGTTCTCCTGACAGCATGTACTTCATCATAGTGTGTGTGATATCCGTAGATACATCCTGGAGATCAATGTCATATAAACCATGAATTGGAACACTGGTGATTTCGTTGTCAAACATATCCGCTCTCACGAGGTTCATGTCATCTTTATCATTGAATCCTGATTCAGCATCATCCTTGGCACCATAGAAGAATTCTTTCACACGCTGTGCCCAAATGGTCAACGCGTTCATTTTTTCACCAGCTCGCTCCTTAATATTTTTTGTCTGGAGTACTTCCAAACTCTCTTTTCTAAATCTAGGAAAGTCAAGGTACAACTTACTATTATGTGAAAGGCCCTCCTGATTTTTCAGGTGGTGTTTAGTAAGCTTCTCAAGAACTTCAAAAAGAGCTGGCTCTTTCTGTTGCATCTCGTAGTACTTTTTATTCTGGTACCTGTCATCTGCAGCACCTTGATCCATTGTTTTAGGAAGCCACTGACCTTTATTGTCTACAGTTACACCAACAATTTTTGTGTTACTGAACTCATCTTTTACAACACGTTTGTAATACTTCATGTTAGGTAATCCAGGAACTGTTCTTACAACTCTCCCTTGCTTATCCTTGATGTCGTACTTTTCCATGAATGTTTCACTAGAAGGTTTAACCACACTCCAGATGTAAACTCTTTCCCATTTAACTTCTCTGTTTCCGGTGTCCTTGTTATAGAACTCTTTTCTTATGTGATTAGCTCTAAACCATTCAGCAAATTCCGCATCCTGTTGTAGAAGATCATTCAATACAGCAGGTTCAAGAATCTTGTTTGCACCTTCTTTAGTGATTGTTCTCGCGCCCGTCTCCAGGAATAATTTATCTGTGTTGAGTTTAGTCAACCAGTTGTTCATGATGTCAGCATAGTAGTCAGTAGCATCTCTCTTAGAAAGTTCTGATAGCTCCTCATACAAAGTATCAAGCTCAACGCTTTCCCATTGAGTCAAACCATATTGGCTTCTCAAGTTATAGAGATCCGCCATCTCAGTTTTCTCGTCTGGAGTAAGTCCTGAATCAGCTTTCTTCTGGTGGAGCTCACTCAGTCTTGATTGCTGATTAGGAGAAAGTCCGCTACGAGAAACATAGTCTTTACGCTTCTCAATAAGTTCTTCCTCAAGTCTTTTTATCTCAGCAATAGAACCTTCACTTAATTGAGATGCATCCGGTTGACCACTTTCATCTCTGAAGCCTGCAGCCAAATCATGGATCTGTTCCCATAATGCAGTTTGGTCTAAGTCTTTTCGGTCTTGGTCTGGAAGCCTGCTTAGAATCTCCTGGATACGATCAATTATTCTACCACGTTCCTGGTAGTATTCATCCTTAACCGCAACACGAGTGTTACGCTTAAGCCATTCTTTCATTAATGCTTCATATTCTGGTGTACCTGCAGTCATTCCTTTGTCAGCCAATTCCTGCTCATACATAAAGTAATCATTCTCAAAAGCATTCTTACGCTGCTTCCACTCATAGTAGTCACGAGACTCATCTCTGTAATCAGTTAATCGATTAGCAATAGCTAACTCCGTACCTGTTTTACGTGAACCATCCAAGTTATACTGGGAATGCATTTGACGGTATTCTCTCCAAAGAAGATCCAACTCGTCATCAATCTCAAGATAATCTGATTGGTCAACTGCAGTCTCATTCAATGCACGGATACGCTCGAATAAATTTATACGTCTGTACAAGGCCTCTTTACCAACGTCATCCTTTTCAAATAAAGACTGACGTTCATAGTACTCAGCAACATAAGGCTGGTGGAAATAATCTCTCATGAACTTTTGTCTATCAGCAATAGCATTAACCAATGCTGCTTTAGACTCATCAGTCCCTTGTCTAATGTGTGTAAGCTGTGCTTGATCGACAGCATCCTTATGTTTGTCGAAATCAGCTCTATGTCCCTGGAAAGGATTAAGCAGGGTCCATACTTTCTTCTCTTCAAGTTCGCCGGTCTCTTTGTTACGTGTTGTAACAGTATCAACAAAACCTACCTTCTCTCCCAGTTCACCTTGTCTGGAAAAGTTAATGCCTGCTTTATCAAGTGATTCTTTTAAATCTTCGGAGAAGTCAGTGTACTTAGCCTGAGCTCTAACCATCACCTCATTCATGGCGTTCTTTACAAATAGTGCAAGACCACCTACAACAGGATCTGTATTATACAAGTAACCTTCAAGATATGAGTTGAAGAAGTTAGCGTCTCCCATTTCACCTTTAAGTAAAGCCTCAATCTTCTCTGGAGTAATAGCAACACCTTTAGCCGCCGATCGTTCCAAGTTTCTAAGCTGTACCGTTTCAGCTTGTGTTAAACTAGCACGGACCGCCTGAAGTTCTTTCATACGCTTTTGCTCTGCTCTAGTTACACCATAGTATTGCTTGTGCAGTCTGTCAATCTTTTTAGCCGGGGCACCTTTCTCAATCATGTTCTTGAGCATGGTGTCGTATCTATTCTTAAGACTTTCACCCATAGGTGCTAATTGGTCGTAGAGAGTATCCCTGGCTCCGTCCGCATACATCTCATTAGTCAAAGCTTTAATCCTAGAAATTGTTCTGGTAATATTACTAGATAGCTGTGCTAGGGGAGAGTTGTTTGGAATATTGTTCTTAGGATCATCCATGGCGTTGTTCATTTCATCAACCATAGTTTCCCAATACTTGACAAGGTAGTCATAGTAGTGAGCCTTTTTCATATTACCAATAGTATCTTCACCATCTTTATCCTGGACAATATCTTGCATGTGAGCAAGAGTCTTTTCCATTACAGTCTCAAGTCTGAACATTGTATCCACAAATGCTGTAGCACGTTGCTTCTGATATTCCATATCCTGTTGAGTCTCCTCAGCAACGTTAGCAACCATAGTCTGGAATTCACTAACTCTACTCTTCAGTTCTTGGAGTTCACCAGTATCATACTCATCAAGTAAGATCTCAGCCAACTCATCATACTCCTCACGACTCCTAAGAGTGTTAATGTGTTTGGAGGAGATGTCGTAGACGCGGTTGATTAGGGATTGGATTTCTTTGCTGTTGATGTTCTGAACATCTTTGACATACTGCTCTTGGTTTCTTACATAGGCTACCACATCAGACTGTGAAATCTGAGCAGTGTCGAGGGTAAATTCTCTACCACTAGAAAGCATATCCGCAAGTTCATTAATAGTAGTATTAGGAGAGAGGGAAGAAACAGCAACTGCCTTGCCAAAAACTCTACGTAGGAATTGTTTGATTGCGTACAGTAAGTTGTTAATGACCTTGTTAAACTTGCCGTCTCCCTGCAGAGCGTCATACCGTTCTTGCCCGGCTTTCTCGAGACTTCTTACTATCATCTCT
>Ga0070748_1000062_pt1 | contig 54183 bp, 47 predicted proteins | sample VirMetDEL_Nov_12_FD_77015 | JGI IMG/M metagenome (GOLD analysis project Ga0070748, IMG submission 77015) | Aqueous microbial communities from the Delaware River and Bay under freshwater to marine salinity gradient to study organic matter... | ecosystem: Environmental > Aquatic > Marine > Coastal... | reverse complement strand
TTCTAAGGGAAGCATTCCAGCGAAACAGAAAAGAGCTTGGATGAAACCTGAATATTTAGAATCGGTTCTATTAGCAGGGTTGCAGCTGGACGAATTTTAAACACTCATGCGGTTGCCCTGGGGGATCTACCATATTCATTTTGAGGAGGGAGGTAAAGGTGATGAAATGCTATTCGTGTATTTTGATTGCAATGAAGCTTACTTGCTAGACATATTACTTCATGAAAAAAACGGTGCTCACCACATCACTTGGACTAATACTGATTTGATACAAATATTACACGACAACTGGCCTCACGTTATTTCACATATGATTTTCAAAACCGATAGCGAAGAAATTATAAGTCAGGAAGAACGAAAGACTATGAGGAAAAAAGCTGCTAATACCAGCGTAACAGTCGCAGATGGAACGGAATATATGCCGATTGGTGGAGGCTTTACATCTAGTAAACACCCCCAAAAAGCTGCAATTAACACACTACGCATGATTAGAAGAACAGAAGAGTTAGAGTCAATAATTTTGAATAATGAGCATAATATCAACAGCCGACTACTTTTTAATGAATCGAACAAAAATTTAAATGTCAAACTTGAGTTAACTGATGGACTTAATCTTAAAGTTATTAACACAGCCAATAAGAGATCATTTGAGTTTGATGAACCTTATTGATGTAATAATCCAGTTAAAAATATACATCAAAAGCCCTTACTAAACACATCTGTTGTTTGTTGTTACAGTTATGGTTAACTCATTTCTCTGGTTTGTTCATTACTAATGACTAACCCCGATTTTGTAATTGTCAGCGAAACCCGCTCCTACAATTGGGAAATATGACCTATGCAACACGTCTCGCCCAAAGGCGTATTGCATAGGGTAAAGCAACATTAAGTAACACATTCACCTTCTTCTCAGCCTTGTGGCTCACAGCGGCTTGCTTCATGATAAGCCTCACTTCAGATTGATTAACAGAAATCTAAAATTCCTTAATTAAAACAACAGTAGGATTAACCTATGCGACGTCTGTATCCCCTCTGTGCGCTGGCTATGCTCAGTGCCTGTAGTCCGAATGCATCAGAGCCTGATGGCAACAACACTTTGGCTGAACTCAAACCGGTGCAGTTTAATGAAGCGCGCTTTAGAAATGATATTAAAGCCCTGTCATCCGATGAATTTGAAGGTCGTGCGCCAACCACTCACGGTGAAAAACTCACCTTGGATTATTTGACCAAAGCCTTTACAGAGATGGGACTCAAGGGCGCGTATCAAGGCAGCTTTTTACAACCTGTGCCTATGGTCAGCTATACCGCAGATGAAGCGCAGCAAGTCACATTGGCAGGATTACCCTTTCAATACCGAAAAGATCTGGTGCTCAGCAGTCGCCACGATAACGGTGGTGTGAATATTGAAAACGCGCCATTAGTCTTTGTTGGCTATGGGGTGAACGCCCCCGAATATGGTTGGAATGATTACCAAGATCTCGACATGAAAGGCAAAATTGCGGTGATCTTAGTGAACGATCCCGGCTTTGCCCGCCCTGACTCGGGTAAATTCAATGGCAAAGCCATGACCTATTACGGCCGCTGGAGCTATAAGTTTGAAGAGGCCAGCCGTCAAGGCGCCCTTGGTGCACTGATCATCCATGATACTGAGCCCGCCTCTTATCCTTGGTCTGTGGTAGAAAATAGCTGGACTGGGCCACAACAAGATCTAGTGCTGAGTAAAGCCGAACAAGATAGCCGCATTCAAGTCGAAGGCTGGCTTACATTGGACGCAGCAACCCAACTGTTTGATAAAGCGGGGTTATCACTGCCGAGCTTGATGGCGCGCGCCGCCGACAGCCCAATCAATGTTCCCCTTGAGCAAACAGCCAGCATCGCCTTTAAAAACAAAGCCGAATACGCCAATAGCTACAATGTGGTCGCCACACTCCCCGGCAGCACACAAGCCGACGAGCAGATCCTCTATACCGCACATTGGGATCACATAGGTAAAGACGAGACGAAAGCAGGCGATCAGATTTACAACGGCGCTATGGACAATGCCTCGGGCACTGCCGGTATTCTCGAAATCGCCAGACAATTAGCCGACAAGGCCAGACAAGGCCACGGTTTAGCGCGCTCGGTCACCTTTATTGCCACCACAGGTGAAGAACAGGGCTTACTCGGCTCACGCTATTACGCCGCCAATCCACTTTATCCTATCGATAAAACCGTGGCAGTGTTAAACCTCGACAGCACTAATATCTATGGCAAAACCAAGGATTTTACTATCGTCGGCAAAGGTAAATCTGAGTTAGAAACTTACCTTATTGATGCGGCGAAACAACAGAACCGCATCGCCATGGGTGAGAAAAATCCCGCTTCGGGCGGTTTCTTCCGTTCAGATCATTTCAGCTTTGCCAAACTGGGCGTGCCAGCGGTCTTTGCCGGCGGCGGTAGCGACCCCGTTGATGAGGCCACGGCTATCTATAAAACCCAAATGCAAGCCACGATGAAAGGCTGTTATCACAATGTCTGCGATGAATACCATGAAGACTGGGATTTGAGCGGCGCGCTGCAAGATTTGCAAGTCTACTACCAAGTCACGCGCACCTTGGGCAACAGCAAAGATTGGCCGGGATACTATCAAGGCACAGAGTTTAATAGCCTGCGCCCAGCTAAAACGACACTGGTAACGGACGCAAAATAGCAGCTTGTATCAGTAACAGTTTGTGAGAGGCGGCTTAGTGAGTCGTCTCTTATTAACGCCCGCTAGTCGCACCTGCGAAATAAAGCGGCTGAATAAAACGCCTCCTCCGCCAACCAAAGCACCAAACAAGATTGAAAAGCACGTGAACCATTCACGTGCTTTTTTGTTTTCAGCTCACAAACAATACCGTTATAGCGAAATATCCATCCTGCGACACCATTCTGCATAGGCTTATGCCATTGGTTGATGTCAAACTGGGCGCATTAACTGATTAAAAATAAAACACTTAAACGAGCCAACTCATTATTTATGGTCTTTTTTAACGGTTTTTCTGTCATCGACACTTTTTTAAAACACATTGTGAATTCCCCAAAACCCCTCACGCCAAATCAGACAATAAAAATAAATCATCAAAAATAACACCAATATAATGAATTATTCTCAAATAAAAGCATTAAACACAAACATCTAAGTCAACAAAAACACCAATAAACAGATAAAACATCAAAAATAGTGTTTGGCAAATACCTAAATTGCTGGCACATTAAACCTCAATTGAGACATCCTCAAATGACAGACAGTGTGGGAGTTGTACTATGTGTTCAATCTTTTCGATTTTAGATATCCAATCTGATGCCAAAGAACTGCGCCAAGTCGCGCTAGAAATGTCTAAGCTCATGCGCCACCGTGGCCCTGACTGGTCAGGTATTTATGCCAGTGATAAGGCGATTCTTGCCCACGAACGTTTAGCGATTGTTGACATTGAACACGGTGCTCAGCCACTGCTAACCGAAGATGGCAGTTTGATCCTTGCGGTCAACGGCGAAATCTATAACCACAAAGAACTGAAAGCCCAGTTAGGCGATAAGTACAGCTATCAAACCAACTCTGACTGCGAAGTGATCTTGGCGCTGTATCAAGAATATGGCACTGAATTTCTTGATAAATTAAACGGTATCTTCGCCTTTGTGTTATATGACAAAGCCCAAGACAGATATCTTATCGGCCGCGATCACATGGGTATCATCCCGCTATACACAGGCCGTGACGCTGCGGGTAACTTCTATGTTGCCTCCGAAATGAAAGCCTTGATGCCAGTGTGTAAAACGGTAGAGGAATTCTTACCGGGCCAATATTTGTACTCAAGCGATGCAGCCGCGGTGAAATACTACACTCGTGATTGGCAAAGCTATGAGGCGGTTAAAGATAACCCAGCCAGCCAAGAAGAATTGCGTGACGCATTAGAAGCGGCGGTCAAGCGCCAATTAATGTCAGACGTGCCCTATGGTGTGTTGCTGTCGGGCGGCTTAGATTCATCGGTTATCTCAGCGATTACTCAAACCTTTGCTAAACGCCGCATCGAAGACGATGGTGAAACGGGCGCTTGGTGGCCACAGCTTCACTCCTTTGCCGTCGGCTTAAAAGGCGCGCCGGATTTAATCGCCGCCAAAAAAGTCGCCGATGCGATTGGTACCATTCACCATGAGATCCATTTCACCTTCCAAGAAGGTTTAGATGCGATTAAAGAAGTGATCTATCACTTAGAAACCTACGATGTCACCACCATACGTGCCGCGACACCTATGTATTTAATGGCGCGTAAAATCAAAGCCATGGGCATTAAGATGGTGTTATCGGGTGAAGGTGCTGACGAGCTATTTGGCGGCTATTTATACTTCCATAAAGCGCCAAACGCACAGGCATTCCACGAGGAATTAGTCCGCAAACTCGATAAGCTGCATCTGTTCGATTGTCTGCGTGCCAACAAAGCCATGGCCGCTTGGGGATTAGAAGCCCGCGTGCCCTTCCTCGATAAAGAGTTTATGGATGTGGCGATGCGCATCAACCCTGAAGCGAAAATGTCTAAGAATGGTCGTATCGAGAAACACATTCTGCGCCAAGCCTTTGAGCACAAGTTGCCAAAAGAAGTGGCATGGCGTCAAAAGGAACAATTCAGTGACGGCGTAGGCTACTCTTGGATTGACGGTTTGAAAGAACAAGCGGCAGCGCGGGTGGATGATTTACAATTGGCAAACGCGAAATTCCGTTTCCCATACAACACGCCAGAAACCAAAGAAGCCTACTTCTATCGCTGCTTCTTTGAAGAACATTATCCACTGAGCGGTGCTGCAGAAACGGTTCCAGGCGGTAAATCCGTCGCCTGTTCAACGCCAGAAGCACTGGCTTGGGACGAAAGCTTACGCGGCATTATCGACCCATCGGGCCGAGCAGTGCGCTCTGTGCATACCGCAAGTTATTAATAGCCTAACCTTGATGAGCTTGATTAATCATATAAGTTAATTAACTAGATTGATGCACAGGTTAAGATAGCCAACCACAAAAGCCACCCTAGGGTGGCTTTTGTATTTCGATGCAGTTTACTTTTATTGCTTACTCACGCACTACATTGTGGCTTAACTCGAAACCAAGCTAGGCCGACAGCGCACTAAATGGCTGGATTTGAGAGTTAGCTTGAATGTGGGTTTGAGTGTGAGCGTTGGTTTGCACTTGAGTGTGAAAATGAACATTCCTCTGCGTCAACGCCATCGGATCTTGGGTTAAAAACTGCTTTCCGGCACTTATGCCCGCATGGTAATCATGGCGCAAATCGGCATCGGTACTGCCCAGTAACTTACTCTGCAAATTTTCAGCGGCAAAAATCTGCACTATCTCCACATCCTCTGGCGGATTAGCGATAAAGTCCAATTCATCCTGATAGGCTTGCTCGTGCTGCACTAGATAATCTATGGTTTTCGGGCAAAAACCAGAAACACAAATCCACGATTTTAGCTTGTGAACCCAAGCCGATTGCGCCTGAAAGTCCTCGTTCACAGTGCGGATCACCACAATTTTGCGGGCACCACGACGATAGGCCTCACGCACAGGTAAAGGCGCGGCTAAGCCGCCGTCGAGATAAAAATCACTGCCAATACCTTCGCTTGATGCTACACCGTGAGCAGAGGCACTGTTATCAGAGGCGCCATGTTCAGCCGCACCGTTATTACAGGCCTTGTCACTATTACAGGCATTATCATTTAGCCAAGGCGTGAGTTTCACCCCTTGTTTATACAGAAATGGTAATGCGCTAGAAGCTTTAAGCAATTCGCGCCACTGGCTTTTACTGCTTGGACTTAAAAAATATCCCTTGCGATCACTGGCATTCGTAGTTGTGATAAGTAACTGCCGATGACCGAGTGAGGCTGTTGCCGCGTTAAGATCTAATTTAAACATTCCTTGTCGCGTCTGCTCAAAATACCAATCTAAATCGACCACATTGCCACCAACTAACCCGCGACCGAGTCGATAGAAGCGTTTATGGCGCGATAAACCGCGGATCAAACGTTTGGCATAACCTTTCTGACGGGCCAAAAAACTACTGAGATTCTGTGAGCCAGCAGAAGTACCAATAAATAAATCAAAGGGATCGAAGCCGTCATCAAGCCAAGCATCGAGCACGCCTGCGGTGAAAATACCGCGTTGACCACCACCTTCTGCAATCAGGGCCACCTGTGGGCTAGCGTTAGATTGAGCGTCTTGGGAGGCTAAGTGGTTGACTGCGTGCATAGGGAAACCTTATCGAATAGTTCATATAAGGCGAGTCTAAACAAGACGAATGAGAAAGGATAACGGATAGAAGCTATCATCTTAATAGGAATATACTATTAAGATAGTGTGCAAGCATTAGCCGGTGATGATAACGACAGCAGATACTGGCAGAAATAATGGCAATGATGAACAAGGTTAGGCAGGTTAGCTTGTTCGTCATCCTTAACGAACAAGCTATTTTCACATCAATGCATTAAAACTTATGACTCAGTTCAAGGGTGATATTACGTGGCTCACCGGGGAAATGGCCATTACGCTCACTAAAACCACTGACGGCATATTCTTTGTCGAAGATATTTTTAAGATTTAAGCGAACTTGAGTTTGATCCCACTGGGTCGTCCAGCTCATGTCAAAAATCGTATGGGGCTTCACCGTTTGGCCATCGAGGCTGAACTGCTCGCCCACATAGTCCATACCAAAGGCAATCGCCGAATCGAGTGCATTGATATCGTAACGGGTCCATATTCCCGCTTGATGACGCGGCGCATTGGCAAAGTGCTTACTATCAAAAGTATTGGTTAAACTGTCGTTCGTGACCCCTTTAACCACTTCAGTCTCGTTATAGGCATAGTTTGCTGTGACGGTCAGGTTATCGGTTAAATCCCCCACCAGCGTCCATTCAAGGCCTTGACTGTGTACTTCACCCAAATTAAGTAAAGCGGGAATGCCATCGTCATCGCCAGTATTTAAAGGGTTAGCTTGAGCGACATTTTGTTTTTCAATGCGATATACGGCGAGCGTGGTCATAAACTGGCCATCAAGCCACTCATTTTTCATCCCAAGTTCAATTTGATTACCCGTTTCTGGATCGAGGAAACCGTCAGCAATATCTTGTGCTTGATCGGTTAAAGATGCTGGATTAAAGCTCTCAGAGTAATTCAAATAAAAGGACATTGAATCGATTGGGCGATAATTAAGCCCTGCCCTTGGCGTTATCGCGTTATCGCTGAAGGAGAAACCGGTCTTTTTATCATAATCGTCAAACTGGCTGAAACGCAGACCGGCAATCAATGACCACTGTTCATTAAAGTGCAAGTGTTCCTGCACATAAAGGCCAAAACGGTTAGCACGGGTACCGTCGGTATCCATGTCTTTTAATTGATAGGTACTAGGATCCGTCTCACCATAGTTAAGGTCAAAAATATTTAGGTTACCCACGCCTTCCTTGCTGGTCGCGAGCTTGTAATGGTACTCGGTTTCCACATAGTGATAATCGCCACCGAACAGGAACTCATGTTCAAAACCTAAGGCATCGAATGCATAAACAAAATCATTGGTTAAACTGATTTCATCATTTGCCCGTGCTTGCACTCGGTATTCACGCTTAATGGTGCCATCTGCACTATTGGCTTTACCATCACCATTTACTTCGACCCAACCTCTCGATTCATGATATTGCTGCGTGGAATCATTATTCAGATAGCGGATCTGCGTCTTGACCGAGAAATTATCGGTAAATTGATGGTCGAGAATCGATTGCAGCACCAGCGCATCCATCTTCTGGAAGTCACTCTTCTCATTGGCATTATAGGATGGCGCAACGAGGAAGTTACCGTCATTATCGACAGGCACGCCGCGCAATCGATTGCCGCCTAAATCCTGCTTAATAATATCGAAAGTGGTGGTGAGCTTAGTATCATCACTGATTTCGTAGAGTAACCCACCCGCCACTTCGGCATTTTGGCTATCGGCATTATTGCGAAAGCTATCTTCCTGCTGATAATAGGCGCCAAAACGATAGGCAAGATTTTGGGTTAAGCCGCCAGTGAAATCCAGCGAGCCCCCCATCATGTCCTCGCTGCCCGTGCTTAAGGTCAGCTCTTTGCTCTCGACAAACGTCGGTTTTTTAGTGACATAGTTAATCATGCCGCCAGGTTCACCGCCGCCATAGAGTGCCGATGCAGGGCCTTTTAACACTTCAACCCGCTGCACATTAAAGAGTTGTGGCACAGAAAATCCCGAATAGGGATCGCCCCTTACCCCATCATAAAAAACGTTGGCATCGTCGCGGAAACCGCGAAAGGTCACGCCGGAATAACTAAACTCACTCACACCCGCGATTGAGCGGTATAAATCGGTAATATTGCGTGCCGCTTGGTCAACGATTAACTGCTCGGTCAGCACTTGCACCGACTGCGGCAATTCCATCACATTAATCGCCGTCTTAGTGCCAATCGTGGTTTCTTTATCGACGTACATTTGCATCGCGCGGCCATGGACGGCAATACGCTCAGGTGCTGCGAGTTTTACCTCCTCATCGGTCGTGGCTTGAGTCGGTGCAGGACTTGCAACAGATGAACTCGTAGACAAGGTCTGCTGCGGAGCCTCTTTATCGAGTACAGTTTCAGCGGCGAATGCCGACTGATGTTGAGCGAGTGCAAGTGCAATTAATGAGTAGGCGAAACGAGTCTTCACAGAATGTCCCCAGCGCGAGCGCATAAAAATGGAATAAACCAAAGGGTTTACAAATGTATTCAAACGAATTGGCCGTCATTATAAAGAATGATTTACGAATGACAACGATTATCATTTGAATTTACATAAATGTGAAATCTGTTAGGTAAATCTCTAGCGTCAGCTCACATTATCCTTGTGATATTTGGTTATGACTTAAACGAAACAGAGGTTCAGTCGCAAAGACCTTAGATAGAAGTGTTAATGTGGGATAAAAATAAAAACCAGCGACAGTGCGCTGGTTTTAGGTTGTTCTCGAACTGTTGTTAAGCAAGGGCTTAACTCAGCATATAAGATGAATGCTTAAAAGATAGCTTCATCTAATTGCGTTAGCATTTCACTCGCCTGCTCAATTTGCTTACGCAGACTGCGACCTTGCACCGCCCAGTAAGCCATGTAGAAATCGGCAGTTTTCAATTTAGCTTGGTAAAATGCGGTTTCTTCGGTGCCCTGCTCCAGCGCCGCTAATGCCACTGCGGCACTTCTGGCCCACATCCACGCCAGCGCAGTCACCCCAAATAACTCCAGATAAGCCATAGAGGCTGCGCCGATAATGTCAGGATTGGTCGCTGCCTGCGAAGCTAAATAACCGCTAGCCTTTTGCAAATCACCCGCACAATCCATTAAACCACTCACGTAAGGTTGCATCGCCGCATTCGTGCTATGTGACTTAATAAACTCAGTCACTAACGCCGACCATTGCTGCATCGCCGCACCGCGGTCGCTAAGCAGCTTACGCCCCACTAAATCCAATGCCTGAATACCGTTAGTGCCTTCATAAATCAGTGCAATACGGCTATCACGCACAAATTGCTCCATACCCCACTCATGAATATAACCATGTCCACCAAACACTTGCTGTGCATCGACACAGGCATTAAAACCACGGTTAGTGATAAAACCTTTCACCACTGGCGTGAACAGTGCCGCTAATTGGGAAGCAACTTTGGCTTTGGCGGGATCGGTATGACGCTCAGCTTCATCTAGCCACAAAGCTTGTTGTCCAACTAAGGCTCTTGCGCCTTCATTAAAGGCTTTTTGCGAGAGCAACATGCGGCGCACATCGCCATGAACCAAAATCGGATCGGCGGCTTTTTCGGGTGCTTTGGCACCGCTTAAAGCGCGGCTCTGTAATCTGTCTTTGGCATAGGCCAGCGCATTTTGATAGGCAATCTCAGAGACGCCCAGCCCTTGCACGCCCACACCTAAACGCGCTTGGTTCATCATAGTAAACATGGCTCGCAGTCCTTGGTGTGGCTCGCCAACAAGCTCACCCAATGCACCTTCAAATACCATCACACAAGTTGAGTTACCGTGAATGCCCATCTTATGTTCAAGGCCACTGGCATATAAAGTGTTCGGTGCGCCTAAACTACCATCGTTATTCACTAATACTTTAGGCACTGCGAACAAAGATATGCCCTTCACGCCTTCAGGCGCATCCGGCAAGCGGGCTAATACTAGATGCACTATGTTATCGGTGAGTTGATGATCGCCTGAGGAGATAAAAATTTTTTCGCCGGTAATAGCAAAAACGCCTTCAGATACTGGCACGGCTTTGGTGCGTAATAAGGCTAAGTCAGTCCCCGCGTGGGACTCGGTCAAGTTCATGGTCCCAGTCCATTCACCGCTGACCAGTTTACTTAAATATTTTTGCTTGAGCGCATCACTGCCGTGGGTATGGATGGCGGCATAAGCGCCATGGGTCAAACCGGGATACATGGCAAAGGCCATGTTAGTTGCCGTTTGTATCTCAGTGGCAAAAATCCCCACCACTTCGGGTAAACCTTGGCCGCCATATTCAGGATCGCAGGTGAGCGTTGGCCAGCCATTATCAACAAACTGCCGATAGGCGTTATCAAAACCCTCAGGTGTAACCACCTTGCCATCGACCAACTTACAGCCTTGCAGATCGCCGACACTATTGAGCGGCAGCATGACTTCAATACTAAAGTCAGCCATACCTTGGAGAATAGCATCGACAAGATCTGGATCGATTTCATCGAACCCTTTGAGCGCATCTTGCTGATAAATATGTAACATTTCATTGAGGATAAATTGATAGTCGCGCAGCGGCGCTTGATAAACTGGCATAATCGCTTCCCTTTTCTTGTTAGACTGCAACTCAACTAAGTGATCTGACCACTTTGGTGCTCTGACCACTTTAGCTAAATTTGCCGAAAAAGAAAGCACCCCAACCGCCGCCACAGACTTTTGTTTACACAAACGAACAGCGAAACCGTAAATTGATCGCAACAAAGCCTTATGTTATCGCGGAAAACTTTGTAAGCTAACTGCCTGTTTTTCTGATATGCCAGAAGAGTTAAGGATATTGCTACTATGGGTTCTGTCACTACTAAAAAGCACGCCAACGGGCTCGATTATGTCGAGGTCAACACGGCCTTATGTCAGGCAAGAATTTTTTTGCAGGGCGCGCAAATAGACTATTTTCAACCCGTAGACAAACCACCTTTGCTGTGGGTTTCATCGGCTGATGATTATCAACCCGGTAATGGGATCCGTGGCGGTGTGCCCGTATGCTGGCCTTGGTTTGGCATGAGTAGTGAAGCAAACTTCCCCCAACACGGTTTCGCCCGCACCCGCATTTGGGCGCTGGAATCGGTAGAAATGCGTAATCAGTTAGTTGATTTACGTTTTAGCTTAAAGATCAGTGAGCAAGATAAAATTTATTGGCCGCATAACACTGAGGTCAGCGTGTTATTCACCCTAGGTGATACCCTAAGCATTAGCCTTGTAAATACCAACCTAGGCGATGAAACCGTGACGCTTACCCAAGCGCTGCACACTTATTTCCCGATTGAGGATATCCACCAACTCAAGGCTAGCGGTTTTAGTGGCTCAAAATACATCGAATTTGCCGAGGGGCCTTATCCGCAAACCACGGATGAAGTGCGCTTTGATCGCGAGACGGATCGTGTCTATACCGAACTCGGCCCTGTGCAATTATTGCATACGCCGCAGGGGATAATTGAAGTCAGCCGTGAAAACAGCCAGTCAGCGGTATTATGGAATCCATGGATTGAAAAGTCACAACGCCTTGGCCGGTTTAATCCAGAAGATTATCTGACCATGGTCTGCCTAGAAGCGGCCAATGTGTTAGAAGATAAAGTCGTGCTTGCCCCAGGTGAAAGCCACAGTTTAGTGACGCATATTCGCTGGAAAGACTAACGATTTAATATCCTAGTTCTTAAAATCTAGAGCTTAATATCTAGAGCTTAAAATCGAGAGCTTAATATCTAGTTCTAAATCCTAGTCAAAAAACGATACAAACAAAAATGCCCAGTTCGATTTGCCAACGCAATTGGGACTGGGCATTTTTATCACTGCGAAATCTGAGTGTTTATCACTCCGAGACCTAATTTTTTATAACGATGAAACTTAAGGTGAAACTTATTTCGCCGATTTTTCTAAACGCGCCAACAGGCTAGACGTATCCCAACGGTTACCGCCCATGCCCTGTACTTCTGAATAGAATTGATCGACTAACGCGGTTAATGGCAAGTGTGAACCATTGCGGCGAGCTTCTTCTAAGGCGATGCCTAAATCTTTACGCATCCAATCGACGGCAAAACCAAAATCATAGCTTTGGCCCCACATCGTCTTGTAGCGATTTTCCATTTGCCAGCTTTGCGCCGCGCCTTTGCTGATCACTTCAATCACTTTCTCGCCATCGAGTCCAGCCTTGCGCGCAAACTGTAATGCTTCCGCCAAACCTTGCACCACACCCGCGATACAGATTTGGTTTACCATCTTAGTTAACTGACCTGCACCAACCTCACCTAAACGCTCGGCGCAGCGGGCAAAGGCTTCAATCACAGGTTTAACACGGGCAAACACAGCTTCATCGCCACCAACCATCACAGTCAAGGCGCCATTTTCGGCGCCCGCTTGACCGCCCGACACAGGCGCATCGAGGAAATCAACGCCCTTTTCCGCTAACACTTGATGAAGCTCACGGGCAACATCGGCCGAAGCCGTAGTATGGTCAACTAACACTGCGCCCTTTTCCATCCCATGGATAACGCCATCAATCCCTAATACCACTTCACGCAGATCGTTATCATTGCCCACACAGGTAAACACAATATCTTGACCCTGAGCCGCTTCCTTTGGCGTTGGGCAGCAGCGTCCGCCATAGGTGTCGACCCAAGTTTGTGCCTTAGCAAAAGTGCGATTATAAACAGTGACCTCATGGCCTTTGTTCAGTAAATGCCTCGCCATGGGATATCCCATTACGCCTAAACCAATAAATGCGACTTTTGCCATGAAGTGATCCTCAAATAGGTAAACAAGGTGAATCAAGTAGAAATTGCTGAATCGAGTTGTGTTTCATCTGCCCAATATGTTACCGCTAAAACCTCAACAACAAATACTAATAAAGTGCCAGTAAGTGTTTCAATCTATAGGTTCAATTACGGATGTTTATTTGGGGAATTAGGCAGTGAAAAATAATGGCGGCAGTTTAGCACTCATCCTGCACAGCGTCAGGTTGAAATCGGCCCCACAGGCAAACGCACTTTTCGACAGAGACAACAAAGGCGCAATAAGCGCCTTTGTTGATGTAATTTATGGGGCTATTTCACCACATGGGCTTCCATTTCGGCGCCAATCTTTTTACGCATTTCCATCAAGCGCAGTGCAGAATCGCGCAAATGAATATCATGTTCCGTCTGTGGTACCCACTCAGGCACTGGCGTTGGCTGGCCGTGTTCATCAACAGCCACCATGATCACAATACAGTGGGTAGTCAAATGACGCTCGGAAACCTTAGGATCGCCTGCGCGCACATCGATACCGATATGCATAGAAGTTTTACCCGTATAAATCACCTTAGCGCTGACTTCGACTATATTGCCCACTAAAATGGGTTGCACAAAACGAATCCCGCCCGCATAGGCAGTAATACAATATTTACCACTCCAACCCGCTGCACAGGCATAGGCCGCGAGATCGATCCACTTCATCACAGCACCGCCGTGAACTTTACCACCAAAATTTACATCCGCAGGCTCTGACAAAAATCTCAGGGTGCTTTGTCTATCGATACCAGCCATATAACCTCAACTTATTCAGCCACTGTGGCTCAATGTTTCGTGCAATAGGCTGAGTTTACGATAGAAAGCCCCATTAGCGTAAAAATAATTACGATTGACCTCGTCAAAAAATTCGATTTAACCAAAGTGGCTAATAAGCACGCAGCAAAGCAATAAACTCGGCAACGCTAAACGATAAATCCATAGTTGAAATTCACTACTGACGAAACGCGTACCCTTAGCAAAAGTGTAAACGCCTAAGCCAAACATAAAGAAACCAAGCACTTCGAGGCCAGAGGACATATTGCTATCGCCACCGACATTAATCGCCGTCACCAATAAGGCAAACCAAACCACCACGTAAGCAGCGATTGCTAAGGTAAAAGTCTTGATCCCAATGTCCATGTTTGGATGCCACACTTTAAACTCACCGCGGATCAATTCGGTCAGATTGGCAGTTAATGCGCCAATAAGGGGAACAAGCGGGATCACCGCGGGATTTAACATGACACACTCCATCAAGATTAAATATATCTGTCATTATCTGTGGCCAATAGAATTAAACAAGCTTGATGAACAAAGGTTAACACTATGGATATCATAGAGTTACAAAGTGACTTCGCTCACAATGAAAGCGTGAAATAGCGGTATTCAAATCACAATACCGATAGATTTTACCCATAAAAAATGCGCCCTCAGGCGCATTTTTTCACTGTTTTTTACATCACAAGTAAGTGTTTTATACTCTCTTGAACAGTAAAGAACCGTTAGTCCCACCAAAACCGAAGGAGTTACACAGAGCGTAATCCATCTTCACGTCACGGGCAGTATGAGCAACAAAGTCTAAATCACAACCTTCATCCGGATTATCCAAGTTAATGGTTGGCGGTACAGCTTGGTCGCGCAGTGCTAATAAAGTGAAAATCGCTTCAACCGCACCCGCAGCACCTAATAAGTGACCCGTCATCGATTTAGTCGAACTAACCAGTACTTTATAGGCGTGATCGCCAAATACAGACTTAACCGCTGCCGCTTCCGCTTTATCACCTGCTGGCGTCGAAGTACCGTGGGCATTGATATAACCAATTTGCTCCAGTGATAACTTAGCGTCATTAATGGCATTGACCATAGCCGCCGCAGCGCCTGCTCCGTCACTTGGAGGCGATGTCATATGGAACGCATCACCGCTCATACCAAAACCGACTAACTCGCCGTAAATGGTCGCGCCGCGTGCTTTTGCGTGTTCGTACTCTTCCATCACCATCACGCCCGCACCATCACCGATCACAAAACCATCACGGTCCTTATCCCATGGACGGCTCGCCGCAGTCGGATCGTCATTGCGTGTCGATAATGCTTTCGCAGCACCAAAACCTGCCACGCCTAAAGGAGAAGTGACATCCTCAGCACCGCCGGCCACCATCACGTCGGCATCGCCATAGGCAATGGTACGCGCTGCAAAACCGATATTGTGCACGCCTGTAGTACAAGCGGTCGTCACGGCAAAATTGGGGCCTTTCATGCCAAACATGATCGACAAGTGGCCCGAAATCATATTGATGATAGTGCTAGGTACAAAGAAAGGAGAAACCTTACGCGGACCACCATTCATCAAGGCGCTATGCCCTTGTTCAATTAACCACATGCCGCCCATACCGGCACCAATAGCCGTACCGACACGACCAGGATTTTCTTTGCTCATATCCAGACCTGAGTCTTGGATAGCTTGGATGCCAGCTGCCATACCGTATTGAATAAAGAGGTCCATCTTACGGGCATCTTTTTTCGTTACGTATTGCTCAACATCGAAATCTTTTACTGAACCACTGAAACGAGTGGTAAATTCACTGGCATCAAATTTGGTTATCGGTGCAATACCACTCTTACCAGAAAGCAAAGCCTTCCAAGTAGTATCGACAGTATTGCCCACTGGAGTTACTAACCCCAAACCGGTTACCACTACACGACGTTTAGACACGGCAGTCACCTTTAAATGCTAAATTTGTTAGTTCTGATAGATAAAACAAGGTTTTCTATCATTAGACAATTTCTTAAATAACTTTTATTTAGAACAATTCGCCAATCTGCGGCGAGCATCTCGTGGATAACAATTAAAACACGATCCAGAGACGATTGAATGGCACGGGGGCAGAATTTGACGGGGGTAAAACAAAAACAGGCGGCAAAAATGCCGCCTGTCTTCAAGAATTCAGAATTACTGATTCTTAGAAACGTAGTCGATCGCTGCTTGAACAGTAGTGATCTTTTCAGCTTCTTCATCAGGGATCTCGGTATCAAACTCTTCTTCCAGAGCCATAACCAACTCAACAGTGTCCAGAGAATCTGCACCCAGATCGTCAACGAAAGATGCCGCTGGCTTAACGTCTTCTTCTTTAACGCCCAGTTGCTCTACAATGATTTTCTTTACACGTTCTTCGATGTTGCTCATTAGTTTTCTTTCCTATTCAAATTACGCACTTGCGTAAGATTGCGAGTAGTTTATTAGATTTGGCTGACAATGCAAGCTTAGTTTTCGTGGTCTAACCACGAAATTTCACTATCAATTGATACAGATCACTACTCAGTTGCGACAGAAATCCCTGCCATTCGCCCTTAAACCATGTACATGCCGCCATTCACATGCAAAGTTTCGCCTGTGATGTAAGCGGCAGAGTCCGAGGCCAAAAAGAGCACTGCATTGGCAATTTCTTGCGCTTGCCCTAATCGTTCCATCGGAACCTGTGACATGATAGCTTTTTGCTGCTCTTCGGTCAGCTCATCTGTCATATCGGTCTGGATAAATCCAGGAGCGATAGCATTAACTGTAATTTGACGAGATGCAACCTCTCTTGCAAGAGATTTTGTAAATCCAATCAAACCCGCCTTTGCTGCCGAGTAGTTAACTTGACCTGCATTGCCCATGGTGCCTACCACTGAACCGATATTGATGATTCGGCCAAAGCGCTTTTTCATCATGGTACGCATCACAGGTTTTGATAGTCTAAATAACGATGTCAGGTTAGTGTCGATAATATCCTGCCATTCATCATCTTTCATCCGCATCAGCAGATTATCACGGGTTATACCCGCGTTGTTGACTAGAATATCAACATCACCGGCTTTTTCTTTGATCGAGGCGAATAAATGTGTAACAGATTCACTATCTGTGACATTAAGCACTAAACCAAAACCTTTGTCACCCAGATATTCTTGGATCGCCGCAGCGCCCTTCTCACTGGTTGCGGTTCCAATAACCACAGCACCGGCTTCGACCAGTGTTTCAGCGATCGCACGGCCAATACCGCGGCTCGCACCAGTCACCAAAGCCACTTTGCCTGTTAAATTCAGGTTAAAACTCATATAAACTCCTTACTCAGTTAATGCTGCTAATGAAGCTACATCATTAACCGCTTGGGCTGATAGTGATTTATTAATTCGTTTTGCTAATCCTGTCAATACTTTACCAGGACCACATTCCACCAGTTGGGTAATGCCTTTTTGGGCCATTAGCTCAACAGTTTCGCTCCAGCGGACAGGACAATATAACTGACGTACTAATGCATCTTTAATGTCATCAGCAGAGGTGGGTGATGCCACATCAACGTTATTAATCACAGTAATCTTTGGGGCATTAAACTGTACATCATTTAATGCCACGGCCAGTTTATCCGCGGCAGGCTTCATTAATGCGCAGTGTGATGGCACGCTGACAGGTAAAGCTACCGCCATTTTAGCACCCGCAGCTTTACAAGCTGCAGCAGCGCGCTCAACCGCGTCTTTTTGACCCGCGATAACGACTTGACCAGGGCTGTTGAAGTTAACTGGGCTCACCACGTCGCCTTGAGCCGCTTCAGCGCAAGCATTCGCGATACCCTCGTTATCTAACCCAATAATGGCATACATGGCGCCTGTGCCAGCAGGAACCGCTTGCTGCATCAGTTGACCGCGTAATTCCACCAACTTAATTGCGTCTTTAAAATCCATGACTCCGGCGCACACTAAAGCAGAATATTCGCCTAGGCTGTGACCCGCTAACATGGCCGGCATAGATTTGCCTGAAGCCACATAGGCACGCCAAATCGCCACGCTCGCCGCTACTAGGGCTGGCTGGGTTTTATCGGTTTCATTTAAGCTTTCAACGGGACCTTGCTGCACCAATGCCCACAGGTCATAACCTAAGACGTCACTCGCCTCGGCAAAGGTTTGCCCAACAACGGCGTGTGATTCGGCAAGCTCGGCTAACATGCCTAGGGCTTGTGAACCTTGGCCTGGAAATACAAAAGCAACATTTTCCATATTCAAATTACCTATGGCTAACTTAATTTATTGAAAATCATGTGGAAACACATGTAGAGCTTAGAAGCGGATAAGCGCACTGCCCCACGCAAAACCAGCACCAAAGGCCTCGAGCAGCAGTAGGTGCCCACGCTGAATACGGCCATCACGCACGGCTTCATCTAATGCGATAGGCACAGAGGCCGCCGAGGTATTACCGTGTTTAGCTAAGGTCAATACGACTTTATCAAGACTCATATCGAGCTTTTTCGCGGTGGCATTAATAATACGGAAATTAGCTTGGTGTGGGACTAACCAGTCAATTTCTGACTTATCGATATTGTTGATGCGCAAGGTCTCTGTCACAACATGGGACAATTGAGTCACAGCCACTTTAAAGACATCGTTACCTTTCATGGTCATAAAGCCGACCGCTTCTGAGGTTTCGCCTTTACGTGGTGGAAATGCGCATTTCAATAAGTCGCCTTGGCGACCATCGGCATAAATGTGGGTCGAAATGATCCCTGGCGTTTCAGATGCGCCAATCACAACGGCGCCCGCACCATCACCAAATAAAATAATGGTTGAACGATCTTCTGGCTCACATAGTCGAGACAGCACATCGGCACCAATCACTAATACTTTTTTGGCCGCGCCCGTTTTTACAAATTGGTCGGCGACAGATAAAGCATAAACAAAGCCTGAGCAAGCCGCAGCGATGTCAAATGCTGGAATGGTATGCACGCCAAGCATGGCTTGGATTTCACAGGCCGCTGCTGGAAAAGCATTGGGGGCACTGGTGGTACCGCAAACGATCATGTCTAAATCTGATGCTTCTATGCCAGCCATTTCCAGCGCTTTGAGTGCCGCTTGGTAGCCCATAGTTGAAACGGTTTCATCGAAGGCCGCGATGCGACGTTCTGATATACCTGTACGTTCAACAATCCATTGGTCAGTGGTTTCCACCATTTTTTCCAAATCTTGATTGCTACGCACCTGCACCGGTAGATAACTACCAGTTCCGAGAATTTTTGTATGCATAAGGAGGGATCAGTTATTTATATCTAAAAGAATCGACTCCAAACGATCTTTTATCATTTCAGGGAGTCGACGTTGAGCTTCCGTTACTGCCAAACTAATTGCTTGTAAATAGGCAGTTTCATCCGCGTTTCCATGGCTTTTTACAACTATTCCGCGCAATCCTATCAGACTTGCACCGTTATAGTGGTCGGGGTTCATCTGACTAAGGACCGCCTGAATACGTGGGGCGATAAGTTTAGCCAGAAAACGAACAAATAAACCTTGGGTTAATCCCCGTTTTAACTGATGTACCAATAATTTGGCAATGCCTTCAGAGGTTTTAAGCGTGATGTTACCCACAAACCCATCACAAACAATGACATCCACATTACCGGAGTAGATTTCATCCCCTTCGATAAAACCCGTGTAATTGATTTGTTCTGTGTGTTGCAGTAACTGCGCCGCTTGCTGAACTTGATCGTTACCTTTAATCTCTTCAATGCCCACATTGAGCAAAGCGACTTTTGGCCGAGATTTCTTATCTACCGCTTCGCACAGGACTGAGCCCATCACAGCAAATTGAAATAAGGTTTCCGAGTCACAGGAAATATTCGCGCCCAAATCCAACAAATAAACCGGTTTTTGAGTCACCGCAGGTAAACAACTGACTAATGCGGGACGGTCAACGCCAGGTAAGGTCTTCAGCAATACTTTCGCCATTGCCATTAACGCACCAGTGTTACCGGCACTCACACACGCTTGTGCGCGGTCGTCACGCACTAACTCAATCGCCAATCGCATGGAACTGTTTTTACGTGTACGCAAAGCATGCACAGGTCGATCGGACATACTAACGACTTCATCGGTATGAATGATTTCTATGCGTGAAAGTAGATTTGCTTCGGTTTGACGTAGATAGACATCAATTTCAGTCTTGTCACCGACTAAAATGATTTTAAGAAAAGAATGTAATTTTAGTGCCCGCAAGGCTGCAGGCACCGTGACGTGGGGGCCATGATCACCACCCATTGCATCTAACGCAAGCGTCAGATTCGTCATTAGGAAACCAACAAATTACTTGTTGATTACCTTTTTACCGCGATAGAAGCCATCTGCAGTCACATTGTGACGCATATGGATTTCACCGCTGGTAGCGTCTACAGACAGCTGAGCAGTGCTCAGTGCGTCATGTGAACGGCGCATTCCGCGCTTTGAACGTGATTTTTTGTTCTGTTGTACAGCCATTGGCCTGTCTCCTAGATTACTTGCTCTTCAGTTTTTCTAACACTGCAAACGGATTTGGACGCTCCTCTTGAGCGGGTTCGATCTCGCCTACAACCATGTCTTTAGATCCCGCACTGCAATCAATTTCTTGATGCATTGGGATTATCGGCATAGCGACTATCAATTCATCTTCGATCAATTGATGTAGACGCACTTCGCCAATTTCATTGCACTCAATTGGGTCATACGCATCCGGGAGCTCATCGATTTCTGCCTTAGTCCGGCATGGACCGAAGCAAAACTCGACCGTAACCTCAGTGGTAAATAGTGTCATGCAACGTTGACATATCAGAGTGAGCTCCGTCACAGCCTTCCCTTTCAGGTAGACTATCCCCTGTAAATCTACGCCACATTCAAGCGACACTGCCACATCGGAACAGTCGCCGGCACATAACTCATTTAATCTTTTCAATTGCACACCAGGAACAACGCCCTGATAAACTAGGCGACTCGAGGCGGCGCGAAATGGATCAATTGAAACCGGTATCTTTACTGTTTGCATAAGGCGCGCATATTATAGTTTGAAAACGCTAGAGTCAAAGAAAAATTACTAACTTAAGTCCCAGTTTGCGACTTAAGCCTTTCTCCAGCCCCAACATTGAAATTGACGGAAGCGAAATATTACCCAAGCACGAGGTCGCATACAAGCATAAGCCGACTAAAATAGCCGCATTCGCTGAAAAGAAACCGTAAAAGACAAAATTCTTGCACTCTCTCGCGCAGATTAGTCACAATATGAGTCACTCTTTTGCGGATACCCCATTATGCCAACCCGATTGATATTAGCTTCGACCTCTGTATACCGACAATCTTTACTGCAGAAACTCGGTCTTCCCTTCGAATGCTGTAATCCTGATATTGACGAAACAGCGTATATCGATGAATCGGCCCATGCCTTAGTGCTTCGATTAGCCCAAGCAAAAGCCGTCGCAGGTGCAGAACAATTCCCCGAGGGGCTGATTATTGGCTCCGATCAAGTTGCCGTCATTGATGGCAAGATTATTGGTAAGCCACATCATTTTGACAATGCCGTCGCGCAGCTCACCCAAGCCTCTGGTAAAACCATCACCTTTTATACGGGTCTTGCACTCTACAACGCCGAAACGGGCGCCATGGCCGCCGAGGTTGAACCCTTTACGGTGCATTTCAGGCATCTTAGCCATGCGCAAATTGTCGCCTACGTAGAAAAAGAACAGCCCTATTATTGCGCGGGCAGTTTTAAGAGCGAAGGCTTAGGCATCGCGTTATTTACCGAGCTTGAAGGTCGCGATCCTAATACCTTGGTTGGCTTACCACTGATTTTACTGACCGAAATGCTGCTAGCCCAAGGGGTAGACGTTCTCGCTTAATGGGCATAAACATTTGCTTATTCGTTTGCTTATTCGTTTGCTGAAGTTTTGCTCAGCGAACTCTGTTTATTAAATCGATTAAGCGCACCAATAAATGCCGAGCAGCAGATTCGTTTTATTGACGAGAAGATAGGACGTAAATAAAGGTAACTAGGAAGTACTCATGCCTAGCGGCATGTATTGCCGCTTCAGCACTAAATAGCAATGCTAGAGGTATTGCAGCAATTGCGCAGGTGAATCAATCAAGGCAATAGGTTTCGCCCGCAGCAACTTTTCGGCACTATGAGCGCCATAGGTCACACCAACGCTATCAATCCCTGCATTGGCCGCCATGGTTAAATCCAGCAGAGAATCACCCACCATTAAGGCTCTGTTCGGTGCAATATTCAATTCTTTCAGTAAGCTTGAGATCATTTCAGGATGGGGTTTACTGTGCACGTCATCGGCGCAGCGTGACGCAACAAAGTAACGACCTAAGCCCGTTTGCTCAAAAACGCGATCAAGTCCCGCACGAGCCTTACCGGTTGCAACGGCTAATTGATAACCTTGAGTATGTAACTGGTCGATTAAAAGGGGCGCTTGTGCAAAGAGCGGTGTTGGTGTGGCGTCTAAATGCAAATATTGCGCTTTAAACTCGGCGCGCATCTGCTGATATTGATCATCTTCGCCTTGACCAAATGCATTTTTAGGATGTTGAGGCTGAGAATATACAGAAGAAGCGCTGAGATTGAGTCCCTGAGGAAACAGGACTCGCAGCGCTTCTGTCATAGAAAGACCGATAATATCGCGAATATCGCTTTCGCTTGGGATAGGTAATTGCAATGCCCTAGCCATATTTTCAATACAGGTGATAATTTTACCGATGGAATCCATCAGAGTGCCATCCCAATCGAAAATCACTAAATCGTATTGCTTTATCTTCATCCTTGAAACCTATCCCTGTTAATTACGCACGCTTTAACTTATCGAGTAATTGCGACAAATTTTCATCTAAAGGCGCAGAGACCCGCATCACTTCATCATTTTCTGGATGAATGAACATCAACTCAGCCGCATGTAAAAAGAGTCGAGTTAAGCCTAATGCACGCATGCTGTCGTCAAACCCTTGCTCGCTGTATTTATCATCACAGGCGATAGGATGACCCGCAAATTGGCAATGCACCCGAATTTGGTGAGTCCGCCCAGTGACAGGGCTTGCCTTCACAAGCGTACAACCTTGGTAACGCTGCATAATTTTAAAGCGCGTTTCTGAAGGTTTCCCTTCCGCATTAACACGTACGATGCGTTCACCAGATTTAAGGGTGATTTTTAATAAAGGCTGTTTAACGACTTTATCTTGAGCAGACCATTCACCTTTCACTAAGGCCAAATAGTCTTTCTGCATCTTTTTATATCGAAGCTGATCATGCAGATGTTTAAGCGCACTACGTTTTTTCGCCACCAACAACACACCCGAAGTATCTTTATCGAGACGATGTACTAACTCTAAAAACTTCTGTTGAGGGCGCAGCGAACGCAGGGCTTCAATCACACCGTAATCGACACCACTACCGCCATGCACAGCAATGCCTGCAGGTTTATTCAACACGATCAAATGATTGTCTTCGTGCAGAATACGGTCTTCGAGTTGCGAAACTTTGCTTAAGTTCGCCGATGGTGCGGTACGATTATCTGGCTCTGCCACTCGGACAGGCGGAATACGCACTATGTCACCAATCTGCAATTTATACTCGGGTTTGATGCGTTTCTTATTTACTCGAACCTCGCCCTTGCGGACAATCCGATAGATCATGCTTTTCGGCACGCCCTTCAGCTTGGTCATTAAGTAGTTATCGATACGCTGTTCGAAGTGATCTTCATCAATCGTGATCAACTGAACCTGTTGTGTGGTGGATTCTATATTCATGATGCGCCATCTAATTATAACGGTCGCCATTGTACAACAACTGAGAAGAATTGTGCCTTTCCATTGCTGAATTTTTTGATTATTGCTATATTTCACCAGCGATTAGGGATAAGCCGTGAATAAAGTGTTCACAACGCCCTGATCCCAAGCGGAAAATTTAACGGATAAAAAAACACTTTCCTGATAGCAAGTCATTGATTTGCAAATCGTATAACAAGTAAAAATACCACAAATGCGTTTTTTACGATTAAATCGAGAAAGTCGCCTTACTTTAATAAGGTTTACCCTAGATTTTCCTCCCCGATTTCGAAGGATATTTTAACTTGTCGTCAGACAAACCGATTCGACTTGGGCATTACCGGAAAGAAACTAAAGAATTTATGGGGTTGGTTGATGTTTTACAACGAATTCCTTGTTTTTGTAATCATTAAAAAATAAGCCATAAATAGGATGCGACACGCAGCGACTGCGTCTAACAGCAATGCGCACCTCTTGCCTAGCCACCAGCCGTGAGGCTCAGTTGACCTACTGCTAGGCCCGTAATGCAGCGAAGCGCGATGTTTGATGACCTCTATTTAAAGAAGAATGACGTCATCATGAAACGTATGTTAATTAATGCAACTCAATCAGAAGAGTTGCGTGTTGCCCTTGTTGATGGGCAACAACTGTATGATCTAGATATTGAAAGTCCAGGTCATGAGCAAAAAAAATCAAACATTTACAAAGGTAAAATTACCCGCGTAGAACCGTCTTTAGAAGCCGCTTTCGTTGACTACGGTGCCGATCGTCACGGCTTTTTACCGCTAAAAGAAATCGCCAGAGAATATTTCCCGAAAGGATATTCATTTCAAGGTCGCCCAAACATCAAAGAAGTGGTCAGTGAAGGACAGGAAGTTATTGTCCAAATTGACAAAGAAGAACGCGGCAATAAAGGCGCAGCCTTAACGACCTTCATCAGCCTTGCAGGCTCTTACTTAGTATTAATGCCAAACAACCCACGTGCAGGCGGGATTTCTCGTCGTATCGAAGGTGATGAGCGTACTGAGTTAAAAGAAGCAATGGCCGATTTAGAAGTGCCAGCGGGCATGGGGCTTATCGTTCGTACCGCCGGTGTAGGCAAAGAATCAGCCGAATTAAAGTGGGACTTAAAAGTTCTGCAACACCACTGGGCTGCTATCACCGAAGCTTCACAAGTTAAAGGCGCTCCTTTCTTAATTCATCAAGAAAGCAACGTGATTGTGCGCGCTATTCGTGACTATTTACGTCGTGATGTAGGCGAGATCCTCATCGACCACCCACGTATTTACGAAGAAGCTAAGCAACATATCGCCTTAGTTCGCCCAGATTTCGTCGAGCGCGTAAAACTTTACGAAGCCGAAGTGCCATTATTTACTCACTTCCAAATTGAATCGCAAATCGAATCCGCTTTCCAACGCGAAGTACGTCTGCCATCTGGTGGTTCGATTGTTATCGACCCAACGGAAGCCTTAACCTCAATCGATATCAACTCTGCCCGTGCCACTAAAGGCGGCGATATTGAAGAGACTGCACTGAACACTAACCTTGAAGCCGCCGATGAAATTGCCCGTCAATTACGTCTACGTGACTTAGGTGGCTTAGTGGTGATCGACTTTATCGATATGACGCCTGTGCGCCATCAGCGTGAAGTTGAAAACCGTTTACGTGATGCTGTACACCACGACCGCGCTCGCGTACAGTTAGGTCGCATCTCGCGTTTTGGTTTGATGGAAATGTCGCGTCAGCGTCTGCGTCCTTCTTTAGAAGAATCTGCTGCGCACATCTGCCCTCGCTGTCATGGCCAAGGCACGATTCGCAGTACTGAGTCTTTAGCACTGTCGATTTTACGTTTGATGGAAGAAGAAGCCATCAAAGAAAACACCTCGCAAATCGAAGCCATTGTGCCTGTCGATGTAGCGGCATTCTTGTTAAACGAGAAACGCAAAGCCATTCGCATCACAGAGCAACGTCACGATGTCGAAGTATATGTGATACCTGATGCGCACATGATGACGCCAGATTATCGCGTGATCCGTCACCGTAGTGATGATGAAATCAGCGAATCGAGCTATAAGCGTATCGAACAGCCTGAAGCTAAATTGTATGAGCCACGTAAACTGGAACGTACCGCAGCGCCTATTCCGGCATTAAAAGGGTTTGCCGCGCCACAGAAAGTGGAACAAGCCCCATCACCAACGGTGAAAGTTAACGCGCCACAACCAGGCTTCTTCAGCAAGCTTGTGAGTGCAATCAGTGCCATGTTTGCACCAAGCGAAAAAGCTGAACCCGTAAAAGTTGTTGAAACTAAAACAACCGATACCAGTGCAGCTAACGCTAACCGCCGTAACCGTCGCAACGATACTCGCCGCCCACGTAATGCCCAAGATGCCGACAAAGCAAAAGAAGGCACTCGTGAGCCACGCAGCCGTAATTCGAAAAAACCAGCCGATGCAGCGGTAAATACAAGCGCTCAAGAACGTCCTGTTCGTGAGAAAGAAGAAACTAAACGTCCAGCGCGATCCGAACCTAAGCCACGTGTACAAGCACCAAAAGACGTGGTTGCTGACGTAGAAGCCGATGCACCTAAGCAAGAAGTCGCCCGTGAACGTCGTCAACGTCGTAACATGCGCCGTAAGGTGCGTATCGATAATGGCCATAACACGCCAGATAATGCTATTCCAATTGCACCAGAAGATGCCGCTGAAGTATTAGCTGAAATTGCTGCCGTTAACGCCGCGGCGGCGAGCACTATCAGTGTTGACACTAAAACTGAAGTTGCCCAAGCACCAACTGAAACAAAAGCACCAAGAACACGTCGTCAGCCTCGTAAAGAAACGGCACCTGTTCAAGAAGCGGCAGAAAATATTGCAGTAGAAGAAAAAGCGATAATTTCTACAGAAACTGAAGCCCCAGCAGTTGAGCCAGTGATAACAGCTGAACAAACTGAGGTGGTTACAGCTGATGTTGCAGCACCTATGGATGCGGTATCGCAAGATAACGACGCAATTGATGCTGAAAGCGAAACTGCTGATGATCAAGCAAAACGCGAGCAAAGAGATGGTCAACGTCGTAGCCGTCGTAGCCCGCGTCACCTTCGTGCAGCGGGTCAACGCCGTCGTCGCGACGAAGATGACCAAGGTACATCAACGCCAGCGCAATTCATCCCTAACGATGAATTGGGTGCTGACCAAGAGTATCCAACCGAAGTCGCCAGTGTCCGTGTAGAAGCGCCAGTTGTTGCAACTAAAACAGATGCAGTGACTGAAACTCAAGTAACTGCTAAGTCCGTTGAAGTAGAAACAGCACAAGCTAGCGAAGCACCTGTTGTTGAAGCTCCTGCAGTCGTTAAAGCTGAAGCGAAAGTTGAAACGCCAGCAAGTGACGTTGCATCAGTCGAAACTCAGCAAGTTGATACTAAGCCAGTTGAGACTAAAGCCACTGAAGCGGATGCGCCAAAAACGGTTGAAGTGAAAATTGACGTCGCACCAGTCGTTGAAGCTCCAGTAGCCAGCGTTGCAGTAGAAACCGAAGTGGTTAACGCCCCTGTAGTTGAAAGCCCAGCGGTTACCCCAGCTGCGCTAAAAGTTGAAATGGCTAAGACTGAAACCGCTGTAGAGCCAAGCGTTGCACCAAGTGTTGAAGTTAAAGAAGCGATTAAAGCTGCAGCCTCTGCTCCAATGGCAAAACCTGCTGCTATCGCTAAGCCTCAAGCAACAGTGCAAGTGGCCCCAACGACAGTGAATCCGCAAATCACTGACGCCCTTGTAGTCAACAAGCCGAAAGCCGCAAGCCGTTTTGGTTCTATGGTGTCTTCGGATATGACCAAGCCTGTAGTTGAAGTGAGAGAGCAAGTGGCAGTGCCTAAAGGACGCGAGTATGAGAATACTGCAACCGAAGAGCCTTCCGCCAAAATTAAACTCACTAACGGTGCTGAGTCGGATATGGCTCGTCCATAACCACTTTAGTTAGTCAGAAAAGCCATGCGATTGCATGGCTTTTTTATTTCTATCGTAAAACTCACACTATATTTAAGGTTTAGCTCAATCCATTTTTTTGTTAGTATTCGCGCCTTATTTTTATCCACACAACAACTTAATAACAGAGGTTCAATGTTTGATCTCATTCGCCACAAAACGTCTAGCCATAAAGCCGATGTGCTTTCAGGGCTAACAGTTGCACTTGCGCTTATTCCTGAAGCGGTCGCATTTGCCTTTGTCGCCCATGTAGAGCCTATGGTTGGACTTTATGCCGCCTTTATTATGGGGCTAATAACGGCACTGATTGGTGGCCGTCCTGGAATGATTTCGGGTGCAACGGGCGCTATGGCCGTTGTCATGGTGTCTTTGGTCGTTGAGCACGGTGTCCAATATTTATTTGCTGCCGTGGTCTTAGCGGGACTTATCCAGATCTCTGCTGGCGTGTGTAAACTCGGTAAATTCATTCGCATAGTGCCCTATCCCGTCATGATTGGCTTTGTGAATGGTCTAGCGATTGTAATTTTCCTCGCCCAGTTAGGTCAGTTTAAAGTTAAAGATGCCAGCGGAAATCTAGTCTGGCTGCCCCAAGAACCATTAATGTTGATGTTAGGTTTAGTGGCTCTGACGATGGCCATTATTTATTTTCTGCCTAAGATCACCACAGCAGTCCCTTCATCATTAGCCGCAATCCTCACTGTGACGGCACTTGTCGTAGGACTCGATCTGGATACTCGTAACGTACTCGATTTCCTCAAAACCATGAGTGGTAACGACAATGCGACCATAGCAGGTTCATTACCTAGCTTTGCGATTCCCTCTGTGCCTTTTAATCTTGAAACCTTATATATCATCCTGCCCTATTCCTGCATCTTGGCGGCAGTCGGTCTTATCGAATCTCTGCTAACGCTGACTGTGATAGATGAGATGACCAATACCCGTGGCCGCAGCAACAAAGAATGCGTCGGCCAAGGCCTTGGAAACATCACCAGCGGTTTCTTCGGCGCTATGGGTGGTTGTGCCATGATAGGTCAATCTATGATTAACATTAACTCGGGTGGACGCGGCCGATTATCAGGAATTACAGCTGCAGTTGCACTGCTTGCCTTTATCTTATTTGGCGCTTCATTTATTGAGATTATTCCCCTTGCGGCGCTGGTTGGAGTGATGTTTATCGTTGTGCTCGGCACCTTTGAATGGGCAAGCTTTAAGTTTATGGGCAAGGTCCCGAAACACGATGCCTTCGTTATCGTGCTAGTGACAACGGTAACCGTATTTACCGATCTAGCATTTGCGGTATTTGTCGGTGTCATCGTTTCAGCCTTAGTCTTTGCCTGGGAACATGCCAAGCATATCAATGTGACTGAAGAGCAGAACAATCAAGGCTGGAAAGTCTACAAACTCAATGGTCCATTGTTTTTCGGCTCAATCGCAAACTTCCTCGAATTATTTGACCCAGCAAAAGATCCTCAAGATGTGGTTATCGACTTTAAGAACTCTCGAGTCGCCGATCACTCCGCATTAGAAGCAATAGACACGCTCGCTGAGCGTTATGGTAATGCTGGTAAGAAGTTACACTTGATCCACTTGAGCGCTGACTGTAAAGCCCTACTGCATAAAGCGGGTGATCTCGTCGAAGTGAATCAACTCGATGATCCTCACTATAAAGTGGCCGATGATAAGCTGGATTCATAATCTAATTTTCAACAATAAGTGCTAGCTTAAATTAAATATGAAATACCAAAGCCTGAATCGCAATGTTCAGGCTTTTTTATTATAGCTTATCATTTAACGGTAAAGCTGATTTATATCAATAAGTAACTCCTCATCACCTCAGTTCTAACACGTCTAAACTTAGTCATGACGAGATTTATAGTTATGCATTTACCTATGCAGACCTACACCAACAGACTCCAAAGCAATAATAATGCCCCTGCGATGTCTGCTTCTCCTGATCCATGCAACGAGAATATGATAGGATAAATGCGTTATCGGCCTAGAATTGAGGTTACACTTACACTGAATACAGTATCGAGAGGTGTAATAGAGTGTAATGCAACTGATGCAAAACATGGAGGATGAATCGAAAGAACTTAATTGAAGTTTAACTCTCTAGAAATGATGTGTCTTAGAGATAAAGAGAAAATCTGAAAGTAGGTGCTAACAACTATTACGGTAGACTAAGAAGCCAATTGAGCAACCTAAGCTCATTAATCTAGCGACTATTTATATAACTTTTAACGGAGAAAACTACACAATCTAGAAGACCAACTAACCTACAAAAGAATGTTAAATTTCACACAAATAAAAAGAGCCATGGAATAAACCATAGCCCTTTAATCCATTGCTATCAGCTCTAGGCTAACAGCACTGAAAATTAACCAATGATAGTTACGTTTTCAGCTTGTGGACCTTTTTGACCTTGAGTCACAGTGAAAGACACTTTTTGGCCTTCATCAAGAGTTTTGAAACCGTCAGAGTTGATCGCACGGAAATGTACGAATACGTCTGGACCAGATTCTTGCTCAATGAATCCGAAACCTTTGTCAGAGTTGAACCACTTAACAACACCAGTAACTTGAGACATGATATAAATCCTGTAAATAAAAAATTAAAGCCTTAACGGCGGTGGAGCTGGAAAATGCCGGTATTACTTATGTTTACAGGACGAACTGGTCGTATTGAACACATAAATATAAGCCCAACCTTCAAGCTGATAAGACTATAAACCATTCTAAAGATAAGTCAACACACTGCGACACTTTGGATTATTTATTTTGCCTAAATCTACTTTGCGGTTTTGCAACCGGCTAGCAGAACATTCAGTTCATGCTGCTTAGCACTTACAGTTAAACACTTTAAATAATTTATTTCAATAGCTTAATCTATTCACTTATCTTGAAATGCGATGCACTTCAATTTGGAAATCCAATTCACAGCTTAGTCCTTGCAGAGCAAATGCTTGCTTTTGCGCATCGGTAAACTTCCAAGCGTAAGGCGTCATTTCTAAAAAATGAGCAATGTGATCACTTTTTGTCAGTTCAAGCTGAGAAATTAAGCGTTCCTGATGCAGGCACTCAAAACCAGCAATATACGCAGCAGATACAGGATGCAATCTAGGTTCTGCATAAATTTGTTGCTTCAAAGCGAAGTGATGCGAAGGTCCGGGAGAGACTGTTATCAAGATACCACCATCGGCCATAATGCGTTGTAACTCTTCAACTTTGGAAGGTGCATAAATGCGAATGGCAAGATCGACACTTTGAGAGGCGATGGGCATCTCATAGGCACTTGCCACACAAAATGCTAAATTGGGGTAGCGTTTAGCCGCATATTTAATTGCTGACTTAGAAATATCTATGCCTTGTAAATCACAATCATGGTGCTGACTCAACACATTGAATAAACGCTGGCTGTAGTACCCTTCCCCACAGCCTATATCAAGGATCTGTTTTGCATCAGCACCAAACTCGATCGCGAGTTCATTCACTTTATCACTCAAGCCTTGATAATACCCTTCGTTTAAAAATTCACGCCGAGCAAACATCATCTGCTTGTTATCACCAGGATCTTTTGAGTTTTTCTTCTGTACGGGCAATAAGTTGACATAACCCTCTTTAGCCATGTCAAACTTATGTTGCTGTGGACAACCCCAAGTTCGATCCGTTAACGTCAGCGGCGCGGAACACAGGGGACATAAATAATGCATAGTGGACTCTTATCGTTTAACTAAATTTTGGCAAGAAAGGTTTACGTTTCGTCTTCCATCAATCGATCAACCATCTGGATCAGTTCTGGTGGCGCAAGTAACTCATAACACTCTAATTTTCTTAATAACTTGTCTGTGTTATCAGCATCATTAGCGGCGCGACTATAATTGGGACGCTCAAACATATGGGTATAGGTTCTAAATAACCACTGTTGTTTCTGAAGTAACAAGGGATCGAGCCTTAATACCTCGTCGGCAAGGCTAGCCTGACATTGACCAAGCTCCCCACGTAAAAAAGCTTGTAATTCTAACCTAACTTGCTCAATTTCGGTCATGTAAATGGCGAGGGATTCAGATGATGCGGCATAATCGTATTGCCTTGCTAACAGAGCTTTAGCGACCATTAGCGCTTTAGGTTCATGCAAAACACGTAAATCGGCTTCTAAAGGCACTAACTCAAACTTTGAATCCGCTTGTAAAGCAAACGTTAAGCAATTATCTACGACTGAATTATCTTCATCTAAACCATTAGTCATGTCTAAGGTAAAAGATACGCCCCGTCTCAATTCTGCCGCGCAAAATTTTGCAGCAGTGCCCATTCGCGTATAGAGCCGAAAACCTTGCCCAAGACTTCGAGTGATCGGTGTATTAAAGGCCTGTGCACTTTGCGGTAACGATTCAACTTTAAGACCCATAAACGGTTGAAAACGAATCGCAATATTTTGTGGGGTTCCAGCTTCAGCAATAACGATAACCTCTAGTAAAGGCGCACTGAACGCCTGTAACACAATAAAATCACTGATATCGTCGGGTAACCGCAACGTGAGTATCGACGCCTTTTCGGCATCAAGCACCATAGGCTCATTTAAAAATTGATGATACATAAGACATTATTCCCCTGTTCAGCCGCGATTGTACCGTCGAATCTTAATGAAGATCACCTATTAAGACGCTATATTTTCAAGATAATGGCTTAATCGCCTTATATGGTGTAAATGTTCATTCGGGGAATTTCGGTGTTAAGATGTTATTATTCGACAAACTGTCATTTGAAGTTAATTATGTCTAATCATTCCCAGCCAAGCATATTTTGGCACGACTACGAAACCTTTGGCGCCAATCCAGCGAAAGACAGGCCCTCGCAATTTGCCGGTATTCGCACGGATTTAGATCTCAATATCATCGGCGAGCCTGAGACATTTTATTGCAAGCAAGCCCCTGATTATTTGCCGTCTCCAGAAGCGATATTGATCACAGGGATCACTCCGCAGTTAGCCAATTTAAAAGGCATCCCTGAAACTGAGTTTATGGGGCGTATTCAAGCACTGTTTAGCCAGCCAAATACTTGTGTTGCGGGCTATAACTCATTGCGTTTTGACGATGAAGTGACCCGTTATGGCTTTTATCGGAACTTTATCGATCCCTATGCCCGTGAATGGCAAAATGGTAACTCTCGTTGGGATATCATTGATTTAGTACGCGCTTGTTACGCATTTAGACCCGAAGGCATTAACTGGCCAACCAAGGAAGATGGCTCTCCTAGTTTTAAGCTAGAACATTTGACCCAAGCCAATGGTTTAAGCCATGAGAAAGCCCATGATGCGATGTCTGATGTGTATGCAACCATTGCGATGGCAAAACTCATTCGCGAGAAACAACCTAAGTTATATCAGTACTATTTTGACCTGCGCCGTAAGCAAGCGGTGAGCGATCAAATCGATGTGCTCAATATGCAGCCGTTAGTACACGTGAGCTCTAAAATTAGTGCTCGCAATGGTTGTACGACGTTAATTTCCCCCGTGGCGCACCATCCAACCAATAAAAATGCCGTTATTTGCGTTAATTTAGCCATGGATTTAACGCCACTCTTTGAGCTAGATATCGAGCAAATTAAAACGCGTATGTATACGCCAAGAGCCGATCTTGCCGAAGACGAATTACCGATCGCGGTAAAACAAATTCATTTAAATAAGTGCCCTTTTATCACTTCGGCTAAAATCCTCAGCGATGAGCATGCCGTTCGTTTAGGCATAGATAAGGAATTTGCCAGAGAGCAATATAAACGCCTTAAACATCACCCAGAATTACGCGAAAAACTGGCGCTATTATTTGAGCACGATGACAGCAGAGCGACCACAGATCCCGATTTGATGCTGTATTCAGGTGGTTTCTTTAGCCAAGCTGATAAAGCGAAAATGGAAATCATCCGTCATACCCTACCGCAAAATCTAGCGGCGCTAGACTTGCAGTTTGATGATCCACGTATCCCTGAAATGCTGTTTCGTTACCGCGCCCGTAATTATCCTGAACTACTCGATTACGAAGAGTCACAGCGCTGGCGTGAATTCTGTCAAAGTCGCTTAGCCGATCAAGACTACGTACTTAAATTAGAAAATCTGCTGCAAGATACACAAGCGGATGAGACTAAGCAGAAGTTACTGGCTGCCCTTTGTCATTATCTGCGTGAACTTTAAGTTTAATCAATTCAAGCTTAAGTCTTTTATTTAATAGTCTGAAGCTTGTTTATATTCGTGAATAGACTCACTCTATTAGGCGCATAACTTAAATTGTTTACTATCGAACACACACATTTGCAGCGTATAAACGCGAGCTAACTCGCATTTATGCTGTAACAAAATTACTAGAATGTTCTTCCATGAACTTAACAAATAAGGAATCGGGAAATGCAAGATAGATTCATTCGTAGCATAACCCAACTGCCAACGCCGTTAGCCGATGCTCTCATTCCGATGTTGCACCAGAATTTTGCGGGTCACATTGATGCGCAGCAACTTGCCACACTCACAAGTGCCAGCAAGATGACCGAAGCAGAAGTGTTACTGGCATTGCTGCCGATAGCCGCAGCACTGGCCAAACCGCCTATCAGTGAGTTTTATGTCGGTGCGATTGCCAAAGGCAAAAGTGGCGATATCTACATGGGTGCCAACTTAGAATTACCCGGTGAAGCGCTGTTTCATTCTGTCCATGCAGAGCAAAGCGCTATCAGCCATGCATGGCTCAGCGGTGAAAGCCAAATTGTTGATATCATAGTCAATGCCAGCCCTTGCGGCCATTGCCGTCAATTTATGAATGAACTGGTTGAAGGAAGTAAGATCAGCATTCATCTCCCCGCACAGGAAAGCCATCCACTGGCGTATTATTTACCCTATGCCTTTGGTCCAAAAGACTTAAATGTCACTTCGCCTTTAATGGCTAAGCAACAAACTGAATTTGCACTGGATAGTGCCGACCCTATGATCATCGAAGGTTTAGACCATGCTGGTTTAAGTTACGCGCCTTACACTCAAAGTTTTGCTGCCGTGGTTTTAGAAACACGCGATGGCGCAACCTATTGTGGTCGCTATGCAGAGAACGCGGCATTCAATCCTTCTATGCTGCCGATGCAAATGGCCTTGTCGAATCTCGTTCGCCATAATCGCGAGTTTAGCGATATCAGCCGCGCGGTGTTGATTGAATCATCTCAAGGAAAAATCAGTTTAGTTGGCGCGACTATGGATGCACTCCACACAGTTGCCGCCGTCGAACTTGAGCACATAGTTATCGATCCCGTCTAACTTCTGTTTCGAGATGCCAAGGTGCTTCAAAATGCCAACGGCGAAATACGTTAAGGCGTATTTCGCCGTTGGAACACTCGATTAATGCGTCAAATTTAAGTTATCTATTTTAGGCCATTTCTTCTGGCCTGAGACTCAGCTTTGCGCTGTGCCATTCTGACAAAACAAGCTTGTCGCTCCATATCTGACATAGCGCGCCACGCTAAAATCTCATCGAGATGCCTAAAGCAACCTAAGCAAATATCTTGCTGGTCTAAACAACAATTGCGGATACAAGGATTGGCATTAGGATCATTCTGACCAGACGGCATATTCATTGCCACAGGGTTCAGTGAAGTGGAATCGGCGGCCACCGGGGAAACTAAAGATCTCTGCCGTAATCGCGCCGCCAGCGGCCACGACAGCCGTCAGAGTCAATTCTAAGTTCTGGCTGTAGATCACAATCAGCGGACAGCCTTTTGCGAGGGTAAAATCCACCTCAGCTTGATAGAAGCCACCTGTGATCCCGACATCCATAAAACAACTGTATTCTGGGCCATAATCGACATAGGTCCAGCCAAACACTTGGCTAAAAAAGGCCTTAGAACTGGCAATATCGCGAGTCGGAATTTCTAAATAATTGATGCAGTGGTGGCGGTTCATAGACTTCCTTGCTATTTAATCAGGACATAAAATGCGTAAGTAAAAATGGGAGTCAAAGCTCCCATTCCATCCGCGGCTTTAACTCAGGTTAACCTTGGATTAAGGCTGCGACAAGTCCAATCAGACCGCCAAACACCCCGCCCCAAATCACTAACCAACCTAAATGCGTTTGGATCATGTCTTGAACGATTTGTTTCACCATTTGCGGTGTGAGCTCGTTTAACCTTTGTTCTACTATGTTGGCAATTTTAGTTTGCAGATCGGCCATCACATTTGGCTGTTCGATTTCTTGTTTCAACAGCTCGTGGAATGCATCACTTTGCGCCATTTCAACTAAAGAGGCTTTCATCTTCACAATAAACGGCTCTTTTAGCGGTAATAACGCATCCGTACCGCCGAACATAGACAACATGCCGCCAAAGGAAGATTGGGCGACTGTGCTAATTAAGGCATCGAAAGAAGGCGCTAAATCAACCTTCTCAATCACGGGGGCCAAGTCTATTTTACTCAGCCCTTCTTTTTCAGATAGGAATCGGTCGATATTTTCTGTGGTAAAAAACTGCTTCATCATCAGATGAGCAATGCCAGCCTTAAACTCTTCAAAACGAGAAGGCACGACTCCCGAGCCATAGAGTCCGGGGACTTTCTCAAACAACATATAAACCGCAACCCAATTGGTAATCGCACCCGATAAGGCAAACAATCCGACATTCAGGACAATTGCCGAATGCATCAGGTAACCCACAACCACCAAAGCAGCCGCCAATAAATTTGTTACTAAACTCTTATTCAATCTCGTATCCCCTAAGGTGGCATCGATAAGATGCAAAACTGGCCTATATTAACAAGTTAACGGGAGTCAGGTCTAACACTCAAACCACAGTAAACTAACCCATTTTCAAATCTGTTTTCAGTGCTAAGTCTTGGCGCGACAAGCTGCATCCAGCACATCACCAAAGCCACAATGTTATTGAACCACTAACAGCCGATTGGCCTATCCAAAATAAGTGAATCCCCTTGTAGAACATTAAGTTAATTTAATGTTCTACAAGATCAAAAAACAGAAATTTTAATTTACCGCCTGTGAATTATCAACCAGCCTCAACTACACTCAATTTGGGTCAGAAACCCGAAATAGGCTTCCCAAATACAAACTCAGAATTCAGGGCTTATAAATATAGCGTTTGGGTACAAGGCTTAGACACTGGCTTTAAACACAAGCCTTAAACACAGTCACTGAACAACGACTCAAATAAAAAGTTAACCACAATAAATTAAGGATGCGCTTATGGAATCGGCTTTTAATACTGCAGGTGCGTTAAGTTGGCATGAACTCACAACCAATAACACCGAAGAGGCCATGTGCTTCTATGCTGAGATTTTTGGCTGGCACTTTAAAACCGTCAAAATGCCCCACGGCCATTATCATATTATTGAAAATCAGGGCGTCAGCATTGGCGGAATTACCGACAGTTTAATCCCCACTCTTCCCTCACATTGGACTGGCTATATTACCGTTAGCGATGTGGATCAAGTGGCTATCAGTGCCAAAAAACTCGGCGGTGACATTCTGTTTGGCCCTGAAGATATTCCTGAGGTGGGGCGTTTTTGTTGGATAAAAGACCCACAGGGCGCCATTATTGCAGCCATTAGCTATTTAAAACGCTGATGTAAAATCTGACTTGAATATAATGAGTGACAACTCAAGGGATGCGCCACAAACTGATACAGTTGTAGTTATCAATGTAGAGATAGGTTGTCAGTCAGAAACGACTGAGTTCAAAATAGGTTGTTGTCGGGTAATGCTAAGATTTCATTGATAAAATATAAATAATATCTGGAAACATTAGCGTTAATCGCTAGAATGTTCGCACTTATGGCAGTTTTCCCCTGTCTTATGCATTGGAGCCTTGATATTAATGCTGACCCAGCTATCGCAATTCAAACACACTTTTTTTGCTCTCCCAAGGTACCTGCGTGTGCTTGTTTACCTCACCGCCGTCTACCTTAGCTATGTCTGCACATTAGGCTTAATCCTGCCCTATGCGATAACCACGCTGGCCCCAGAAAAACTCTCTGCTTTACTTGGCCGTCCCGTTACCTTAGGGGATATCCGCATCAATCCCTTTAATTTCAAAGTCGAAATTGACCAACTGGCCATTAAAGAAAAAGACGAAAAACCGTTTGCAGGCTTAGCGCAAGTCCAATTCGAAGTGAACTTTTGGCAATCTGTTTTTAATCGCGCCGCCGTGATCGAAAACATACACATACAAGCGCCCTACGCACATATCATCCGCGTGGAGAAAAAAGGCAAAGCTGGATTCAACTTCGACGATATTCTGCAGACCTTGAACGAGCGTTCATCCGCGAGCACAGAAACAACACCCACTGAAGCCAGCGCCCCCGTTCGTGTCCTGCTCAGTCAATTTGTATTGAATGCAGGGCAATTTAACTTCGATGACCAAATTACCCACGCTCAAGTTAATTATCCCAATATCAATTTAAAACTCAATCAGCTCGATACTGAGTATTTGATGTCGGCATCGTTGGCCTCAGTAGCACCAGCCATAACCGCGAAAAAGACTGAAGCCAACCCAACACCAAACGCTCAATCGGCTTCTAACACTGGCTCTGGCTCCCAAGTTATGCCAATTCAGCACAATCACTATGCGATACAACTCAGTGATGATCATGCTGGTGAAATCAGTTTGCAGGGGCAATTCCAACTGTTCCCATTAAAAATCGCAGGTGACGTCCACATCGCTAAACTGAAACTGACACCCCTGTGGAAATTTATCGACGATCAATTTAAGCCAGCACTTACCGATGGCGAGATCAGTGCCAAGACTCAGTATCAAGTGGATCTTGCCGAGAATGGCGAGCTACAAATCACCAGTAACAATGGCCAGTTTATTGTTGAAAAACTGAATTTTAACAACCAAGAACGCTCAGTGGTTAAGCTGCCAATCTTTGCCCTCGACGGTATTTCGATGGATCTAAAGCAGCAGCAAGTGCACATCAATAAGCTTCACAGTGATGGCCTCACTGTAAACGCCATTTTGAATCAAGATGGACTCGATCTCGCCAGCTTGTTCATGCCTAAATCCGCCAGTGCGTCTACAAGTGCAGCGCCGCCAGTTGCTAATTCCATAGTTACTAATTCCATAGATGCTGAGCCGATAGATGCTAAGTCGCTAGAAACTAAGCCGGCAGATGCTAAGTCAGTAGAGACTAAAGCTGTTGAGAGTGCACAAGTCACGCAAGTGGAAGAAAAGCCTCAACAGCCAATCAAGCAAACACCAGTAACGGCGTCAAAAGACACTTGGTTCGTGCAACTCGATGCGCTCAATATTGAAAACTACGATCTTAATCTGTCGGAGCAAAAGTTAACTGAGACACCGCAGCAATGGCGTGTGTATCCACTTAATTTTTCAACAAAAACCCTCAGCAGCACCTTAGCCGAGCCGATTGATTATGCGCTACAACTCAGCATTAATGACAAAGGTACTTTAAGCTCTCAAGGCCAGGTCGATGTGTCAGGCGAAGCGATAGATGCCGATATTCAACTCGATAAGCTCGCGTTAATCCAATTCCAACCGTATCTCGCGCCCTACGTGAATATCCAGCTTAAGAGTGGTTTATTAAGCTCTGCAGGCAAGCTCACGGCTGATGCCAAGGGTGAAGCCATTTACGGCGGCAGTGTTGAGCTCGATGACTTAGCCATTCATGACAAATTGCGTAATGCCCCGCTGGTCAAATGGCAAAAGATGAATATCAATCAGCTGGATTTTGACCAACAAAAAAATCAAATCAAAATTGATCACTTAGCCTTTAGCCAACCCTACGCCAAAGTGGTGATCGCTAAAGATAGAAGCACTAATATCAGCGACCTTATCGTCGAAGCGCCTATTGCAGCTTCAGTAACGAATAGTGCGACAACGAACAGCGTGCCCCCTGCTAAGCAAACCGCAACCGAGCCACAAATGGCGAGCAAGTCAGCAACGCCTGAGCTGAGTCTAGATATTCAAAAAATTAGCTTTAGCCAAGGCTCGGCTTACTTTGCCGATAACTCACTGACCCCGAATTTTGCTTCGGGAATTGAGCTGCTTGAAGGCAATATCACTCACCTGTCGTCAACGCCAGGCACTAAAGCCTCAGTCGATATCAAAGGTAAGATAGACAAGTACGCGCCTGTGACCCTAAAAGGCGATATTAACCCTTTGTTAGACATGCCATATTTAGATCTCGATTTGGTCTTCAAGAGTGTTGAGCTCACCTCAGTCAATCCTTACTCAGGCACCTATGCGGGGTACTACATAGATAAAGGGCAGCTATCGTTATCGCTGAACTACAAACTCGATCAGAACAAGCTCAAGGGTAATAACCATCTCGTTATTGACCAATTGAAACTTGGTAAACCTAGCAACAGCGACCTTGCCACTAGCTTACCCATCACGCTCGCCATCGCCTTGCTGCAGGACCGTAACGGCGTGATTGATTTAGGTATGGAGGTCTCAGGCGATTTAGACTCACCCAGCTTTAGTGTCGGCAGCATCATAATGACGGCGATTACCAATGTGATCACTAAAGCCGTTACTGCGCCCTTCACTTTCCTAGCTGGGCTGATAGGTTCAGACGAAACCTTAGATAAGGTCAGCTTTGCCGCTGGTCAATTCAGCCTAAGTGAAGATGAGCAGAAAAGTTTAGATAAACTCGCCAGCGCCTTACTCGACAGACCTATGATAAAGCTCAGTGTTGAAGGGGAAGTCGATGCTATCAATGACAGCCAAGCGATTGCTGAGCGCATCATGAAGCGTAAATTGGCTAAGTTAGCCAATATCGAGTTCAGTGCGTTACCTAATGATTTAAGTCCAAGCCAATTCCCGACCCAAGGGCCACTTGCCGATGCGCTAGTGAAGCTCTATGAGCAGGAAGTTAAAGCCGATCCGGTCCAAATAAAAGACACAGTGATCGCAGAGGCCAAAGACGCGCCGCTTTCCGATGACGAAATCACCACCCGCTGGCATATCGCTTTATATAATCTGTCAGTAAAAGCGCAGAGTGTTAACGATGGCATGTTGGGTAATTTGGCCCAAGAAAGAGCCAAAGCTGTTAAAGCTTACCTTGTGGACGTGAAAGAGATTGCACCAGAGCGGATCTTCTTGCTCGAAAGCCGAGTGAGTTTAACCCAGAATGTGGCCCAAGTGAGCCTCACCATAGATGCGCAATAGAGACGAAATAGCCCCGCACTAACGCAAGCAGTTGCTATGTTTGCGCTAAAAGAAGCCAGCTAAAGTTCAGCTTTAGCGGGCTTCTTTCCTATGCTAAAGAGCATGCCTAAATATATCGCTAAACGTATATCAAATTGTTGCCGCTAAGCGAAAACGCTGTCCTTGTAACCAAAGAATCTTCTACCTGTTAATCCACACTAAAATGTTGGCCGCGCTTTGCGCCATAGGTTACACTCTGCGGCCTTTATGCTACTGGGATCGCACGCTCGAATCGCTAAATCTCAGTTTCGTCGCCCCCTTGCGGCGACACACGAATCACTTTTCAACACACATTATCATTGAGGTCACTGACATGTTTATCATTCGCTGGATTTTAGGCAGGATCATTCTGTTTTTAAACTTCGTATTTAGCCCTAAAAAGCGCCAACGTCCACTGGCAGAGCAACAACAGATTGATACTCAAACTCAAGCATTGGCCTTGTATCAATATCCAGCTTGCCCATTTTGCGTAAAAGTCCGCCGTGCAATGCGCCGTCAGGGACTCAATATAGTGACCCACGACGCTAAAAAAGCGCCGCATAAAGATGAACTCATCGCTCAAGGCGGCAAACAGCAAGTGCCTTGTCTACGGATAGAAGAAAACGGCCAAGTACAGTGGTTATATGAATCAAAAGAAATCATTAACTACTTAGATCAACGCTTCGCCTAAATCGCGGCGTGGCGGTCGGTGTAAATATCCAAATAAGTGCGCCTGTAACTTTTCAATTAATGGTTCAATAGGGCTTTACGTTGAAATATCGAGGTTTCGGGCGCAGTTCTTTTATTACGTTGTTTTATCACATTCTTTTATCACATCTACTTACGCCACAAATACTCACGGTCAGAATAATCAAATAACCACTGGGGTTGATACACCACCAATAGCGTTACCGCCATACCATTAAGCAATGCCTCGGGGAACGCCAGCAAAGGGATTAACATCAAGTAATCATCCACTAACACATTCCAATCGTAATCCGCTGCAGACCACAACCACATCGCCCAACTAAATTGATGAAACACAGTTGAAAGGCCCGCATTGATAAAACCACCGACAAAGATAAACACGAAAATGTGTTTAGGAAATACATGGTAACTGCGACTGTATAAAACAAAACACAGGAACAGCGGCACAACCATAGCAAACAGACTAAAAGCCCCAAAGTCAGCGGGCTGTTTCAACACAAAAAGACTAAAAAAAGCGCTGGGCAACAGTAATGCCACAGTAGCAAGACGCCAACCGAACATCAGTATACAGGTCACTATCCCCAGAAAATGCAGATGCAACCCAGTTTGAATACTGGCATTTAACGACCACAGCGCATTAACGCCCACCAGCGTCAGTAACAAGCGTAACTGCAGATTTTTATCCCGCCGGATCTGCGCTAACTCTTCTTTTGGCCATATCGCATAGATCCATAACGCCAATAGCATAAGGCATATGCCTTGAGTCAGGCTCATATCCCACTCGATTTGCGCCCATTTATTCGACCAAAATGCCCACATTACTCGCCCATCCCTCATCCATTGTGCCAAAACAGTCACTCAGCCCATGAAGATGCCATAAATCCATGAACTTTAGGGCCATATTAAGGTATTCTGCTGTCAGTTAATAACCTAAGAGTTAAATTTGATTATGCCGCTTCGATACCTCAGCCTTGCCATCTTAAGTTGTTTCTCGCTCATCGCCTGTAGCAGTGCCCCCATAGATCCTAGTGAACTTGCTGGGAAATTACGGGATAAGTTAACCACAGATATTAAAGCCGATGGCCTTAAACTCTTCAGCTACACAGCGCGGCTGGTCGATGAACAATCTAACAGGGGTGATGCAGACCGTCCCTTGCCGCACGATGCCCGCGTACGTAGCATGCAAGATCCCCGTGAACAACGTCGCGCGATGCAAAATCTACAGGACTCATTAGAGGTTTGGGGACGACAGGTAGAATTAGGATTAACAAAAACCCTTGAAATGACAGGTTATTGCCGCGAAGGCTATATCGAATTAAGCCGAATTATCGAGCCCGGTCGAGGCGAAATTCGCGGAGAATGCCAAGAAGGCGCGACTAATGCCGATAAGCAAAAATTTGTGAACTATTAGCGAAGGTTTGAATCACTCAAATTTGCATGGCTCAGATCTGAGCATCGAAAGTCGCAAGATTGGAAAAGCACTGTTAATCGGCTAAAAATAGCGAAAACAATAATAAGAGAAGCTCAAAAAGGTAAGTATGCGCGTATTAGGCAATACGCGCATTCACATCATACTAGACTGATTCAGTCAGTGGCACGGCACGATTTTCCAATAACACGGGGATACCTTCAGTGATCGGATAGGCCAGCTTATCCGCCTTACAAATCAACTGCTGCGTCGTTTTATCGTACTCAAGTTTTCCCTTACACACAGGGCAAGCCACTATATCTAACAATTTTTTATCGAATGCCATGGAAGTTTCCTTGTTTAGCTGCAGCCACCTCGCGAAGACGTGCGAGCAGCTGCTCATCAAATTGTGGGGATAGCTTGGCATTGACCGCCAAATACCACCAGTTCTCTTGTGCAAAATCGCGACATTTAACCGCATCTTTTTCTGTCATCAACAGCGGCAAGTCTTGGGCTAAATCACGTAATTGGGTTTTATCATAGGCCTGATGGTCATCAAACCCCTGGCATAGCGCCAATTGATAATCTTGGGCGCGCAGCGATTCAAAGAAACGCGCAGGGTTACCAATACCCGCCATCGCAACCAGCGGCTGAGATTTATCGAAACTGTAATTACTGCAGTTTGCATCGCATTTAACGGGCTTCACTTCAGTTGGGGCCAGTTGCATTTCGAACTGACCTTTTGCTGCGGGTCCGCCATTACAGACGATAAAATCCACGGCATCGAGACGCCACGCGCCTTCACGCAGCGGACCTGCCGGCAACAGCAGGCCATTGCCTAAACCGCGTTGACCATCAATCACCACCAGCTCAATATCACGCCCCAGCGCATAATGCTGCAGCCCATCGTCGCAGATGATGACATCCACACCAAACTCGGCAATAAGCGCATTAGCCGCATCGACGCGTTTGGCGCCAACGACCATGGGCACTTGAGTGCGCGCCACTATCATGGCAGGTTCATCACCGACCTCTACCGCGCTCGCGCCTAAGTTAACCGTTTTAATGCCTTGAATCTCAACGCCATAACCACGACTGATCACACCGGGTGTAAACCCATGCTGGCGCAATAATTCAATCAGATAAATCACGGTTGGCGTCTTACCGCTGCCGCCGACGGTAATATTACCGACAACGATGACAGGCACAGGCATTGCCGTTTGTGATTTGATCCCGAGGCGGAACAAGGCGCGGCGCACATAAGTGATAACCGCGAATAGCCAAGATAAAGGTAACAAGAGCCATCGCAGTGGATGACCCTGATACCAAATTTTATTCACTAAGGCCTGCATCTAGCTACCGAATTGCATTTGGTACAATTTGGCGTACATGCCATTTAATTCCAATAGTGATTGGTGCGTCCCGCGCTCGACGATACGTCCCTGGTCCACCACTAAAATTTGATCGGCACTCTCGATAGTCGACAACCTGTGGGCGATCACTACTGAGGTACGATTTTGTCTGAGGTTGTCTAAGCCTTTCTGAATCGCTTTTTCTGACTCAGTATCCAGCGCAGAGGTCGCTTCATCGAGGATCAACACAGGCGCATCACGCAACATAGCGCGCGCAATCGCAATCCGCTGTCTTTGGCCACCAGACAATAACACGCCATTTTCACCTACTTGGGTATCAAGTCCTTGGGGCAGCTGATCAATAAACTCCATCGCATAGGCCAAGGTCGCCGCTTCAATAATCTGCTCACGCGTCGCTTCACCGGGATAGGCGTAGGCGATGTTGTTAGCAATCGTATCGTTGAATAAGGTCACCTGCTGCGATACCAAAGCCACTTGATTACGCAGCGATTTTAGCGAGTAATCGTAGATGCTGACATCATCGAGCAAAATGTCGCCGGATTCGAGCCCCGTATAAAAACGGGTTACTAGACTGGCAATAGTTGACTTACCAGAGCCAGAACGACCGACTAGCGCTAGGGTTTGACCCGGTTTAACTTCAAAATCGACATCTTCCAGCGCTCGACGATCTTGGCTGTCATAGCTAAAACAGACCTTATCGAAACGTAGATGACCCTTAGCGCGCTCGACGGTATAAGTGCCTGTGTCAGACTCAGGCAGCGTATCCAGTAATTCAAATACTGTGGTACAAGCTGCAATACCCCGTTGGAATTCGGCGTTCACTCGGGTTAAGTTTTTGATGGGTTGCAACATGGCCATCATAGCGCCAAGAATTGTCGCGAAGGTGCCGGCGGTAAGATCGGCTTTCATGCTGTCTAAGCTTGCCGCATAAAGTACAAACGCTAAGGCGAATGAGCCGATAATCATGATCAACGGCTGACTAATGGCCTGCGCCACTGCTAACTTCATATTTTGATGGCGGTTTTGATCGTTCACTTTAGCAAAACGGGTAGCTTCGGTTTCTTGTCCACCAAAAGCCAATACGTTTTTATGGCCCTTAATCATTTGCTCAGTCGTAGCACTTACACCACCCATAGCGGTTTGAATTTGCTTAGAAACCTTACGGAAACGACGACTGACCACAGTAATGACCATGCCCATAATCGGCCCGATCACTAAGATACACAGGGATAACTTCCAAGAGTTATAGAACATCAGTGCCAGCATACCCAATACAGTTACACTGTCGCGGACGATAGAAATCAAAGCGCTACCCGATGCTCTGGCGATTTGCTCAGTATCGAAGGTGACTTTTGAAATCAAGTTACCGGTATTTTCCTTGTCCATGTAACTGACTGGCAGGCTAAGATAATGCTCAAACACTTGCTGACGCATGTCCATGATCAAACGTGCACTCATATATGAAATGCCGTAGGTCGAGACAAAGTTGGCAAAACCGCGCAGTGTAAACATGACGATAACCACAAGCGGCGCCATCATCAGCACATCGTTGTTCGCGTGGAAACCTTCACTGGTAGGCAAAGCTATGCCATTGGTGACCGCAGCTGGTGCGCCGCCAGAAAACCCCTTATCAATAAAGGGACCGATGAAAGCGATAAAGGCGGCATCGACGAGACCATAAATAATTAATCCCGCAACTGAAAGCATAAACATGCCTTTCATCTGTTTTATATAGCCCAGTAATCGTTTGAAAACTGTCCACATTTCGTCTTTAGGAGATGTTGTCATTGATAACACTAAATTATGGCAAAGTAGCCATTCTACTCTGGATTAATCAAGTCACCAAATCTAAACAGAGAGTTGTACCAAAATGGCGCTAAATCACCACGATAGGTCTTTACCTCTAACTCAGGCTGCTGAAAAATCACACTAATCTGCCCTTCTGTCCCTGTGGTCAGACTCCTTATCTCTCGTCGCTGATACCGTTCAACCACAGTGGATTTAGGAAAACCATAACGATTAGCAAAACCCGCAGGGAAAAGCACTAACTTAGGGGCTACGGCATCAATAAAGGCCTCTGTCGACGAGGTTTTGCTGCCATGGTGCGGCGCCACCAGCACGTCGCTTTGTAACTCGTTTAAGTCACTTAGATCACCGTTCACGCTTAGATCACCGCTCACACTCAGCTCACGGTTTACACTTAATTCACGACTTAATAGTGCCGCTTCGGTTTGTTTTTCAATGTCCCCGGTGAGTAGCAGACTTTGCAAGCCATCATCGATGCGCACCACACAGGAGCCATTATTGCCCGCCAGCACTTGAGGCGGTGAGAGTAAGTTAAAGCTCAACCCTTGCCATTGAATTTGCCTTGGGCGGCAATCTTGGCCGCTAAAGCCTGCCACATCTGTGATCACCCAAGCCTTAGGATAAGCCTCTATCAAGACAGGCGCGCCGCCTGCATGATCGTTATCGCTATGGCTGATAACAATATAGTCAATCTCTTGAATACCTTTGGCTTTTAGGAAAGGTAATATCACCCGCTCCGCATAACTGAAATCATCACCGAAGGCGGCGCCCGTGTCATAGATGACTCCCCTGCCATTTTTTTCAATCACCACGGCTAAACCTTGGCCCACATCGAGTAAATGCATGGCCCATCGATGGGTTTGCACGGGAGACCACAGCGTCATACAAAAAAGTAATACGGGCATAAACAACAAACTCAATAGGCTTAGCCAAGCAATATTGTTTTTATGCTTAGGCACATAGCGCCATAACACACCACCAACGAACGTGCAGACTCCTAAGGCTAATAGGCTGTCAGAGAGTGCTAACCAATGGGCGGGTAAGTGCTGACTGATATCAAGCAACTGCGCATAGGGCGATAAACTCCAATCACTGAGGCGCAGTACTCCAAGCGAAGAGAGTCCGAACTGAGATAATCCCAAAGCCGTCCCAAGCCACCAGCAGACAAATCCCGCCATTGCTAAGGGGATCACTACAAAGCTAAACCAAGGAACTGCCAAGATGTTCATCCACAGACTGTGTACACTCACGCCGCCAAAGAGTGCCGCTTGCAGTAATCCAAGCCCGAGACTCAAGCGCCATTGGATTGCCCAAAACTGTATCATCCCTGTGCGTAAACGCGCCCCTCGACTCGACGCGGGGGTAAATGCCCTTGGTTGGATTTCTAAGGTGTATAAGATGATGCCTAAGGCACAAAACGACAGCCAAAATCCCGCACTTAAACAAGCGAGCGGATCCAGTAGCAATACAATGAACAGGGCAAATAACAAGCGCTCCCACGCGGTAGAAAATCGCTTTAATAAACTCAACAGCATTAACAGCAGAATCATCACCAATGCCCGCTGAGTCGAAATACCAAAGCCAGCAAGATAGGCATAAAATGCGGCGCCTATGCCCGCAGCGACTAAAGCAAGGGTGATATTACGTCGACTTTGATGTGGCACTAAGTGACTCAATCCAAACAAAAGGCATGTGTAAATCCATGCTGCCACGACTGAGAGATGCAAGCCGGAGATCGCCACTAAATGACCCGTACCCGTCTGCCGTAGTGCTTGCCAACGTGCTTTTGTGATCAACTGCTTATCACCCATAAGCAAGGCGAGTAAAATATCACCTTGCTGCAAAGAGGCTAATTCAGGCGTCAATGCGCTTATCAGCTCGTTACGCAGTGAAGGTGAAACCTCCAGTAAATGTGCCTCAATCACTCGCCCTTTACCGACAACATGTTGGCTGATTAATTGTTTCTGCTCATTGTAGCCACCTTGATTTAACACGCTAGCAATACGCTTAGGCATCAAGGTAAACTGCCAAACCTGACCGACATCGACTTCTGGCGGATCTTTCCACGTGAGTCGCAATTTTGCATTTGGCCCTAAGATTAAATTTGGTTTAATGACCGATATATCCAAACTTAGCCAGTCGCTGTTTCGACTAACTAGTGATATGATTTCGCCCCTAACCTGTATAGGTTGTTGTAACACTGGAAGATCCTGCCTAGATAATCCTAAGCAAAAACCAGTTAGCCATGCCATTGCAAAGAGTCCACCTGCACAAACAGGGATTTTTCGGTATAAAATTAGCGCCCCAACAACAAGGTAGGGTATGTAACTGACTGGCGGCAGCGAAGGCCACAACATCGCTGATAACAAGATGGCACTAAAGCCAAACATGAATCGATTCATAGTGAATTAAGTTAAGACAGCAATTTCAGCCTATGCCAAAAAAATTAATCAAAAGATTTATGCCTAAGCCTGAAACCTTGCGTGAGCATAAACACTTACGCATGTTTGGACGCTTATTACATAATCCCAATTTGTGGGCGCTAAATCGCAAATCCGCTCCTGGCGCATTCGCAGTGGGATTATTTGTCGCCTGGATCCCTATGCCATTTCAGATGGTAGTTGCTGCGGCTTTTGCCATTCTATTTAACGTTAATATTCCCGTTTCAGTTGCATTAGTCTGGATAACCAATCCCTTAACTATGCCAGTGATGTTTTACGGCGCGTATTTACTCGGCGCTAAGATACTCGGCCATGCGCCGCAAGATTTTGCCTTTGAAGCCAGTTGGCAGTGGATTGAAGCTTCGCTTGCCACCATAGGTCCGGCGTTTTTACTGGGTTGCCTCGTGCTCGGGGTAATTTTTTCCGCAGTGGGTTATTTATTGATTAATAATCTGTGGAAATATTCGATTATGTTTAAGTGGCAAAAACGTAAGAATAAATAGCCTCGCCTTTCCCACCGCTTATGCTGATGCAGTTTTAGCCAAAAGCTAATTAATCTAAGCAACAGTATAAGCGGATCAATATCTTAGCTTATTCTTCATGACCTAATGTGCTCCCAAATCGCTCTTCTTCCATTTGGTTTATATCCTGTCGTTTTAACATCTGTCGCGCGCTCACTCCTTTCACGCTAGAGATTGTCGTTTCTCGTGTTGAGCGCCATCTGTGCAGACTAGATTGGGTCTTAAACAGACGCCGCACCAGGAATACTCATATTGGGATATATACATTCATTTTAATTGCAGCTTAAAATATCCGACAGATTTAGTCAGATACTCAAGAGCCAAATATGTTGAATATTGATGAGCCCACACATTTACAACCACAAATCGCCTTATTTAGATTAGGCTTTCGGCCTTTTTTCCTGTTTGCGAGTTTATTCAGCGTATTGGCATTAGGGATCTGGGGAGGTTTTCTTTCAGGGATCAATCTGTTGCCGCAATCTGTTAATCCTCTTTGGTGGCACGGTCACGAAATGATTTTTGGATTTGTCTGCGCCGTGGTCGCGGGCTTTTTACTAACGGCAGTGCAAAACTGGACTGGCCAAGCTGGAATTAAAGGAACTTGGTTGTTAGGGTTGTTCAGTGTGTGGTTATTGCCACGGCTATTATTACTCATGCCGCTAGCGATTCCCTTTACGCTCATCATGTTTATCGACTTACTATTTTTGCCGCTAACGGCGTTAATACTTGCCCAAGCCGTGATCCGCGTTCGTCAATGGCGCAATTTTGTATTCATCCCCATTCTCACCTTGCTCACCCTAATGAATGCACTGAGTTACTACGGCGTTTTAACAAATCAATTTGAATGGATAAACATCGGCTTATATGGTGCGGTTGCGTTAATCAGCATCATAGTTGCACTCTTAGGTGGCCGAGTGATCCCTTTTTTCACCGAGCGCGCAACACAATGGCAGCGTCAAACTGCGATTCCAGTGCTCGAATGGCTGAGCTTTATCAGTCTCTTTGGATTAGTCATTAGCTTGATCCTACAAGAGCAAATATTGCTCCGTAGTATGGCAGGGATTGCGAGTATCGTTTTACTGCTGCGCTGGCATCGCTGGGGTTGGCATGCCTGCAGGCGCGTACCTTTGCTCTGGTCGCTGCATCTTAGCTATGTGTGTATCCCAATTGGTTTAGCACTGATTAGCTTGGGTTTCCCCTTATCCGTTGGTATGCACGCGATAACGGTTGGTGGGTTAGCTGGGATGATTTTAGCTATGATGGCGCGGGTTTCGTTAGGCCATACGGGCCGAACACTGCAACCGCCAAGCATAATGAAGTATGCCTTTGGCTTAATCCTGCTTGCGGCAGTGTTTCGAGTATTAGCAGGGATAATCCCGCTATGGTCGGCATCATTACTGCTGGCCGCCATAACATCTTGGGTCATCGCCTTCGGCTGTTTCTGTATCTGCTATGGGCCTATGTTGTGCCAAGCCAGAATTGATGGTCGACCTGGTTAGGACATGTTAATACTGAATTTGGCACTTAAATGTAGATTGAACATATCTGTGAATTAAGTCACACAGCATAACTGCGCTTTTCCCTACAAGCTGATTTTTACTGTTACTATTTAAAAAAACATCAAGTAGGGAATGCCCATGCCATTTTATCACCAATATGGTTCTAAGAGCCTCAAAGCTGTAGAACACTTAGTTCTGTTTATTATTGCCATTGCCACTATCGTCGCGATAGGCCAAGAAATTGTGCATATTGTCTCTGTCCGTATGGTTGCACTAGCGGATTTACTCCTGTTATTTATTTTCCTAGAAGTCTTAGCCATGGTGGCGAACTACTATGAATCAGGTAAGTTACCCGTGCGTATGCCACTGTATATCGCAATTGTGGCCTTAGCTCGTTACCTCATTTTAGATATGAAGAGTATGGAAGATTGGCGTATTGCTGCGATATCACTGTCGACGTTAATTTTAGCGGCAACTGTGATCGTCATTCGTTGGGGTCAATTAAAAATGCCCTATCCGAAAAACCAAGAATACGACAATTAATCAAGCACCTGAGTTGGTGCTATTGAAGACTAATTCAATAGCACCTGCTGTCCTCCTTTTAAAACTATTATCAAAGACCTAGCTTTCACATTGGTATTCTGCCAAAAAGCAATTATGCTAGTTTTACTGAGATCAATAATTTACGGGGCAATTGAGTTATGGGTGACCATACTACTGGTTTTGAAGAAAAACGCACATCACTGCGAGTGGACATGGAAGCGGAGCGTGTCGTCTTACATTGGATTGATGCACAAGGCATAAAGCAAACCGATGAAGGCGTGTGTATCGACTTAGCCAGACGCGGTATTTTATTCGATTATAAACGTCCCTTTGCACTGGGCGAACTCATCGAAGTGACCTTTAATCCCGATTCCACCCAGCAAAATACCGTCAAAGGACAAGTCTGCCGCTGCGCGAAATGCCACGACCAAAGTTACCACATTGCCATGCAACTGCTTTAATTTAACTTAATTTTCGCAGGTTTAATGGGTCTGTTCTACACTCAATGGATTGAACAAGTCATTAAGGGGCGTCACTATGATTTTGCTGGTGGGTGGTGAAAAAGGTGGTAGCGGAAAAAGTTGCCTCGCTCAAAATCTTGCCGTTTATATCAAGCAAAAATTTCAAGCAAACGTCCTTATGGTCGATTGTGATCCCCAGCGCACCACTTCAGATTGGATCCAAGCGAGAAATAATGATCCCAGTCTGCCCAGCATTAATTGCATTCAGCTTTATGGCAAAATTCGCAATGATTTACTCAGCCTCAATGAGCGTTTTGATTACGTGATTGTTGACTGTGGTGGTCAGGATAACTTGGCCATGCGCGCAGCCATGTCGGTAGCCACTTATGTTGTGATCCCCCTCAGACCCAAAAGACGCGATCTTAAAACATTACCCCACATGGAAGACATGCTCAGCACTTGTAAGATGGTGAACCCGAAAATGATCGCCACGATTGTACTCACCCAATGCCCTGCGCTTCCTACACAATTTAAGCGTATTTTAGAGGCTAAAGATGTGGTGCAATCCTTTGGATTAAGAGTGTTGAACTCCGTCACCTTTTGTCGAAATATTTATGATGACAGTGAAGAAAAAGGCTCCTCTGTGGTCGAAATCGAACCCGATGGAAAAGCCGCCGATGAGATCCGCGCTATAGCGGATGAATTATTTGCTATGCCGCCAGAAAATAGCTATGAGCTTAACTGATCTTAAACGTAAGAAACCTAAGCAAATCATCAAGCAGGTTTCTGTCGATGATTTCATTGAAGATGCCAATAACTACGCCTTAGGTAAGGCGAGTTTATTAGCCGCGGCTCAGAATCAAGCGACAGTTAAGGGCTTAGATAAAAAGTCGACTAAGATGTATCGCCACGCCACCTTTACCCTGACAGAAAAAAGTATTGCCCAGCTCGATGACTTATCGAAATCCACCAGCATTGCAAAATCGCGCTTACTGCGTATTTTAATCCATGAGTTTAGCCAACTCACACCCGCGCAGCAGAACCAAATTGCCAATAAACGCCACGACGAAACCTAAGCTTCTAAGCCGATAAAGCCAAACGGTAATATTCGGTCACGCCCAATGTCTTTCTATGAGCAAACGTCTCCACACTCTAATGATTTTGTATTACGCATCCGCTCTCTTATAACAGTTACGCGATTGCCAAAATATATATAGCCACAATCTATTAATGCTCACACTTTCTCCCCGCGGCCAGTTCAATGCCTTGGGGCGTTTCATGGAATTTACCTTTCGCTACGAGTAACTGAATTAATGCTTCAGCGCTAAGATCGGCGGCACTACAGGTGTGGTATCGAGCCATAAAGCCAAACTTTTGTCCCATTAGGGATAATAATTCAGGCTTTATAATAGCGGTACCTTGCGCTACCATCAGCGCCATAACATCATGACCGTGAACAGAATTGGACATATGTCCTCCTAAAGATGCAATATTATTGTTCTTTATATCCTAACGGTAGAATTTGAACCCTGATCTCGCGCACAGACTTTCTAATTGATACCACGGCGCTGATATCTGTGACGATAATGTGAGCCATTATGTCCTTGATCCTATTATTGACCCAACAGATGTCGCTGTACTTAGTGATCGTTTACTTAGTCAGTAAAACGCCGCTGTTTAAACTGTTTGCCGAAACCTCCCCTCGTCTGCCACATAAAATTTTTATGTATCTGATTTTTTCGAGTTTCTGCATCATGGCCACCTATTTTGGTGAGCAAACATCAGGCGCTATTGCCAACACCCGTGCTATGGGCGCTGTATTAGGTGGATTATTAGGCGGCCCAGTTACTGGTTTTCTGGTAGGGCTAACCGGTGGCCTTCACCGCTACAGTATGGGCGGCTTTACTGAAATAGCCTGCGCCATTTCCACCACCTTAGAAGGCTTATCCGCCGGGATGATAAGCTTCTACTTAAGACGTGCGGATAAAAGTGAGCTTATCTACAATCCATTACTCGTGTGCCTAGTGACTTTTTATGCCGAAATGATGCAAATGAGCATCATCTTACTGGTCGCCCGCCCCTTCGATGATGCGTGGGAATTAGTGCGCCAAATCGCGCCGCCCATGCTGTTAGTCAACTCAGTAGGAGCGGCACTCTTTATGAGCATGATCCGCGACCAAAAAACCATGTTCGATAAACTTTCCTCCAGTTTTTCAACGAAGGCGTTAAAGATAGCCGAGCGCAGTGTCGGACTCCTATCCAAAGGATTTAACGAAGAAAGCAGCAGCCGTGTGGCCCAAATCGTTATCGAAGAAACTAATGTAGGCGCAGTAGCCATCACAGACAGGGAAAAACTGTTGGCTTTTATTGGCATAGGTGCCGATCATCACCTGCCTGGTACACCGATTTCATCCAAAATCACCTTAGAAGCGATCAATCAAAATAAAGTCATGTTCGCCGATGGTGTTGAAATGCCCTATTCATGTTCTATTTCAAGCAACTGCCGCTTAGGCTCGAGTTTGGTGATCCCGCTGCGCAGTGATACCGAAGTCATTGGCACCATTAAACTCTATGAGCCTAAGAATAAGCTTTTTTTGAATATTAACCGCACCTTAGGT